>SDBT01010986.1_pt1 | contig 14598 bp, 20 predicted proteins | sample 2277101 | NCBI WGS metagenome assembly SDBT01 (sample SAMN10404973, study PRJNA504765) | marine sediment metagenome | isolation source: marine sediment core GS10_PC15, 103 cmbsf | place: Arctic Ocean: Southern Knipovich Ridge | collected 2010
GATATCAATAATACTGGCCATGATTTAATCTTTATTGGTGGTGGTCATAATCAAAATGATATTCTTTTAGATTATCAAGATGGTAAATTAGTTGATGTTATTGATAAAACTAATCTCTCCTCCAAATCTGCCACCTATGGAGCTGTTTCTATAGATTTGGATAAAGATGGTTATTCTGATTTAATTGTAGCACGACAAGATGGTGTTACCCTATATAAAAATAATAAAAATAATACATTCTCTTCTAAGAAACTACTTAAAGAGAATAAAAATATAGTTCCAGTAGCATTGAGTGTCACAGATTATGATAAGGATGGAAATGCAGATATTTACGTTAGTAACTTTATTAGATCTAAATATTTAATACCCTATCAATTTAACAATCCTGATCATTCGAAGAAGAATATATTATTAAAAGGAGATGGTAAAATGAATTTCTATGATGTTACTTTAGGATCTAATATTGAAGGAAAACATAATACCTTTACATCAATATTTACGGATTTAAATAATGATAATTATCCAGATTTAGTGGTGGCTAATGATGCTGGCGAAATAGAAATATATGAGAATAAAAATGGTAAATTTATAAAACGTAAGATAGATACAGGATTTGGTTTTTGGATGGGAATAGCACCAGGAGATATAGATAATGACGGTGATATGGATCTATTTTTCTCCAATATTAGTACTTATACACCGGAAGATAGTGGATTTACTTTTGGAACTAAAAAGACTGGAATCAGACCTCATCAGAAGTTAAATCATGAGCATATAATTTTAAGAAATGATGGTAACTTTAAGTTTACAGATGTATCGAAACAGTATTTAGGCCAGAAATATGGATTTGGTTGGGGTGGAGTATTTTCGGATTTAAATTTAGATAGTAACTTAGATCTCTTATTCTCAGTAAATTATAAGATACATCCAATTCATAAATATATTACACATGTTCAACCTGTATTGATTAATAAAGATAATAAATTTGTTCAAACTTATAAATATACATCTGGTGCCTATGGTCAAACACCATTAATGGTAGATGTAGATAGAGATGGTATCAAAGATGTAGTGTGGATAAATATGACAGGACCGATTAAAGTTTATTCAAATCAAAATTATGATAATAATAATTATTTTAATATCAAACTCCCGAGTAATATTAAATTTACTAATGCTAAGATTACATTGTATACAATGGATGGTAAGAAATATATAAGAGAAAATATACAAGGTGGAATTGGTTTTGGTAGTGATCAGAGTGAATTACATACATTTGGATTAGGTAAAAATAAAAAAATAGATAAAGTTACAGTTGAAACAATTTATGGTAATAAATATTTATATAAAAATCCTAAAATTAATAGCACATTATTTGTTTATGATACTAATAGATTTAAGAAAGTCTAAAAATGCACTATAAACAGTCTCATGTTGTGTATATGGAATATTAAATTCTTGACATGTTTCTTTAACTGTTTGAGAAATAAGTGGATAATGCATGTGACACATTGATGGGAATAAATGATGCTCTATTTGATAATTAATTCCTCCAAATAAATGATGAAATATATCACCATAATTATGTATCTGGAAGTTTGCTGCATTCCTAACTTGAATCTCTCCCCAATCTACTCTATTATTTTCCATATCATCTTCTATATCATCTTCTATATCATTTGAGGAATCATTTGATAAATCATTTAATAAATCATTTGAAGAATCATTTGATAAATCATTTGATAAATCATTTAACGAATCATTTGAAGAATTATTTGAAGAATTATTTGAAGAATTATTTGAAGAATTATTTGAAGAATTATTTGAAGAATTATTTGAAGAATCATTTAGTATATTTTTTTCAATAGTTGTGTTATTATTTTTGATAGTGTTCTTTTGAATTTGAGAAATATGATTTTCAACAGTGGCATGTGTATCATGATTTGGCATAATACAGATTGCATATGTAATATTCACACCTGTTAAATAAATTAATGTTGTAATTAGACTACCATTCCATAAATTGGCTAATAAAATCATAAGCATGATAGTATCTTCGTACCATTTTCTTTCATAATCGATGCGAGACATATTCCATAGATAGCCTCTATATTTCCATAATATCCAATAACTTAAAGATTGGCCAATGAGTAAACCGGGGAAAAAGAATATAACACATATGGTAAAATATGGTAATAATTTATTGCTAATATTCAAATATTTATCTTTATCAGCTAAAGGTGTTTTCCTAAAAAATGGTCTAACATTAACTAAATCTGGATCTAAAGATATATCTCCAGTATAAGCATGATGTCTAAATGTATGATGTTTTAGCCACATTTCATGATTCCAGAAGACAATAGCATTAGTAATACGACTAATAGTTTCATTAGCATAGGAGTTTCTAGAATACAATGCAAAATGACTAGCATCATGTAGAGTACAAAATTCGAAACTCACCAATAATATTCCAATAAGAAATATAATAATATTAGATAATATTGAATAAGGAGATTTAAAATATAAAACAAATAATGAACATATGCTAAAATATAATAATGCGACTTTAAATATCCATAAATAATTAGATTTAATTTTATGAGTAATAGATGATTCATTACCAAAATTTTCTCTAACTCTTCTTAGACATGTTTTATAAAATCCATTATTATTAAAAGAATATAATTCCTCCTTTCCATTATCAGATATTCTATAATCTTCCAATTCAGTTCTAATACGATCTATATTAGTGAATGCGTGATAACTCTCGAACATAGGAGTAATATCATGTGAATGATTTTTAGTAATCTCTAAAATAGTTTTACCACCAGGATGATTATCTAAGAAAGGCGTTAAATCATAAGTTTTGCCATATAGATACCAATTGTTAGACATTTTTATAGTTTTAGTTATAATATGTGATAAATGTTTTAAATAGTTTTTTTTTATGAATTATAAAATATATAAACAAATATATTATACATAATATTCAATGTATGATATACTATATTATCTCGTATTACATCATGAACATAAAGATTTCAATAAATCATATTGTACATATAAATTGCAATCCTATTTAACTATAAGAGAGAAATTGTTATTGATAACTGTAGAAAAGAGAGATATTCAAAAATATCTGTATCATAATAAGATAAAGGATAATTATGAAATTAGGGAAGTTAGGTTAAATGATTATATAGATTTATATAAAAATTTGAATATATATATAATCTTTAATCAAATATTAAATAAAGATCTTTCATCTAAAGGTATCATTAAAATAGTTAATATTGCATATGATTATGATACTATGATTAAATTAATAAAAGGTAAATATTATTTTAGTGCTTTAAAATATTTTATATATAAATTAGATGATAATATAAAAATTGACAATATAGAATATCCATTAACTTCTATATATTTAGCTTATGATAATATTAAATATCATACTCAAAGATTTTATTATAATGAATTACCCCATAGACCCAAATTAGAATTCTTGTATGTCAATGAAATGATATGGATGTTTCCAGATGAGACATATATTGATTATAACTTGAGATTAGTAAAGAGGAAGTTATATGATTGTCAAATAAAGATCATAGAAGGTGATAAGAAAAAGAAGAATATAGAGGAGGAGAAAATACGTGAATTGAAGATAATAGAGACTAGAGAGAAGGATATTAGGGTTAAAAAGTTTATGAGTCTATCTAAGGATTCGCAGAATGATGTTATTAAATTTTTTGAATTATAGATAAAAAAAATGATAGTCATTTATGAATATCAAAATAGTTCTAATTAAAAATGCCTCACTATCGAAGTAAATCTAGAGAAACTTGTCCTGGATTCAATTTAAGCCACGAAAATGGCTGGATTTACATACAACCGAATTTCAAATATTTATCGAAACTGACTGATGATCATTTTGATAGCTTAGAACGGTCATTACAATTGCAGCCGCCAGAAGATGTAGAACATATAAAAATGCATTTTCAGTATATTAAGCCATTTGTACATGGATGTGAATTTGATGACATTTGTCAAAATCTACCTAAGATATGTATTTTGAAGATGACTCAATTGATACATTTCAAGGACTGTCAGAAAAATGCTTGTAAGTGTTCAATGTCATTAAATGAATGTCCTAATACACATACATTTCTACACATGCAAGATGGTGATGATGATATTTTTGCAGAGTGTTCAAAACTTGTGGAACAAACTGGTCCGCATACATTGTATGAGGTTTTTCAAAGATCTATGGGGTCTATATATCGAAGAGATGGTAAAGCACATATGGGGATAGTAGAGATGATGATGGCTTTGCTAGAACTTCATGAAATATTTATTTTAGATCGGAAGGTAGTATCACTAGAGTCATTACAATAATTTTTTGATATAGATTATAAAAAAATATTATAATATAATATAAATGAATAATATTTCTAATGGTGGTTTTCAATACAATTGTCGTTATTTAAATAGAAACATCCTACCATGTCGTGACATAAATGATAAGAGTATTAACCCTGTGTTGGTTAGATCTCGTGAGGCACAAGATAAGCAAAATCAGTATAAACAGGTTGTTAATTTAGAGAAGCAAGTTAATAATTTGCAAACTAAATTGGAGATAGCTTTATCTGATATCATACCTTTAATAACTAATAAATGTCCATGTTTGAAGCCAATGGATACGAAAATATTAGTTAAATCTAAAGCTGCATTTGATTTCAGTAATTTATGTAACCGTGTATCTACATTATATAAAAGAGTAGATCAAATGGCAGAATTATTGAATGCCGCTACAGAGGTAAGTGATATTAATGTACATTTTAGATTCCAAAAGGGTGTAAAGAGATATCCTTTTTGTGTTAAATTGAGTTTATTACAAAGACGTATTAATTTATTAAATAATGTTATCAATAATTTATAGGTAAATTATGGATGTAAAGGCATTATAAAAAATTGATAGTTAAGATTTGGTATATACCAAATATTAACTAAGGATGACAGAAACTATTAAAAACGTTACAGACTATCTATTTACATACGAGGAAACAAGTTTTCCTGTAGGAACTCAATGGATCATTAAAAATGACAAAAAATATACTTATATTCCGGCAGTAAGTCCAGATTTTGAGAAAAAATGGATCCAAGGATGGATAAGTGAGAAGCAATATACTACTAATTCATATGAATCGTGAAGTATACACCACCATAAATAACTATATTTTCTATAACAAATACTTTATAAATTCTACAAATTGTTTATTATATTATTATATTGTTTTATTAATAATTTATCAAAATATAAAAAAATTGATAGTAATTAGGTCTAAAAAATATATAACAATTTTAATGATTAGAAGAACTGTATCTGACTTATCCATTCGCAACAAAGAATTAACAGCTTCTAATAACAATAAAAGACTGTCAAAAAAGATAGAAAAAACATTTGATCAAATAGATGAACCTGATATTTATACAGTGCCTATTCCTGAGGAAAAATATATATACGATGATCTTAGTAAGGTGGAGGATATCATGGCTGGAAAGTCAAATATAGAAATTTGTTTTGTATATCTTGGTGAATACTACCAAGGCATTGAAAATCCGCCAGACATATCTGATGAACATAAAAAAAATATAGAGTCTACACCTCCAATATGTAAAAAATTACTTAAGAAGAGTAAATCTTTTCATAAGGTAGATAAAATTCTCGAGAGAGATGGATATTGTTTCGTTTGTATTGAAAAAACCTATACTGGGACACCAAAATATGCTAGATCTGAAAAAGATTTAAAAGTGATCTTCGATTCTGTAGAAATAGTAGATGAAAGTTCACCTTCCCCAATTCATTTAGTACAAGTCGTACCTGAACATTTTTTATCGAAGGATGATCCACAGATAGATAAATGTTGTTATGCTAGATATGAAAAAGACCCAGTAACAACCTTTGATGCTACTATAGTAGTGGAAGAAATTTCTTCTTCTCTTCCAATATATACACCATCTGAAGTATCTGATTATTTTTTATCGATTAGTGATGTAGGTTGGGTCAGAGGAGTATATATTATTTGATTACAAAAAAATTGATTTATAATATTTCATAAAGATATTTAATAAATAATGAATAATGAATTAGAGACTGAATTATATGATGACTGTGTATCTATTGATCCGAGACCTAGGCTAATATATTTTGATATTCCAGATTCCCAATTGAATATAGAATTGATGAAACAACTATGTGGTAGTGATTCTGGATTAGAAGCAGGTGATATAAATAATTTCTCTTGATATAATATAAATGAGCAGTTGTTTAAGAAAAGGCAGTAGACCATCTGCCGTTATATGCCCAGATGGTAGTATGTGGGAACAACATTTTACCCCCAAATGGTGTGCTTTAGGTACACTGGGTTTAAAATATACCTGTAATTACTTTGCATGTAGTAAATGTCATCGTGCTTATAAGACATGTCAAGAATTAAAGAGACATCAGGCCAAACATAATAATGATCCTAATAAAGAAAGGCCATGTAGATTTTCAGGAGCATTCTGTTAAAAAAAATGATAGCTATATTTAGTAATATTAAAGGTATATTATTAAAAATGACCTGTCAAACATGTCAAACCGATTACATTGGTAGAGCTACATCAGATTGCTGGAGACGTACAAGTCAAGATGACTTCATATCACCTGTTATATATAAAGACACATATAGTTTTGAGATCAAGAAAAGTTTTCTTAATCCTTGGCTAGGAGTTACTAGGAATAGGGGAAGTAAATTTCTTACAACTGTGGTAAGAGATAAAGGAATTAGATCAGACGAAGATGCGCCTATATCATAACAAGGATGAACCTAATTTGGACGAATATCTGAGAGTATAAAGAAACGATTTTATATGATATATAATTATAATAATCATTAAAGATCTTGTATATTAAGATCTTTAAGATAAACATCTCTAATTTTATCACTTAAAGAATATAATTCTTTATATTTTTTAGCCATATTTCTGACATCTTCTCTAATTTTAAGAATAATATCAGCATAATCTTTTTGATAATTATTTATCTTATCATTTACATTAATAAATCCAAAAATATCGTACCATTTTTGTATTATTTTTTCAATATATTCTTTCATATATAAGCTCTCTGTGATATATCCGATTTCTATTAATTTTAATAATCTTTTAACAACTTTCGGTGTATTTAAATCATCATCTATATACATCTCTATCTTCTTCACATGTTTCTCTATTTTAGTTATTATTTCTCTATCATGATTAAACTTTTGATGGTAATCTATACTTCTTTTATAGTTCTTTAAGTAGTTCAAATAATCATTAATACGTTTGAGAGTATTTTTAGCATAATCGACATAATCATCAGTATAATCCATTGGTTGATTATATCTAATCATTAACATCATCATTCTCAAAACATTAGGATCCTGTTTAAACTCTTTAATTTTGATAAAATTTTTGAGAGATTTAGACATCTTCTGGCCCTGAATATTTAGATGACCTATATGACTGAATATTTTTGCCCATTCGTAACCTAAATATGTCTCCGATTGTATAATCTCATTTTCATGATGTGGAAATGCTAAATCTATACCTCCACTATGCATTGTCATTGTTCCCTTGTCATTCAATTGTTGGAGAACACTAATACTCATAACAGAGCATTCAATATGCCAACCAGGTCTCCCTTTACCCCATGGTGAGATCCATCCTGGTGAGTCTCCATGGCAATTGCCATCCAATATATTAGATTTCTTCCATAATGCGAAGTCTTCTTTTGCATATTTTTCAGATTCATGGGTATTGTCAAGAGTTTCATGATATTCACGAAAATGGTATGTGGCACCATTATTGATATATTTTTTAACATTGAAATATACTGATCCATTTACCTCATATGCATAATCTTTATGAATCAGTACCTCAATAAAATCAATAATTTCTGCTATATAATCGCTGACACGTGTGACTATATCGGGACGAATTATATTTAATTTATCCATATCTTTGAAGAATTCTGTTTCAAAGGTTCTAGCTAATTGATACCAATCTTGATTAGTATCTTTGGCACGATTGATTATTTTATCATCAATATCCGTAATATTCATTATCATGGTTACATCACGATGGTAATAATTAATTAAGATTCTTCTGATAATGTCAGTAGAAAGATAGGTACGAGCGTGACCTAAATGAGAATAGTCGTATACTGTTGGACCACATACGTACCAATAAATCTGTTGGTCTAATAATTCTTCTTTTTTCTTAGATAATTGGTTATATATTTTGAGAATCATATAATAAATATATAGTTAAAGCTTTATATCAATTTAATAATTCAATTTTTTAAATTAATTTCTATACCAAAGTGTTTTTAATCTTTGCATTTTTTTAGTATCCAATTTCATTCTCTCTATTTGTTTCATCGTTTTACCCTCTAATCGCTTAACTATAAAAATCATACTATATAATCCACAATTATAAGAATCTCGCTGATGTCTTTTCTTATTAATCTCTATTTTTGTATCTATATCTAAACCATCTTTCAAATCTTTCTGGAATCTTTCCATTAATTTTATAATTTCATTTTGAGGATAACTTGCGTAACTATCATAGAAAGAGATATTTGCTGTTCTTTTTTTTATTTTGATGAAGATTCCAAACCAATGTTCACCATTTGTCCAACTCGGTGAAGTATTAAATACTATTCCCATCATATCAATACCATAATTATACATTTTATTAATATTAAATTTTTTGAGTGGACAATTTAAAGATCCATTAATAGTGCAATCGATAGGAAAAGTTCCAACATACATAAAGTTAGGATATTTATCTTCATATTGTTTCATAACATGATTAATATTATCTGTATCTAACCAAGTAGTCATATTTTTTCTCCAAGATTGTGGCATTTTTGGTCGAAGTGCCTCTCTAATAATTTTTTTTATTTCAGGAGTTTTAGTAAAATCTTGTTCAGTCCAACAAATTTCATTATTACATTTATTGCTTAAAGCTTTTTTAATATTATTCCAGAGTTGTTTCTTAGATTTATCTTTAATTTTTATTTTATTAGAATATGTCTTGTTATATTCACGTGCTATCTTTTTTAATTCTTCTGTAGTAAAACATGTTAAATTATTACCCTCTCTACTTGGCGCGCACCATTTTGCAGTCATATATTATTATGTAATATTTTATTTCATAATAATTATTAAAATAATAATTTAGTTAACACTAAATACAAGAGAAGGATCAAATATATTATTTTCGCATCGACAGAAGAAGTCTAAGAAATTAACAGAATTTCTAAAGGTAATACTATTTTTATCTACATTAGCGACAGTTCCTAATACATTATTAAAAGTGTAGCAATAGAGTTTAGCTTGTTCTCTAATAAATTGTGCTCTATATCTGGCTTGAAATAGATTTAAGAATGATGTTCTAGCTTTCAATAATATTAAAATGTATTGATCAAGTGTGGGAGTACCATTAATATCTGCTAATAAGAAAGGTAATGGTGTACAATTAGCTTTATCATCGAGTACAACGAGTTCGAAACCTTTATAGATATTACTTCCTACACCGGGAATATTAACTTTGTAACAGAATTGTCCGGCTCTGTTTCTAATTTCGCGAGCTTTATCGGTAGCAAAATAGAGATTAGAGATAATATCACGTCCAGCGATAAGATTGCATACATAATCTTCTATAGATATAATTGACATTTATATATATATATTTATAATAGAAAAATAATTAAGAGCAAACAACTAATGGGACGAAAGTAGTTTTTTCACATTGACAGAAAAAATTTAAAAAATCTGTGGCACTTCTAAATGTCTTAGTACGTCCTATTAATATAACTGTTGGTAATAATGGATTAACAAATGTATAACAGAATACTTTAACTTGGGATCTTATAAATAAAGCTCTATATCTAGTTTGATATAATTGTCTAATAGGATTTCTAAGTTTAATAAGAATCATAATATATTCATCAATAGTTGGTGTTCCAGCACATTCTTCAAGTAATCTAGTTAAAGATGCACAACAAGCTCTATCTTCTATACGTAATAGTTCACCACCATTATAAGTTTTTCTCCCGACACCGGAGAAGACGGCTACATAACAGAATTTTCCTCCACGACTTCTAATATCGCGAGCTTTTTCGATAGCGTGATATAGAGCTGCAATTTTTTCTCTTCCAGCAATTAAGTTGCAGATATAATCATCAATTGTACGATGGACCATTTATATATTATAAATATATAATAATTTCTTATAAAATTAGTTTATTCCTCCGATAATAAGTAATGGATTGAATATTTGACCTTGACATTCACAAAAAAATTTTAAAAAATTTGTTGCATTACTAAAGATTATTCTATTTGTTTTAACACCTGCCGCACTTCCTAATGGATTATTAAATATATAATGAAATATTTTCGCTTGTGATCTTAGGTATAATGCTCTATATCTAGCTTGTAATAAATTTCTAAATTCATTCTTAGCTTTAAGTAATAATAATACATATTGATCTACAGTTGGTGTACCTGAAATTGGAGCTAATAATGAATCTAAACTAGCACATAATGCTTTATCATCTAAGCAGATTAATTGATTAGCATCATATATTTTAGTCCCAATACCCTTAAAAGTTACTTTATAACAGAATTTACCACTTCTATCTCTAATCTGACGCGCACGATCAATAGCAGCATATAAATTAGAGATAGGTTCTCTTCCAGCAATTATATTACATACATAATTATTTATAGATGTAGACATTTATATATTATTTATAGATAATGTATTAGACTTTATATATCTGAAAGGATATAAAGAAATTACTTTATAAATATAGATATAAAAAAATGAATACATATGCTTATTTTATTAAGGAGGAGGATTCTGTTGATATTACAAATAATATAGAAATTACACATGCAAATAATGAGAAAGATTGTTTATGGAAAATATATCTAATGTATTTTAATAATTTTTCTAAAATATTTTTTCTACCATATCCTTATTTACAAGATAATAGATATAAAGATTATGCAATTGACATTAACAATGTTGAAAATTTAAGAGTTATTATAAATGGATTTAATAGTAATAATATAAATTTGTCGATATTAACGTCAAGTGAATTAGGAGTATTAAAAAAATATTTTTTTGATATGTTGGAATATTCTTGGTCTGGTTATAAAAAATTTATTCCCGATAATCCAAATCCTCCATCTAATAATGGTGTTGCATTTTGTCATTTTGTCATTTATTTTAAATCAATGTAATAATAATTAATGGATTAAATGTTCCTACATTATTAAATAATGTTATAACTTGATTTGCGCTAAGTCTGATACTATTTTTATCTACATTAGAAAATATACCATATGGATTATTAAAAGTATAACATAATATTTTGGCATCTGTAATTGCATTTTTAGCTCTAAAGATAGAACCATATAATCCTCTTATTTCAGAACGACCTTTTAATAAAATAAGTACCATTTGATCTAAAGAAAGAATAATAGAATCCCCAATAATAGTAGTCACAGAGTTACATATAGCTTCATTATCAAAATTTATTAATTGTCGTGCATTATATCTTCGAGAACCGAAACCATTTAGGGTAAAAGTAAATTCGAATCGTCCACCTTTAGCGCAGATACGTCGAGCGTTAATGACAGCATCATAGAGACCGGCAATGGTAGTAAGACCGGCAATAAGATTTTTCATATAATTTTGGATAGTTATTGTTGTCATGTATAATATTTATGACGATAATAATAATATTTCTTTAAGTACTTACATATATATAATATATAATTAAAATAGATAAATAAGAAGCCAGATGTTGAAGCTTTAAGTACTCATATATAATAAATAGATAAGAAGCCAGATGTTAAAGTGACAAGAGTGAGAGGGAGTTTATCCTACGGATGATAAATTTGTAAATAATTAGCTTAACATTTTGGCCAACCGCGGCCCCCTAGCATCGCCTAGCATCGCCTAGATTTCTAAATAGGATCTTACCATAATATGGTAATAAAGATAGAGAAATATATCAGCCGCGGGGCTTGCATCCCTTCAGGATGCATGGAGCTTGGGCGTCAGCTTGAGCGTCAGCTTGGGCGTCAGCTTGGGCGTCAGCTTGGGCGTCAGCTTGAGCGTCAGCTTGAGCGTCAGCTTGAGCGTCAGCTTGAGCGTCAGCTTGGGCTTGCATCCCTTCAGGATGCATGGAGCTTGGTGTGGGATATGCCAATAGTTATGCTAATAGTTATGACAATAGTTATGACAATAGTTATGATAATAATTATGACAATAGTTATGACAATAGTTGTGACAATAGTTGTGACAATAGTTACATAAATAATTTAATCAAAGATATAATAATAAGAAGCCATATGTTGAAGTGACAAGAGTGAGAAAGATTTATCCTACGGATAATAAATTTGCAAATAATTAACTTAACATTTTGGCCAATCGCGGCCCCTAGATTTCTAAATAGGTTATTACCATATTATGGTCGCAACCATAGAGAAATATATCGCCCCCGAGCGTGAGCTTTTGGCGAAGCCAATGCGAACTGCCAATAGTTATGCCAATAGTTATGCCAATAGTTATACCAATAGTTATACCAATAGTTATACCAATAGTTATACCAATAGTTATGCTAATAGTTACATCTATCATTATGTAACAATCTTCCAAATTTTATCTTTAACACCCATTGACAATTGTGGTGGCAAGAACTTCATAAAATTCTTCTTATCTTTTTCATATATCGTCTTACGCATATTGGTACTACTTAATGTATCAAACTTAGGTAATGTCCAAATCCTCGTCTTAACACCTTTTATACCTTTAAACATATCAAATCTTGTATTCTTCTCATTCTTTGAACTCTTAACCAATATTAACTCTCCCTTCTTATTCTTAAATGTACTGTTGGCTATCGCATAAGCCATTTGTATGGGACTGTTTAATCTACTTATCATGATATATAATCTTCGCGGTTTAACAGCTAATTCTTTGCCAAAATATATATCCCATATTTCCTCAGATTCTATTGCTGTTACTTCTCCACTCTCCTTATTATCTTCTATCAAATATCTTGACAAGGGTGAAATAATGATATAAATCTTGTCTATGGATTTGTCTTCTAATAATTTTTTAACTAAAGTGTAATGACCATAATGTGGTGGTTTGAATGAACCAGGAAATAATGCTAGTTTCATAATTTATATATAGGTATAATATATAATGATATATATTTATTCACTAACTGGATGTCCATTTAGTAAAGCTGCTGAAAAACTCGCTAGAGATATTAGAGTTCCTCATAAAATAATTAGAGTTAATACACCAAAAGATAAAGATAAATATAAAAAACAACATAAGATGGATACATTTCCACAAATCTTTTTTAAAAATAGTCGTGAACAGATGGTAAAGATAGGAGGATTTAATGATTTTAAAAATATTGTTGAATTTTGTAGAAAAATTTAATTTAATTTACGTTTAAGCCACCGAGTACGACTAATTTTTTTCATTTTAGTTCCACCATGTCTTATTTCACTTTTTTTTATGTCTTTAAGAAATGATTTAATTTTCTTAGATTTAGAAATATTTATTTCTATTTTATTTAAATTTTCTAATCTTTTTCCCTTAGCAGATTTACTTTCAGAGTAGAGTGGTTTATAATATAATTTTTCTAAACTGTTTAAATTATTTATTAAAGTTGTTATTAATTGTATGCTTCTATCTAATTGCTCTTTATTATAACTATTTGATTGAGTACTTATTTTTTCTATTTCATTACTAATATTATTAACCTGCTTTAGTGCACTCTTCCCTTTCACTTTCTGTAATCTCAAATCTTCAACAAATTTATCAGCCCGATTCAAAATTCCATCAAGTTTCCGTTTATTGGATTTATTGTTTGGCTTATTATTATTACGAAACTCAATTGCTGATGTTACTGGTTTTTCTGTTACTGGTTTTTCTGTTACTGGTTTTACTGTTACTGGTTTTTCTGTTACTGGTTTTTCTGTTACTGTTACTGGTTTTACTATTACTGATTTTGTTGCTTGAGTAATTGCCCTGAGTTTTTTTTCCACTATTTTTCGTACTGGTGACTTCTTTTCTTCCTTAATATTTTTTTGTAAATTATTAATAGTAGACTGTAAGTTTAAATATTCTAACTTTTCCTTCACTGATAATTTTTTTATTTTATTAAGTTTATTAAGTTCTTTTAATCTTTCTTCCTTTTTTTGTAATTCTTTTTCATTATTAGTTAATTCTTTTTGTACTCTTTTTTTTATAACTTTTTTTTCTAATTTTCCTATTTTTAAAGATGCTTTAGGTTCTCTAGATTTTTCTAATAGTGTTGGTGTTGGTTCTGGTTCTGATGTTGACGTCGGAATTGGTTTTGCTGTTACTGGTTTTGCTGTTACTGGTTTTGCTGTTACTGGTTTTGCTGTTACTGGTTTTGCTGTTACTGGTTTTGCTGTTACTGGTTTTGCTGTTACTGGTTTTGCTGTTACT
>SDBT01010987.1_pt1 | contig 14598 bp, 15 predicted proteins | sample 2277101 | NCBI WGS metagenome assembly SDBT01 (sample SAMN10404973, study PRJNA504765) | marine sediment metagenome | isolation source: marine sediment core GS10_PC15, 103 cmbsf | place: Arctic Ocean: Southern Knipovich Ridge | collected 2010
TATAGATATAGATAATTTGATGTTAAAATTAAAAGAAAAAGGAATTCCCACCAGAAGGATTTTTATGCCGGCAAGTGAAATGCCCTATTTAAAGGAATTTTCAAAATCCTGTCCGAATGCTTATGAGATTTATAATCAGGGAATTTGCCTCCCTAGTTCAACCTTGAATGAGGAAGAGAATACAAGAAAGGCAGCTTTAGTAATTAAAAAGGTATTAAGATAGGATAAACATTTATTTAGTCTTTTTATAGGAGTGTGCTACGTTGAATGTACTTTTAACAAAACCTTTTAATAAAGCCAAACATGATTTAATAAGAAAGCTTGGAGTTAATTTAACTATTATAGATGAAAAAGAAATTACTAGCCGGATGGATTTTTCAAATATAGAAGTATTGATAGGGGTAAATCCATTCCCGAGAATCCAGATAAAAGAAATGTCAAAATTGAAATGGATTCAATTATTAAGTACTGGAATAGACCAGCTTACAAAAGAGGTCAAATCAAAACCAGAAATTATAATTACAAACATGAAAGGTGTTCGTAGTATCCCTATTGCAGAATGGGTAGTAGGAAAGATACTAGATATTTCAAAGTATGCGAGATTTTTTTTTGAGAAGCAAAATGAAAAAAAATGGGAATTTAATCGCAACATAATAGAACTTAGTAACAAACAGGCTTTATTAGTAGGTACTGGTTCAGTAGCAATTGAGATCTCCAACCGTTTAAAGCCTTTTGTTAAAAATATTATCGGTATTAATACAGATGGTCACTTAGTTAAAGAATTTGACGAGTGTTACCCAATATCTCATATAATGAATATTTTACCAAATTCAGATATAGTAGTGATCTCTTTGCCTTTGACTGAAAAAACATATCATTTATTTCACTATGATTTGATGAAAAAAATTAAGGATAATTCGATATTAATTAATATCTCAAGAGGTGGGATAATTAATGAAAATGACTTAATAGAACTTCTAAATGAAAAAAAATTTCTAGGAGTTGCACTCGATGTATTCGAAAATGAACCCTTAGAAGCTCATAGCCGATTATGGAATTTTGATAAATTGATAATAACACCTAAAAACTCTTGGTTTTCCGATCGGGTATATGAACGTGGATTTAATATTGTCTATCAAAATTTGATTAATTATCTAAATAAAAGAAAACTCAAAAATATAGTAAACACAATTAAAGGATATTGAAATTTAGGAATGAGGTGAGCACGTGATTTTCGGAAAAGAAATAACTGACTCGTTAACTCTGAAATTTGCTGAAGTTGCCAGATGTCTTAGCAGAGAAGGAGTAAAGATTATATCTTTAGGGTTGGGAGAACCAGATTTTCCGACACCTAATCACATTATTAAAGCTACATATCAGGCTATGCTATCCGGGTTTACTAGATATTCAAATCCCATGGGATTGTTTGAATTGAGAAAAAAAATTGCTGATTCCCTTATATCCAGTAACAACATTCAAGTTAAGCCAGATAATATAATAATAACTCCAGGAGCAAAGCAAGCTATTCTTTTTGCTTTAATGAGTATTCTCAAGCCTGGTGATGAAATAATTAATATTACCCCTTCATATGTAAGTTACAATCCTTGTATCAAAATAGCTGAGCCCAAATCTTATATTATTGAAATACCTTTGAACAAGAAAGATTTAAGATTGCCAATAGAGAAGATTAAAAAGGTAATAACACCAAAAACGAAAGCCATACTTCTAAATTCTCCGAACAATCCAACAGGAAAAATATTTTCTTATGAAGAAATAGAAACCATAGTAAATATAGCCAAAAAATATAATATTTTTATAATTTCTGATGAGATATACAGTCTTTTCAATTATTCAGGTGAGAAAACAATTAGCCCGGCTTCATTCCCAGGAATGGAAGACTTGGTTATAACAATTAATGGATTTAGCAAATCCTATTCCATGACTGGTTGGAGAATTGGTTATGCTGTTTTTCCAGATAAACTTCGAGAAAAGTTTTTCAAGCTACAGCAGCATATAAATACAAATACTTGTACATTCGTCCAAAAAGGGGCAATTGCAGCACTTGATGGGGATAAAGATTATATAATGATATATAATAATAAGCTTAAAGAAAGAGCCATGATTATTAATTATGTATTAAAATCTCAGAGTATAGTGGGTTGTGTTTTGCCAAAAGGTGGTCTTTTCGCTTTTTTGAATATATCAAAATCAGGAATGAATTCGAATGATTTTGCTGCCAATCTCATAGAGGAAAAGCATGTTGCAACTACACCTGGAATTGCTTTTGGAAAAGACTGGGATGATTATATAAGGATATCTTTAGCTACCAATAAAGAGGATATATATTTAGGTATAAAATTAATTTGTGATTTTGCAGAATCACAACTACAAAAGCATTAAAAGTGAGGGGATAAATTGTTAAATGGAAAGAACGTTTATATTCGTTTAATTGAAAAAGAGGACTTAGATTTAAGGACTAGATGGATAAATGATGAGGAAATCCGAAAAACTTTAATGTTTGATTGGCCACTTTCTTATGCCGGTACTAAAAAATGGTTTGAACAGCAATTGTTAGATAATACAAGAAAGAATTTTGTTATCGTTTATAAAGAACCTCAGATGACTATTGGTATTACAGGTCTTAGAAATATAAACATAAGACATTCAAGAGCGCAATTTTATATAACTATTGGAGAAAAAAATTTTTAGGGAAAGCATATCCCTGATGAAGTGATACCTCTCGTATTAGAATATGGTTTTTTTATCTAGGTTTAAATAGAATATACTTATATACAATTCCAAATAACGAAAGAGCTCGAAAAGTATATATAAAAAATGGATTTATTCATGAAGGGATATTAAGAAAACATTTTTTTTGTAATGGAAACTATCAAGATTTATGGTTATGAGCATTTTAAAAAGTGAATATAGGGAGAACAAGTGAAGTGAATATTCTATTTACAAATATTGGGAGAAGAAGTTATTTAGTAGACTTCCTTAAAAGTAATCCAAATTTTGAAGGAAAAGTATTTGTTTCGGATTGTGATAAGACAGCAAGTGGTTTGTATTCTCTAAATGATGGATATTTTTTACTTCCTAAACCTGTTGATGATCCAGAATTATATGTTAAAACATTGATAGGATTGTGCATTAAAAAAGACATAAAAATTATAATCCCAATTATTGACCCAGAAATCCCAATTTTATCAAAATATAAAAAAGAATTTTCTAGAAGAGGGATTTATGTATTAGTTTCTAATCAAAAAGTTATTAATATATGTAATGATAAACATAAAATGAATATTTTCCTTAAAAAAAATGGCTTTGATACTATTATAACTTATTTAGATATAAATGCTTTTAAAAAAGATTTATATGCAAGAAAAATACACTTTCCTGTTTTTTTAAAAAAAAGAAAAGGAAGTGGAAGTGAAAAAGCACAAAGAATTGATAATATGAAAAAATTAGAAGCTTTTTTTGAAAAAGATATGGTAATTCAGGAATATGTAAATGGTATTGAATTTGGTGTAGACATATTTAATGATGCAAAAGGAAATCCAATAAGAATTGCTGTAAAAGAGAAATTAGCTATGCGTTCAGGTGAAACAGACAAAGCAATAACAAGATATGATGAGCAAATTACAAGAATAGCAATAAGATTAGGAGATAAACTTGGACATATAGGTCCTCTTGATTGCGATATTCTTAAAAAAGATAACAAAATATATATAATTGACCTTAATCCAAGGTTTGGTGGTGGATACCCTGCAACACATCTAGCGGGTTTAAATTTACTGAAATTAGTGGTGCAAATATATCTTAATAAATCAATTAAACCAAATTATCATGATTACTTAGAAAATGTAGTAGTAATGAAAGATATAGGCCTAAAAATTACAAGAGCTAAAAATTATTAGCATAAAAAAGGATGCAAAAAATGAAAATAGCAATTTTCACATCTGCAAGATCAGAATATGGTTCATTAAGATTTATTATTAGGAAAATGATATCTTCAAAAAAAATTGAACCAGCACTATTTGTAAGTGGAGCACATTTATTAAAATCTTTAGGTAATACAGTGAGAGATATCGAAAAAGATTTTTTAGATAAATTACCTATTTTTAAAATTCCATATTCTCTTTATTCTGATTCAAAAATAGATTTGTCAAAATCAGTAGGATTAGGCATTATATCATTCACACAAACTCTTAATGACTGGAAACCCGACCTTATTTTCGTATCCGGCGATAGATATGAATTATTCATGCCTATTATAGTATCAACTATATGCAAGATACCGATAATTCATATTGGTGGTGGGCAAATAACATATGGGGCAATTGATAATCAAGTAAGAAATGCAGTTACTAAATTAGCACATCTACACTTAACTACTACTTGCGAAGCTGCTTATAATATAAGCAAAATGGGAGAAGAAGATTGGCGAATCTTTGTTGTTGGATCCCCAGGAATTGAAAATATTTATAAACTAAATTTTTTTTCTATAGAAGAGCTAAAAAAAGAACTTGGTGTTGATTTATTAATCCCAACAATTTTGTGTACTTATCATCCAGCTACACTTGATAATATTAGGTTAAAAGATGCATTAAATAATTTATTTCGATCACTTTCAGAATTTCTTGATTTTCAAGTTGTTTTTACTTATCCTGGTATGGATGAAGATTTTAAGTATATTATTCAACGGACGAAAGTATATTGTGATAAAAAAAGTAATTGTGTTTATTTTGCTAATTTAGGTGTTAAAAAATATTTAAGTATTATGAAATATTGTAAAGTTTTAGTTGGAAATAGTTCTAGTGGAATAATCGAAGCTCCTTCAATGAGAATTCCTTCAGTAAATATAGGTAACAGGCAAATGAATCGAATATCAAGTTCCAGTGTAATAAATTGTGCTAATTCAAAAATTTCCATAATTAAATCAATCAAGTTAGCAACTAGTAATGAATTTAAGAAAGTAGTTGAAAGAAATAAAAATCCATATAACCCTTTTGATAATGGAGATGTAAGTAATAGAGTAATAAAGATTATAGAATCAGTAACAAATCAGGCGAAGCTTTTAAATAAAAAAACGGATTTTGAGGTGAGAAAAGATGAATGGTACAAATATCTTTAAAAGTATGAAAAATGTTTTTATTATTGCAGAAGCTGGCGCGAATCATAATGGTAATATATCAAAAGCCTTCAGGTTAATCGATGAAGCCAAGAAAGTGGGTGCTGATGCAGTAAAATTTCAAACCTTTAAACCTTCAAAAAGCATTTCAAAATATGCTAAAATGGCAAAATATCAAATTGATAATATTGGCGAAGAAACTTCAATGATAGAAATGGCAAAAAAAATATCCTTACCTTTTGATAGTTTCATAAAGTTAAAAAAATATTGTGATAAAATTGGAATTATTTTTTTATCTGCTCCATTTCATTTGGAAGCTGCAGATTTTTTAAGTGATTTAGTACTATATTTTAAAATTCCATCAGGAGAAATTATCAACTATCCATTGTTAGAAAATATAGCTAAAAAAGGGAAACCAGTAATACTATCTACAGGCATGAGCAGTCTTAGTGATATTGAAGAGGCCATTAAAATATTTTACAAAGAAAATAATAAAAATATTATTCTTTTACATTGCACATCTAATTATCCTTGCCCCTTTAATGAAGTTAATTTAAAAGCAATGCAAACCTTGGCAGCTGCGTTTAAATTACCGGTAGGTTATTCTGATCATACATTAGGCATAGAAGTACCCATTGCGGCAGTGGCTATGGGTGCAAAAGTAATTGAAAAACATTTCACTTTAGATAAAAAATTACTCGGACCTGATCATAAAGCATCATTGGAACCGAATGAATTAAAGGAAATGATAAAGGCGATAAGAAATATCGAAATAGCATTAGGGGATGGAATAAAAAGACCTAATAAAGGTGAAACTGAAATAATGAAAGTAGCAAGAAAAAGTCTTATTGCTACTAAGGATATTAAATCAGGAGAAATAATAAAAGAATCAGATATAACAATAAAAAAACCAGGGACAGGGATACTGCCAAAATTTAAAGAGATAGTTATAGGAATGAAGCTTATAAATGATATCAGGCAAGATGAAACTTTTAGGTGGGAGAATTTTAAATGATTTCTGAAAAATGCAAAAAAATATTAGTAAAACCCGGAATTCCTTTAAAAGAAGCATTGAAACAAATAGACAAGAGTGCCTTACAGGTATTAATTGTAGTAGATGAGGAAGATAAGATTTTAGGGATTGTAACTGATGGAGATATGAGAAGAGCAATCATAAAAGGCCTGGACTTTGAAACCTCTATGCAAGATATAATGACTAAAAATCCTATTGTAATGTCTTATAAGAGTAATAAAGTAGAAGCTTTACGATTGATGAAAAAATATGTAGTAAGGCATATCCCAGTAGTTGACGAAAAAGATAAGGTAATTGATATTTTTTTATGGAAGGATTTTTTAAAAAGTGGTGAGGTGGTGTGTGCTACAAAGAGCATTCCGGTAATAATTATGGCTGGCGGCAAAGGTAAAAGGCTTGACCCTTTTACTAAAATATTACCCAAATCTTTAATACCCATAGATGAGAAGCCGGTTATAGAAGTGATTATGGATAATTTCAAAAAATATGGATTTAATAAATTTATAATTGCTTTAAATTATAAGGCCGAAATGATTAAAATGTATTTTTCAGAAAATCCTAATAATTATCAAATTGAATATATTCAAGAAAAAGATTTTTTAGGAACAATAGGGGCGCTATCTTTGATCAAAGAGAAGTTGGGTGATACATTTATTGTTTCGAATTGTGACGTGGTAATCGATGCAAATTATGATGACCTATTAAATTATCATAAACAAAATAATAATCAGATAACCGTATTAGGAGTAAGCCGTAATATAAATATTCCCTATGGTATTTTAAATATGAAAAATGAGCGTGCGGATTTTGAGGAAATTATCGAGAAACCAGATTATCATTTTATTGTCAATTCCGGGGTCTATGTTTTAGAACCAGAAGTCGTTGATTTAATCCCGAGAAATCAATCCACAGATATGCCTGATTTATTAGTATTGGCCAAGAAAAAGGGATATAAAATACAAGTTTATCCTGTCAATTGTTCCTGGTTTGATATAGGAGAGTGGGGAGAATATAAGAAGGCGATAGAGTATATAGATAAGCATGGATGTTGAAGTTTATTAAATTTATTATTCAAGAATAACTAAAATATTATTTTTAAAGAAATTTAAAGATAATGAAATTATTACTTTTTACAAAATTATTGATAACATTCCTTAAATAAAAATATATTAGATTAATAAAGAGGAAGAAAATGAATAATAATATTGTGAAACCTTATGTTATAGGTGAAACTGCATATAATCACGAAGGTGATATTAACTATCTCTATAAAATGATAGATGATATTGCCGAATTAAAATTAAATTCTATTAAATTCCATATGAAATTAAATCCTGAAAGTTATATACAGAAAAAACATCCCTTAATGAAAATAAGTAGAAAATGGAAATTTAATAAAAATCAATGGAATGAAATTATCGATTATTCAAACAAAAAAGGATTAGATATATTCGTTCTATGTGATGACGTTGAAAGTATCGAATATATTTCAGAAAAAAATATTAATATAACGGCTATAGAACTTCATGCCACAGGATTAAATGATTACTTTTTACTTGATGCCGTATCTGGATTTGATAAACAAATTATACTGGGTGTCGGGGGTTCTACTATAGATGAAATTAATTTTGCTATTGATTTTTTAAAAAGCAAAGAAAAAAATAATATTCTTTTGATGTATGGCTTCCAAAGTTATCCAACTAAATATATTGATATTAATTTATCTAAGATGCTAAAAATAAGAGATTTGTTTAAATTACCAATTGGCTATGCAGACCATACTGCCTTTGATGATCCAAATAATGAAGTTATTAGTTGCATGGCAGCAATGATGGGTATTAATATTTTAGAAAAACATTATACTCCGGATTATGGGATAGAGCGGATAGATTACCATTCTGCAGTGGGTAAGATACAAATGCTTAAAATAAAAGAATTGATGGAGTTAGCATTAAAGGTTTATGGTAATGGAAATTTAAAAATGTCAAAGGCAGAATTGGAATACGGGAATACTGGTCCAATGAAAAAAGCCATTGTAGCTAAAAAAGATATTAAAAAAGGTGAAAAGTTATCTCTGGATAATTTATGGTTTAAAAGAACAGTAGAAGAAAGTCCAATAAAACAAAATCAATTCTTACAATTGATTGGATTAAGGGCACTGCATGATTTAAAAGAAGATGAAATAATAGATTTTACTAAAATTGAATATAAATTTAAAAAAGTCGGTTTAAAAAACTTTACACATACGGGAAAAGGCGGGAAAGGAAAATAATGAAGATAGGATTTTTAATTACGGCAAGATTAAAATCAACTCGATTATCTAAAAAATTATTATTAAAAATAAATGGAAGAGAAATAATCCGTCATATGATAGATCGCTTAAAAATATCAAAATTACTAGATAATATTATTATATGCACTTCAGAAACCCCCCAAGATAAATCTTTAGTAAAAATTGCCAAAGAGGAAGGAATAGATTATTTTCTTGGCGATGAAGAGGACGTTATTTTGCGCTTATATAATGCCGCTAAGGGATTTAAATTAGATTATGCTCTTAATATAACGGCGGATTGTCCTTTAGTAGCTATTGAATTTTTAGATAAGATTGTAAATAAATATAAGGAATCGAATGCAGATCTTATTAGATGTTTAGATCTACCACATGGTTTTTATTTAAATGGGTTAAAAATAGATGCAATGAGAAAAGTCTGTGAAATGAAAAAAGCCAACGAAACAGAAGTATGGGGTAGATATTTTACAGATACCGGATTATTTAGTGTTGTAGATTTAGATATCCCCAAAAAATATATTAGAAAAGATTATAGACTAACTTTAGATTATCCTGATGATTTTGAATTTTTTAAGAAAATATTTGAACATTTCGGTAAAAATACATATAAGACTCCAATTTTGGAAATAATTAAATACTTAGACAGAAATCCTCAGGTTGTTGAAATTAATAAACATTGCGAAGAGATGTATAGAAAAAGAATTAAAAAGCAAGACAAAATAGAGGTGTAATTATTAAAAAAATATTGTTTTTTGGATTAGGCTCTATAGGTCTTAGGCATTTACAAGTATTAAATGAAATAGGTAAATTCGATATAGCAGCTTATAGAACTAAAAAGGGTTTAAAAAAAATTCCGGAAGAGATAGAAAAGAAAATAAAATTTTTTTACAATGAAAATAATGCATTTGCGTGGAATCCAAATTTTATAATCGTCAGTAATCCTACTAATTTGCATTTGAATTATATATTAAAATCTATTGATTACAATATAGATGCACTTATAGAAAAACCCATTGCAAATGATTTTAATAAAGTTAAAGAGGTAAAAGATAGAATTATAAAGAGAAATAATAAAATTTATATCGGATATAATCTAAGATTTCATCCTATTGTAAAAAAAATAAAAGAAATTATAGATTCAGGGAAATTTGGAAAGGTTTTAAAAGCAGAGTTGTATGTGGGAGAATATTTACCCTTTTGGCATCCATATGAAGATTATAGAAAAAGCTATGCTGCAAAAAAAGAATTAGGAGGGGGAGTTTTGAGAACCTTATCTCATGAGATTGATTTAGGACAATACTGGTTTGGAGAGTATAAAAAGATATTTGCCAAAGTATTAAAAATTAGTGATTTAGACATAAATGTTGATGATAATACAGATATTTTTGCAGAAATGAAAGATAGAATAATATTAAAAATCAGTATGGATTATCTTAATCCTTTAGGCATAAGAAAAGGTGAAATATTTTTTGGAAAAGGTTTATTAAAATACAATTTTTTAAAGAAAGAAATAATATTTACGGATTACAAAAATAAAGAAAATAAAATTTTATTAAAGATTGATTACTACGATCGTAACGAACAATATAGATGTCAAATGGAAAATTTATTAAAAAATAATGATAAAAAATTGTGTTCTTTAGAAGAAGGTATAAATGTTTTAAAAATAATTGATAAATGCGAAAAATCAAATCGAAAAGGGAGGATGATATATGTTTAAGCTTGATAATAAGGTAGTAGTTTTAGTTGGAGGGAACGGGTATTTAGGAAGGAATTTTTCAAAGGCAATTTTAGAATATGGGGGAATAGTATATAGTTGTGATAAGGATAATACCGAATATGAAGATGTAAAAAAACTAAAAGAAAAATATCCCAATAAATTTTGTTTATATAAAGTTGATTGTACAAAAAAAGAAAATATACTTGCATTAAAGAATAAAATTTTTAATAAAGAAGGACATATTGATGTCTTAATTAATTCAGTATCAGTGAAAACAAAAGATCACTATTTACCCTTCGAAGAAGTATCATTAGGAAGTTGGAATATCGGTTTATTGGGGAATCTAACTATACCCTTTTTGACCATTCAAAGCTTTATACCTGTTATGGTTGAACAGCAAAAAGGGTCAATAATTAATATAGCATCACACTATGGAATAGTTGGGAACGATCAGAGAATATATGAAGGATGTAATTTACATGAAGTGTATGTAAAAGAACATAAAAATATTAAAGAAGTACATACTAATGGAGTTTATAATGCTGCAAAAGGAGGTTTAATAAATTTTACTCGATATCTTGCGGCATATTATGGCAAATATAACATCAGAGTAAATTGTATATCACCCGGAGGAATATATCAAAAGGATGAAAATAAAATATTTGTTGAAAAATATAGCAATAAAACTCCCCTTGGACGAAAAGCGAATCCAAATGAAATAAATGGTGCAGTTGTATTTCTTGCTTCTGGAGCATCAAGCTATGTTACAGGTCATAATTTGGTTGTTGATGGTGGCTATACTATATGGTGAATTTTCTATAGATTTTGTAAAAATAAGGATTGCAAGATAGTTAACAGAAATAAAAGCTTTAGAAGTAGTCTGCAAAATAAAGAATATTGTAAATACAGAAATTTGGGGAAATCTAATAGATAGACCAGAAATTTTTGATATTAAGATAATTAATATCGCAGACAAACTCAATAGATCTGAGTTAAGATTAACTCTGGATTACTATGAAAATTACAAATTAATGAATAATATATATTGTAATGTGCCATTCAAAAAAGTACTTAATCTTTATAACGTAATCGATTATTTAGAAAATCCCGAAATTACAAAAATAAATAAAAATTGCGTTCAGCTGGATTTGGACAAGAAGATAAAAGTGAAAATAGACAGAATGTATATTGAAAAACTTGATGAAATTAAAAAAATAAAGAGGAGTATTTACAGAAAATGAGAAAAAGAATAGTTTTTATTCCTTCATATTATTATTTATCTCATCCCCTTTTCTTCAACGTAGTTGAAAAAATTTCAGATTATGAGAAGGTATATTTCAATACAAAAGACCCGGTATCTTGGGAATACAACAAAAAGGGGATAAAAAAAGAGGACATTTTAAAATATTTTGACACGTATTATGAAGTTGATAAGGAAATGGGTTACAAAGATAGCAAAAATAATAAATTGCAGAAATTTTATGAAATTAAAATTTATATTAAAAAAATTAAAGAGATTTTAGACGGCATAAAACCGGTTATAATAATTACAACCTCCGATATGTTTTTTTCTGCGCGAGTTTTTAATCAGTGGGCAAATATAAATAATATTCCCGTAATAATAATCCAGCCTGTTTTTTTGGATTTTAAAAAAAATAGTTATGGTTTAAAACAGCAAATAAAATATTTATTATTTAATAAAGTTCTAAATATTCCTTTATGCAGAAGACAAACTTATCATGGCAATGAAGATAACAATAATAATTATTTATTCCTTTGGGGGGAGTATTTTAAAAGATACTATAAAGGGAAAGCCATATATGATAATATTTATATAACTGGAAATCCTGCGTGTGATAAATATTTTACTGTTTATAGAAAGAAAAATTATACTTATTATAAAATATTAAACATTTCTCCTGATAAGAAGATTGTAGTATTTTGTACTCAAGTTATAGATAAAATGTTTGGTAACAAAGCTTTTACAAAGGTGATTAGCATTATTAAAAGAACTGTAGTAGTTAATAAAAAATATTACTTTATTATAAAAGTACACCCTAGAGAAGATATTGAAAAGTACAAAAAAACTTTTAGGGACCTGAATGAGAATAATTATAAAATTGTAAAGAATGTGAATCTGTATGATCTGTATGAAATTACAGATGTTCAGGCATCTGTTTCATCCTATTCTTCCTTTGAAGCGGTAGCATCAGGCATTCCTATTATTATTATTAACCCTAATAATAAATTAAAATTGTTTGATCCTTTCAATAATGAAATTGAATTAAGAGCAAGCACATCAGAAGAGTTTAACGATCAGTTGAAAAAATGCCTTACAGAGGAATATAAGAAAGAATTTAAATTTAAAAGGAGGAAATTTCTAAAATCAAGATTAACTTATCTTGATGGTAAATGTGGAGAAAGAGTCACAAATAAAATAGAAGAGATAATACAAAAGCATTTAAACATTAAAAAATAAAAGAAAATTATTATATATAGATAAATTTACTATTAGATGAATATAATTGCAAAATGTATTTTTTAATGTGATTGATTATTTCGATGAAAATCCAAAAATTACCGAATTAAAGAAAAAATTTATAAAGAAATTTAATGAAAGGATCAAGAAGATTATAAAAATATGATTATTTCAAAAACACCGTTTAGGATGAGTTTTGCCGGAGGAGGATCTGACCTAAAAACATATTATCACCACGGTTATGGTTCTGTTGTAAGTACTACAATTAATAAATATATTTATATAACCGTAAATAAAAGGTTTACTGATAGTATAAGAGTTGGTTATTCCAAAATAGAAGAAGTTAAGAATATTGAGGATATCGAACATAATCTAGTTAGAGAGGCATTGAAATTATTAGGAATTATAAATGGGGGAATAGATATTGTTTATATGTCAGATTTATTACCTGCCCAAGAAGGATCCGGGCTGGGGGGTTCAAGCAGTCTTATCGTTGGTACCTTAAATGCTCTTCATGCCTATAAAGGAGAGAATGTATCCGCGGAGGCTTTAGCAAGAGAAGCATGCAAAATTGAAATAGAGATACTTGGAAATCCCATTGGAAAACAAGATCAATATGCTGCTGCTTATGGTGGATTTAATCATATTAAGTTTAATGCTGATGAAAGCGTATTTGTAAATCCAGTTATTTTTAAAAAAGAAGTTATAGAAGAATTAAATAATAGATTGCTTTTGTTTTATACCGGTATAAATACAAGATCAGATACTATATTAACTGAACAAAAAAGAAAGACAAAAAACAATCTTAATATTTTAGATAAAATGGTTGAATTATCTGAAGAACTTTTAGAAGAATTGAAATCTGGAAATATTAAAAGGTTTGGGGAAATATTACATAAGGGGTGGGTTTATAAGCAAAAATTAGCATCTAATATTACCAATCCAATTATAAACTCTTACTACGAAAAAGCAAGAGAAGCCAGAGCCATTGGAGGTAAAATATTAGGCTCTGGTGGCGGAGGTTTCTTATTATTTTATTGTGAAGAAAAAAATCAGAATGATGTGAGAAAAGCTTTATCAAATCTTAAAGAATTACCTTTTAAGTTTGAACCAGAAGGAAGTAAAATAATATATGTTAATGATTGAATACAAACATACTGAGCAAAGTAACTAAATTATTTTGGGGGATTTAAATAAAAATGGAATTCATAAAAAATTATTTTAAAGAACTAAAAGAAACAATTGATGAGATATCGGTTGAAGATATTAAAAGAGTTACTGATATATTATATGATGCTTATAAAAAAAATAAGCAGATATTCATTATTGGAAATGGAGGGAGTGCTTCAACAGCATCTCATTTTGCCTGCGACCTTAGCAAGGGAACACTCCAAAGGATTTACGATGAAAAAGAAAAGAGATTTAGAGTAATATCATTAACTGATAACGTTGCCCATCTTACCGCATTAGCCAATGATTTAGATTATAATGATGTTTTTTCTCAACAATTAAAAAATTTAGTAAATCCCGATGATATTGTTATTGCAATAACAGGAAGTGGTAACTCACAAAATATTTTAAATGCTGTTGATACTGCATCAAAATCAGGTGCAATTACTATAGGTTTCTTAGGATTTGATGGTGGTAAACTCAAAAACAAGGTTAATTATTATATTCATGTTCCATCAAATCATTATGGAAGAATAGAGGATCTACATTTGGTTTTAGCACATCTTATTTCCTCTTATTTATATGAAATGAAAAGGAACGAAAGAAATATTTAGATTAAGGAGACATAATGAATATTCTTGTTACGGGAAACAAAGGTTATATCGGATCGGTATTAACAGCAATGCTTATTGAAAAAGATTATAAGGTCATAGGGCTTGATACTGATTTTTACCAAGGAATTGAAAAAGATAAGTCAGAAGGCAAAATAAAACAA
>SDBT01010988.1_pt1 | contig 14596 bp, 11 predicted proteins | sample 2277101 | NCBI WGS metagenome assembly SDBT01 (sample SAMN10404973, study PRJNA504765) | marine sediment metagenome | isolation source: marine sediment core GS10_PC15, 103 cmbsf | place: Arctic Ocean: Southern Knipovich Ridge | collected 2010
ATTGCATCCGCTGGGGCTTGGACACAAACAGTAAATGATATTTATTATTTGGATGGAAGTGTTGGTATTGGAACTTCAACTCCTGCTTTTACTTTAGATGTTTCTGGAAATATAAATACGAGAGAATTATCAAACTCAGGAGGTATATTAAAACTTAATCCTGATGCAGAAGGTGATGTTGAATTGTTCGGTGATACTGATGTAGATGATGCAGCCGATGGGAAGTCTTTTATTATACATAGGAGAGCAGTAGAGTCAGATGACACCTTCCAGTTATTTATAAATGATACCCGTGAATCGAGAATTGTCACAAGTAGTAATCTGTTTTTTCATAGTCTGAATCATATGTATTTTAAGGCTAGCAGCTCTTTTAATATAGCATATCAGCCAATAAACTTTGCAACTATTTTTCTTGGAAGTGATCAGACTGCGGATAATTATGAATTTAGACAATATGGTTATATAACAGCAGCCGTAGATGAAAAGTACATCTCATGGCAGGTAGACGACACTACAGATAAATTCATCTTAGATCGACAAGATACAAGCATATTAGGTTTCAAAGTTAATATGCCTTTAGAAGTTGATGGAAGTATTAATACAACTGGAAATATAGATGCTTCTGGAAATATTAATACAACAGGAAGTATTCAAATGGCTGATGATACTGATGCAGCAAGTGAAGCCAAAGAAGGAACTCAACGTTATAGAAAGGATGCTAACAATTCATATGTTGAAATGTGTATGCAAACAGGTGCAGCTACTTACGCATGGGTAGTTATCAAAACTAATTCATGGTAAATAAATTTTAAATAATATAAAATAAATAAATAATTATGGCAGACATTAATATTACAATACCCGATTTGAACATTTCAGAAGCTTTAGATGCTTTTGCATGGAAATACGATTATGCAAGAAATAAGCGAGGTGCTGAAACCTTAGCCCAATTTGCAAAAAGAATAGTGGCTCAAAGTATTAAGCACACCTTACATGAATACAAACGAGATTTAGCTAATGATATAACTAATCAGGATCTAAGTGATGAAATGAGCGGTATTGATATAAATTAAATAAAATTAATAAATATACTTGATTCATATAAGTCAAAATATGGATTCAATCAGGTTCAAATTCTGAATCATTAGTTCAATTTGCAAAAAGATAAATAAAAAACAATGAGAATTCATATAACTAAAGAACTTCAGTTGTAGTACGCTCGTATCAGGCATTAAAACAATGCAATCTATGATATAAATAACTACAAATATAAAGATTTTATATTAGAAGCGCCAAGTCAAGACATTAATTTAGAGGATGTTATAAACATTTCAAGAGTAGGTGCTCAAGTTGATGTTTATGAAATATGGTTTGAAATTCCTGATGTGAATATCGATGCTTCAGTTACAGAAGGAGTATCATTTTCAACTTATTTAGACGAAGATGCTTCAATTATATGGAGAACCTGGGCAGATACTGGCAACCAAGTAGGAACTTATTCAGATTCAGATTTTATTGGAACAACAATTATAGCAGCTCAATTTGTTAGTGGTTTAGAAAAAGTATTAGTTAATAAAGAATATTTTATATAAATGGATGGATATTACACAATGTAATGCAAATGATGATGAAAACGGTAAATTAACAACGGATAAAACTATATAGAATATTGGGGCAAGGAGCCACATCACCAATTAGTTAAAAAATATTTATAACTAATCACTTTTTCATTCCACGGATAAATAAAATAAATAAGAATTCCTTAGAATGGCTTTTAACACTTATCAATATGAGTTCGGCGGAGGTGACCGAACAGAAAAAGTACTTACCATAGATTTCGCCAATGTCAATCCTTTCCAAAATGTTAATAAAGTTTCTTTTTTCAAGGAAGATGATGTTACAGGCACCTTCCAGTCAAAACAATTTAGATATTCATTTGATAGTGTAGTATGGAGTAATTGGGCTACATTAACTCAAGCTGGGGTACAAGGAATTCCAATCAATGATAATCCCAATCTTTATTTACATTTCCGATATTCAAGAGAAAATATAGGAGCGGCGGATATTAGAGCCCTTTATATTCTTTATGGAACAAATGTAGCTTTAGCAGGGACGCCTGAAGACCCATCAATTGATGCAGATTATTTAGGAGGACAACCCCCCTCATATTATTTAGATAGAGGTAATTTCTTTGGAACTGAAGGTTCCATAGGCTATTTTGCAGAAAATGTAGATGGCTCTGGAGTAGGAACTTATGATAGTACTCAAGTTTCAAGTGAAACTACATTCTTTTTTAAGAGAATAAATGATAGTTCTAATATATTTGTTACGGATACTTCAGGAATTATTACTTTAGATGCATCTATAATTCTAACCGATGCAAGTGTATCAGATTTATATGGTAGAATTGAGGTTATAGATGGATCTATAACATATCTTTCTAATTATGATGCAATTCAAGATGTTTCTATCTTATTTAATATAAATGAAATATCCCAATTAGATTCTTCGATTATTAGATTAGATGCTTATAATGCAATTCAGGATGCAAGTATTTTGGTAATCCCAAGTTTACAATCTGTAACTGATGTTGGAGCCTCTACTGGAAATAGAATTGAACTAATATCTGGAATAAGTGATAAGTTAAGACTTAAATCTATATGGCCATCTGGTGTCGCAAATTATATGACTTTTTATGATGATACCTCTATTGTTGGATCAGTAGGAAAAGCATCAGGATCAGTTCAAGATATGTATATGATAGCATGGCTTGAGGATATAAGATTAAGAGCTGGAAAAGATATAATATTTGAAACAAATGGTTCTTCTCAAAGCAAAATGATTATCAAGGATGATGGTTCAGTTGGTATGGGATTACCTGTTGTGGCGCCTAATCCAAATTATCCTTTAGATGTTGCAGGAAGTATAAATACAAGACAAAAATATTTAATAAATGGTGTTGATTATAATGCTATTCAAGATGTTTCCATAACTTATTTGTTTGATTATAATGCAATTCAAGATATTTCAATTGCTGCTGGAGGAAGTGGTTTTTGGTCACAAGTCGGAAATGATATTTATTATTTAGATGGTTCAGTTGGTATTGGAACTTCAAATCCTGCTTTTACTTTAGATGTTTCTGGAAATATAAATACGAGAGAATTATCAAATGCAGATGGTGTTCTTAAGATTCAACCAGATGTACAAGGAAATGTTGAGTTGTTTGGAGATACTGATGTTGGAGATGGGTCTGTAGGTAAATCATTTACAATTCATAGAAAGGCAGCTGAAGGGGATTCATCTCTAAGGATGTATGTCACCTCATTTCAACACATATCTATTGGAGCAACTGGTGGAGATTTAATATTTGATGCCGCTGGTGGTCAAAATATAGTTTTTGGAAGGAATATAGATGCAGGGACAGACCTTGAATTTGGCAGTAAAAACAGCGCAGTAAATCCGCAATATGAATTTTATGGATACGTAACAGCAGCAGCCGCACCAAAATATGCATATTTCCAAGTAGACGATGCCACAGATAAATTCATCCTTGACAGAGAAGATGCAAGCATATTAGGCTTTAAGGTGAACATGCCTTTGGAAGTGGATGGAAGTGTTAATGTAACTGATAATTATTACATCAACGATAAACCTATACAAAATATTCCAATTATCGAAATGAGTGATGTGAATATCACTATCGATAGTTCATGGAATAATTACTTTATAAAATTAAATCCAGCAAGTGATGCTTCAGTAAGTTTTGACCAAACAACAGAAGGTGTTAATTTAACATTTGAAAATGAATCTTCAAATACAATTTATTTTTATTCTGGAGTTGGATCCCCCACATTAAAATCAAAAGATTCAGCTGTAACTTTAGCAAGTCAATATGGAATGGTTACATGTATTCACGACTCATCGAGTTGGTATCTTTCAGGTGATTTATCATAATAAAAAATATGGGATGGCATAATAGAAAAATGGGTATTAAAAGTGGAGTAACAGGAGGCTTTTTACTGGATACATTTTCAGCAGAGGGGGGATATTCATTAAGGCAATTAAAAACCGGAATCACTAATGTTTGTCGAGTAAGGAGGATTTCAGATGATGCAGAGCAGGATTTTACAGCAGCGGAAATAACACAAACCGACTTACAAGCATTTTGTGGGGGGTCAGGAATAGGTTTTATTAAAACCTTCTATGATCAAAGTGGAAATGGAAATGATGCTGTTGCCAAAGCGGAAGAGCAATATAAAATCCTACAAATTGGTGTAATATATAATATTAACGGCATAGCATCATCTTTTTTAAATACCGTTAATGGAGATTATGTGTTAGATTCATCAATATCATTTGGTACTGCATTTTTAGTTGGCCAGGTAATTGTTAAAAATGTAATAAATTATGTGATGGGAGATCCTGCTAGTCCCGGCTTATTTGTAAATGGAACATTCGGTGGTGTAAATGGAACGGGTGGTTTTGATGGCTCAAATATAAGATCACTATCAGACGAGGATTTTGATCAGCATTCGTGGTATTGGAATAATAGATCATCAGATTTATATGCAGCACAGGACGGAGCAGCGGAAGCAAATATAGGAACGTTTGATCCTATTAATATTAATGGAATAGTTGGTAGACCAGGATTTAATTCATTAAGAGGTTTTTTTCAAGAAGTTATAATATTTAATACAGATGAAAGTTCAAATAAAAGTGCTATTGAATCTGATATCAATGATTATTATAGCATTTACTAAATGATAATTTAAAATTAATAAAAATATGGATATTACATTAACAATACCGGATAACAAAAAAGATATTATAATTGATACTTTTTGTGCTCAATATAATTACCAAGAAAATCTTAATCAATACGATCCTTCAACAGGAGAATCTACTGGAACTATACCAAATCCTGAAGGAAAAGGAGCTTTTACAAAACGAATGTTTATAAGAGTTTTGAAACGTGAAATGAAGGAATATAGAAGATCAGAATCTAATGAAACTATTAGACAAATTGTAAGGGATCAAAGGACTGAGATTGATGGTATAGATATAACATAAAATTAAATAAATAAAACTATGGCAACCAGATTTAAACATTTCAGAAGCATTAGATGCTTTTAGCACGGCAAAATAATATGGTTTGGAAATGTGGCTTGATTTTAATAATCCTTCATTAAAAATACCTGACCTTTCTAGCAATGGGTATGATTGCACTCGAACATGCCAGTATATAATTTAGAATATAGAGACGGAGAAAATTATGTACAATTGTAGCAACTTGGGTATAAGGTTCCAAGAAGATGGCAGCATTTGGTCAGGCTGGTCAAATTTCAACACTGGAGAAAAAACAATTTCAAATTTACCCCCAGCTACTTATAACGCTCAAGTGAGAACAACGGATGTTTCTCTAATGATTGAACCTTTAGAAACAACTTCTATATCATAAAATCAGTTAAATTTTCATAAATTAGAAGGAAACCAAAACGGTTTCCTTTTTCTGTGAATAAATAAAGAAAATAGATTCCAGAGTGGCTAAAATACAAAAAGGTTTATTACTCAGAGACGATTATAGTAAATACTACGTTGACCGAAGTCCAGAGACCGGAGCAGGAACTCTAGATACTTCAGGATTTATACAGTGGCAATTAGAGCAGGATGTTTCGATAATTTCTAATTTCAATCTTATACAGGATTTAAGTATTTATGTAACTGGTTTAACAGGTGTTACACAATTATATGTTGACGGTTCGTTAGCAGAAAGAGATGCATCAATAAATCAAAATATATTTGATATTGATCAGTTAGATGCATCAATAATCAGAACCGATATCTATCAAGGAATTCAAGATATTTCTATAAATAATGCAATTAAAGGAGCAATTAATGTAGGAGATGGCAGTGCCGGAGTTTATGCTGGTATAACTTCTGATGGTAGTATTAGAATGAGGGAATTAGTAGGAGTTGGAGCCGCTGCAGTTTTTGAAAATGTTGATACTATTGAAATATCTATAGATGCATCTTTCTCAGGAGAAGTTAACACCGCTTCAAACATCGGAGATGGAATCGGCATCTTTTCAAATAAAGTTATTCAAGATTTAGAATTTAAATCTCTGGGATCAAATATAGGAGAAATTATAATATCTACAGATGCCTCTAATATTTATTTAGATGTTTCTATAGCTCAAGATCCTTCTATTTTATTTAATTTAAATAATATTGCACAGCTGGATTCTTCTATAATTAGATTAGATGCTTATGATGTAATTCAAGATGTTTCTATAGCTTTAGGTGGTGGAGTTTCTCAATCTTATGTTGATAGTAGTTTAGCACAAAGAGATATTTCCATTAATTATTTATATGATTATAATGCTATTCAAGATATTTCCATAGCAGCATTATCTCCAACCGAGGCATGGAACGCCTTAACAAAAACAGATAATAGTATTGGATTAGGAGGAGAAATTCTTAGTAATATTGATATTTATGGAGAATCAAGGGATCTTTATTTAGGAAGAAAGAGTGTAGCAGCGGGAGCTATTAGATTTGTTTCTAGCTATACTATAGATGGTTTTAAAGCGGAAGCATCTATTGGAAATTTTAAGGGTGACCTTTTTATAGGATCAACATTATCTTTTATAGGGAGAAATGAAGATGCAAGTGTATCAAGATTTCAATTATCTACTGCTGGTATGCAAATATCGGATTCAATTCATGGAAAAGGTGTTACATATTTCGCCGATTATTCTCCATTAGGTGGAAGCGATCCTAGATGGATTCCAGATAACGAATGGGTACATACTACAATTGATGCTTGTAGTGGATCAGGTGTAGCAACCGAAGCTTGGCAGGGCCTTACAAAAACAGATAATTCGATAGGTTTAGGAGGAACAATAAATCAAGATACATCAGTTATAATTGATTCTTCAGCCTTTGATTTAATGGGTACTTTTGCCGGTACAAGATTAAGATTAGAAAAGAATGCAACTGATGAATTTTTTACTATAGGAAATGCCAGTACTAATTTACTTGCTGGAAGATATAGTGGTAGCGATTTTGCTTTATTAGGTCATAATTTTACAACGATTGGTGTTGGTACAGGTTTTCTTGGAGTTATAATAAGTGATGCAGATAATTTTACAGGAGCATATTATAATGGTGATTATGCAGCAACACAATTAGCTGGTGATAGATGGATACCTGATTGGGGTGCAGTAACAGCATATGTTGATGGAAGTTTATCTGCAAATGAAGCTTGGGGAGGTTTAACAAAAACAGATAATTCTATTGGTTTAGGCGGTACTTTGCTTGAAGGAGCCACTACTATAAGAAAACCCAATAATTCTGGATATCAAATTTTAAAACCTATAACTGGCGGAGATGGAGAGCATCAACAACTCATAATGAATAATACAGAATTATTTATACAATATGCTTCTTTAACAGCAGGAAGTGGAAATGGATTGCAAGCTATAATAGGCGCTGAAAAATCTGGAGCAGGAGTTCAAACAGGTGGTGGACTTTATATGTATGCCCATGATCCTTCAAATAATGTTTTATCTAGCTTTACATTTGGTGTAAATGGACATTTAATCGTAGGGGATTTAGCTGGTACTGGAAGATCAGTTGGTATGAGATATGATTCTGATTATTCATCAAAATGGTCAGCATTAACAACTGCTGAACATAATAGAATAATACCAGATATTGAATGGATTCATACTACTATTGATGCTTGCGCTGGTTCAGGTAGTGGGGTTTCCCAAGCTTATGTAGATTCTTCTTTAGCAGAAAGAGATGTTTCCATTAATTATTTATATGATTATAATGCAATTCAAGATGTAAGTATAGTTGGCTTAGTATCCCAATCTTCTGGATTATGGGTATTTGATAGTTCACCGGGCCCTCCATTAATAAGTACATTTGGAAGATATGTTAAAACTGGGGTACAAACATTATTGACATTTAGGTTTACAGTCCCCGCAGATGCATCATCAGGAACTCAAGTATATATTGGAAATCTTCCATTTTTATCAGAAGATACTAGTTTTGCAGTAGGATCTGTTTTACAAATAGGAGTAGGGAGAAATACTGATCAAAAATATCAAATGTGTAAAATAGCTGGAGATGAAAAAAGAATACAATTTCATGATTTCCCAGATAATAACCCGTTATCTTTGATAGATGCATCAGATTATAATTTTGTAGGATCCATAACATATATAACCAGCGATTTTTAAATATATAAAATAAAATACATATGGTAGATTGTAACGATGCGGATAGTCAACGAGTAAGTGGAGCATTTCCAGGAACTCAGGATGTTAATGATGGAGCTTTGCAAGTAAATCTTACTGCAGATGCCGATTCTATTTTCAATCCTAATAACGCTTTATCAGCGGTAAATACTTATTTATCAATGAATAATGTGGCAAATAGAATGTTTGGTATTGATGCCAGATGGTTTAGAGCTGTTCCTCAGGATAGGTCAATCGAAGTGATTTTAAAAGAATGGACGCTTTATAACGTAGCTGAAGTGCCAATCTGTCTTAAAGTACTTTTGCCAGATGGAAACTTTCCTGAAAGTAGTTATCAATTTGATTTGATGGGATTAGAATATGAAGTTCCTTTAACAATTCATATCGATAAAAAATACTGGGAAGAAATGGCTGGATGGGGAACTGCTCCTCAGAAAAAAGATGTTGTATATCTTTCATTACCAAATAAATTATATGAGGTCGAATCTTCTTACTTAGAAAGAGGCTTCATGGAACAAGAAACCCATTACGTTTTGAACTTAAGAAAATACCAAACAGCCGCAGCAAGAAAGGAATCTGCAGCTTTACAAGATACTATCGACAAATATACTGTTGGAGAGGAAGAATTATTCGGAGAAGAACTTCAAGATCAATATGATAAGATCACGGATGATAAGCAATTCAGCCCATTCAATTCTACATCTCAGGATAAGTATAAATCTATAGATTCTTCTATCTCTATCATAACTCAGAATATCGAAATTCATGGTTTGATGGTCGCTGAAGGATATTATGACATGAGCACAACCTCTAATTATAATGCGATTATTTATAACACCGGAGATATTATTGAAGCTACAGATGATAGAGCTATCACTGCTTGGTTCAACTCTAGGGAAAGTACAAATCCAGCAGAAAGAGAATATAAAGTTCTTTCAATTGAAAAGGATTTGAATCTTACTCTCCCAGCGAATTACAAAATAAGAATAGATGGAACCACAAGAGATTTTGCCATCGGAGATACTTTCGTTATAACAAGGGGCGGAGGAGCTATTAATTTCTATGCAACAGTTATTGATGATTCGGATTCTAGTGATGGAACTTATTATTGCCAAATTGATTCAGAAGTTGAGATATATCTTAACTCAATTTACCCAAACTGGGCAAATGCAAGAAATTATAGCATGAAGGTTCAGCCACCAATTACTATATTAGATGGTGTGAATGATACTGTGATTGGTTGGGCAGCTCTAGTGTATGCTAATCAATATGTTAAGATAATTTATGGAACTCAAACAAGAGTAGCTGCTTTCAGCGAACAAATAGATTTCAATACTTGGTATGGAATAGGAATTAATATGGGTAACTCAACCTCAACCTATAATGTAAACATCTGGGAGATTGATGAGAACAATCCTGATACTAAGATATCTGTCAAGTTAACTGATACATTACCATTCGTTCCTGAGAAGGCTACAGTTGGAACTTACTCTGTTGATAGGTCTAATGCTTACATCACAAATATTAGATTATTCAGCACAATAATTGAAGATGATGAGCAAAGGATGGAGTTATTATCTTACTTCACTAAAGATAGTGACCAAGCGATAATCCTAGACAATGCCGACAGAAAATTCCTCGCTCCATACATATCTCAACAAAGATAATGAAATTAGTCAAAGAAAATATAAAATTTAAACGAGGAATAGATCCTAGAAAGGGATTGGATCTAGGAGAATATAGAACATTATATCCTCCATTTAATATTGATAGTATAGAAGGCGGATTATATATGGTCGAAATTATTCATAGTAACCAATCTAAATATTTTTTGGTTGATCTTGATAAAAGTCATAAATATGTTTGGGATAGATCAGATTACTATCATAGAAAAATAGATGATGTGGACAACTTAGTCTCTGGGGATGATATGTCTAGTAGTTTCCGCTTTGCTGATCCAAATGAGTGGGTTAATATTCTTTCATTAAAAAAGCTAGAGGATTCCAATTGGAATGAATAAATACTTAAACCATAATAAATTTTTATATAAAATGAATGCCAAAGAAGAAAGAGAAAGATTAGATAGAATGATTTCAGAGGGGCAAGATGTGGCTCTTTCTGGGAATGTTCCTACTCCAGGAGAAATACCTGAATTAATTCAAGCACCAACATTTGAGATAGATTATGATTTAGTTCAAAAAAATTGTGATAAGCGGGCTAAAAAATTGCTCAAGAATGCTACAGGATTATTTATTGGAGATGAGATGGTAAAAGGCAATCCATATTTAAGAGATAAACTCAAAACTGATATTGATATACTTGGGGGGATGTTATACCAAATGGAGGTTAAAAAAGTAATGCAGAGGGATCTAATGGAAGAGGTTAGACACGGTAATAAAGCTGCCAGAATGTATGAAGTTTTTGGCTCCCTTGGAAAAGTTATTTCAGAAGATAATAAACAAGTACTCCAAACGGTGGAAGCAATAAAAGAAACTTATATTAGTCTCAAAATGAATATCGAAGATAGAAATGATGAGATGAAACAATTAGCCGGCGGCGACAAAGAGGATGACAAATTACTGTCTATGGGATCTAGGGGTATGATTAACTCAGCCAAAAAGGAAAAGTTGAGATTAATGGAAAAAAATCTCAAGAAAATGGACATTAAAGACGTTGAAGCAGAGTAAGAATGGCACGACAAACCATATGGAGTACAGCCAAAGTTAATGAGACATTAGATAAATATAGATTAGGTCTTGATGTTGACCTATCATTTTTTCATGAAAGAAACATAACCCTTCGTGGCAGTGGTATTCTATTTCAGCCAACCCCAGAAGAAAGAGCAGAATTTACAAAGTGCTCATCTGATATTGTGTATTTCGTCAGTAAATATTGCAAATTCATGACGGACTGGGGTTTGTCAACTGTTGATTTACATAAATACCAAGAAGAAATACTGAATGATATTGGAGAAGAAGAATGGCTTCCAAAGATAGAAGAATTTGGGCCTAAGGTTAGAAACTATATTCTAATGGCTGCGCGACAGACTGGCAAAACAACAACCATCTCCGCATACTTTGCTTGGTATCTATGTTTCCATACAGATAGAAACTTAGCTATTCTGGCAAATAAGCAAGCTACATCAGTTGAAATTGTTAGAAAAGTTAAAGAAGTTTTTAAGGGATTGCCTTATTTCTTGAAGCCAGGTATTGAAGCTATTGGAGCTTTAGGAATGAGACTCGATAATGGATGTATGCTAGCATCTCAAGCTACAACAGAAAACGCTCAAATTGGTTTTACGATTCATGTACTTTATATTGACGAATTTGCTCATATTAGGCCAACAGTTACCGGTCCATTCTGGAGATCAGTATATCCCACATTAGCTTCATCCGAGGTATCTCAATGTATAATATCTTCTACCCCAAATGGAAAAGGCAATTTATTCTATGATATATGGGATAGATCTATACGAGGAGTAAACACATTTGCTAATAAGAGAGTTGATTTCTGGGAATTTCCTGGGCATGATACAACAGAATGGATAAATGAAATTAAAGCTAACTTTGGGGAAGAATTCTTTTCTCAGGAATTTGAGCTTAAATTTGATGTTACATCAAAGAATTTACTAACTGCCCAACAGTTAAAGTGGATTAAGAAATTATCCCGATTAAACCCATTTGAATTTAAGGAATTAGATAAAACTGATTTAGATGATTTACTTTATAGAAATTTAATATGGAGAAGAGATTTTGATCCAAATATGACTATTAATCAGAAATTAGATCGATTTGTTATTTCAGTGGATTTAGCAGAGGGAAAAGAGGAGGAAGAACTCAAGGATAATGATTATAATGTTGCTCAAATTCACCAAATCAAATTAAAATCACTAGCTCAGCTTAGAAGATTAAGACCGGATGAGCATCAGATAGAAAATATTTTCAGACTAGAGCAAGTTGGAGTTTATAGAGATAATATTCAAGATGAAACTGATTTAGCTAAAGTATGTCAATCAATCGTTTTTGATCAATTTGAATGTATGGAAGAAACTACAACCAAAATGATCGTGGAAATGAATTTTAATGGAAAAGCTTTCCTAAATAAATTTACTGATCATGAAGATTATTTTGAAGATATCGTTATGAGATCTAATCATACGGCTCCAGTGCCTGGTCAGAAACCTATTCCAAAGAAAGCAGGATTTAAGGTTAGATCAGATAAGGATTATTTCTGCAAATTAGGAAAAAGACTTATAAGAGATAAAATTTTAATCCCAATGGAAGAAAATACATGGGAGGAGTTTACTAACTTTGGAAAAGATAAGAAAAAATGGAAAGGAATAGCTTCTCATGATGATTTAGCGATGGCGGAATTAAATATTTCTAGATTTTGGGAAGAAACTGTTGAAATTCAATCATGGTTCTATGATTTGTTTGAAAACTTGCCAGATAGTCAGGCAAAACGATTCGCAGCTCAAATTTTAGAGACCCTTACGGAAGATGGAGACATAGATGATAGCATGTGGAGTGCTTTATATGAAGATTCCGAACTGACGGAGCAAGAGAGATTGAATAAAATCTTCCAAGATGAAAGTGTATCCCATGCTAGATCTGCATATAAGCTAGGAACCCTTGGCATAATTAAAGAACAGCAAAATTAGGATTAATACCTAATAATATATAAAGAAACGAAAAGTATAGAAGAAAAACATGGTTTTAGTTTTTGAATAAATAATAAAATGGAGCATAATAATCGTTCATATAATGAAAATTATTTAAATCGTTTTAAAGATAAAAATTAATTAAATATAATATGGCTAGTTTATCATTAGACTTAACCCAATTCAAATCCGCTGGGATTTATGTATTAGAGGTTGACCAATCAGAACGAATCACAGTTTCTACTCAGTCACTTAGACTTTTACCAGGTTTCGCTGGTAAAGGACCATATAATACTCCGGTATTTATACGTTCTACTAAGGACAGACAACGATTCTATGGGGAGATAGATAGAAAACTTGAGAGAAAAGGATCTTTCTTTCAAAGATCAATTGATACTTGCTTACTTCAAGCACCAGTTTTTGCAATTAGTTTGCTAAAATCTGACAATGATCCGGGATCATCATCAGTAGATAAGGTGGAAATGACCGCTCTATCTCTAGATGCAAGTGTTAGCATTACAGGAGGCGAAACGTTAATTGCAGATGCTTCTTTCAATACAGATCTTTATGTTAACTTCTTCGACCGAACAAAATTTTGGACACCAGATCCTGATTATCTTCAAGCTGTTACAAACAATAAGTATTTGGCTGGAAACAATCAAAGTGCTCCATTATTCCAATTCACAAATATAGGAACCAAACAAATTTCCTTTATCATTAGAAAAGCGGTAGGAATTCAAGGATATAGTGTTTATGCTAGAGATTGGTATGGAACAGAGGAAAGCATTCCTTATGAGTGGATAAGACCATATGATTTAATTAGCGATTTCTTCATTCAAGTTATTGCGATTGAAGGTAGCTGGACTGATTATGAAAATCTATCAACAGATCCAAATTACTCTCAATATTTTAATGCCAGTGGTATTCTTCCATCTAAATTGCAAGAATTCATAAATATTCCTACCATTAATTTGTTAGGATCTTGGACTGGTACTATCATTCCAGAATTCAGAGATCAAACTGGAGCTCTTCAATCAATTGAAGAAATTGTTAACTCAAGTGTTTCTCTTACTGGAGTTCTTCTAAACATTAACAAAGATGCTTTGGATGAATTAGTATGGGATGAAATTGATGGACAATGGGAAATTGGCGATTCAGCTGCAGCAGCAGCTACTTATTTAGTAGATTTAATTGGGCATGGATGGATTGGTGATGATGCAGCTTCAGTTCAAAAACAATTCTTAAGCTATGATGTAAGTATTCTTCAAGGAGAATTACATAATGATGTATCAGCTCTTCAAATAGGAACAGCAGGAAAAGAATTTTCAATTGATGCATCTTCGGATCAACAATTCATAACAGTTGGCACATTAGTTAAGAAAGATACTCAATCAGGCGCTATTCCTAATGGAGTTACTTATGTTACTTCTAAAGTTTACGACGTAGATTCTAGTCTTTACCGATATGAAACAGCGGAACCAGTTTATGGTTTTACTTCAGATCCTTCAGGATTAATTATTACTGCTCAGCTTCCAATCGACGATGCTTCAGTAGCTACTCACTATAGATTTATTAAATTGGATGGACTTTCTATTAAGAACAAACACCTTCCAGGATACGATGAAAACGGAGCTCCTAATGCAGAAGCAGGCGTTACTAAGATCTATGG
>SDBT01010989.1_pt1 | contig 14596 bp, 14 predicted proteins | sample 2277101 | NCBI WGS metagenome assembly SDBT01 (sample SAMN10404973, study PRJNA504765) | marine sediment metagenome | isolation source: marine sediment core GS10_PC15, 103 cmbsf | place: Arctic Ocean: Southern Knipovich Ridge | collected 2010
CGAAATTGAAAGAGATACTTAAATCAAACGGAATTCGAGGTTATTCCAAGTTTAAAAAATCTGATTTAGTAGAATATGTGTTTGAACAGATTGAAAAGGAAAAGTTGGAAGAAGAACTCGGAGATGTCGAGTATTTGGAGCGGAAATCTCGATTTCAAAAGGGATTTTCGTACGAAATGGAACAACGGAGTAATATTAAGGTAGAGGCTCAAGAAGATAAGCTTGTAGGATCCATTAAATGGCCACCAAGCCCCCAAGGTATTCGATTCGAGCCAACAACTTGTGTAATAAAAGGTTATAGCTCTACTAACCCTTCTTACGGTTGTTCGTGTGCGGACTCATTGAAACACCACCATTTTTGCGCCCACTTGTGGGCAATCTTAATTTTTCTCATTAATGAGGGCACCATTCAAGAAGAGGAATGGAATGGGCCAGAATTTCCCTAATTAAGATTGTTTCCCTTTTATCGGACTAATTTAAATTATTTAAGAGTTTTAGTTTTCCTATTAAAAAATAAGACATTAAAATAAATTTTCCAATTGAAAAAGAAAAGGACCAAACAAACATTTTTTGTAAAGGATATTGTACTTTAAATAGTTCTGTATAAATTAAAATTAATGGATAATCGAATTGTTAAAAACTCAAATTTAGAGATCTTACTTACTCTAAATCTTACATGTCCTAAGTGCAATTCTCGATTAGAAGAAGAATGGGAAGAAGAAGTTGATAAATATGGAGACGAAACTGGATATGAATTCGAAATTTATGAGTGCTATAATTGTGGTTATAAAGAGAATATTTAGGAAATTAAATGAAACTTAAATTTGTTTTTCAGAAATTCTAAAATCATTCTATCAAGGCTGATATGTTAAAATTAAAGTATGTTCATAACTCGTCAAAAATATATAATGATAGTAATTATACAAAGTAAACTAAGCAACAAACAAAAAATTGGATTAACCGAAATTGAGAGATATTATATGAAAAAATACTTAAATTTATTGGTGCAACAATTACAACTAAGAATAGATTAATAATATTTAAAAAAATCTGCTGTCTAATCCTATTCCGCAGTTAGGGCAATGTTTAGAAACTTTTCCATCCTTTCCATTTTCTGGGCGCTTTATTTTTACATAATCGCTCAATTGCTTTTCCAGCTTATTATGAATATCGTCAAACATGTTATTTTCAACTGATATTAGTTTTAATTTACCCTTTCCATAAAGCTTTAGTTTTTACTGTTTTCTTTTTTCATAATCAAATCAAGTAAACAAGGTATAAAAATAATAAATAAAGTCGAAGAGAAGAAAGTAAAAACCACTTTGCTATATAACAAAGTTATATAAATAATTTGCACAATTGATTAATAAAGACAAGGCTGATTTTTTCAAGAGGTATAATTAAATATGAATTCTGATGAGATTACCCCTATTTTTAATGAAATGGCAAGAAAAATATTTAATAATCAAGAAGAAAAACACAAAAGAAAGAAAAAATATAAAGAACAATATTTTTGTTCTGATGAAGAAGTTGAAGATTTAACAATGATCTTTAAAAAATTAATTGATAACAAGAATCAAGTGAATTTCGACTATTTTAAGATCTTATTCAAAGAGAAGGTGGACTAAAACGTTAATAAAAAGGTTAAGGTTGGAAAATTGGAAAAATATGAACAAAAAAGAGATTACATTTACTGAAGATCTTAACTTGATTGAAGGAAGTAATTATTCGGGGAAAACCTCTATCATTCAAGCAATATATTTTGGGCTCTTCAATGAAATGCTCTACAAAAGTTTAACTGCACTAGAATTAAAAAAAGAAGGCCAAAAAGATGCAACAGTAGAATTAGACATATCAATTGATGGTGTAGAATATCGAATTCGACGAAATATTAGCGGTGATAAAAGAATTCAGGTAGATTCTCATCTATATTCCTTAATTGATGGCCAAGAATCACAAGAACTTGAAAGTGTATCTAGAAAAGGTGAAAATTTAGAGAAATTAAGGGAATTAATGAAGTCAAGTAAAGATTATATGAAAAATATTAATTTTATTCTTGAAGATTCAATCCAACGATTCATAATTCAGCCGAAATATAAAATTGAAGAGGATCTTAATTCAATTCTCCAATTAGACTATTTCGGAACTATTGAAGAATATTGCGTTCAAGCTATAAAAGAACTAGATAATACTTCAAAAAGTCTTGAAAAGCAATTAACTGAATTTAAAAGTTATTATGATAAAAAAAACGAGACGCTAAAATCTAATGAGCAATCTATTAAAGAATTGCTTGATAAAAAGAAGGAGATAATAGAGAAAGTCTCTCAATCTCAGGAAATGATTAAAGAATTATCCCAATTAGAAAAAGAGGGAGATGATCTTGATATACTAATCGAGAAAACAAATAAACAATATGAAGAAACGTCCATAAAGCTAGAAGAATTACAATCTAATTTAGAGCAATTAACCGAAAAAGAGAAAATATTTGAACAATTGAAAAAACAGGAAGAAAATTTCAACAATAATAAGATTAAAATTCAAAAGCTTCAAAAAGAAAAGGAGCAGACACAGAAAGAATTAACTTCTATTACAAAAAATGAACTTCTTATAGATGATCGAGAAAAAAAATTAGTTAAGCTTCAAAATGAAAAGAAAATATTAGCAGATAGGCTTAGATCTTCAGAACAACTTAAAAAAGATTTTGAGAATATAAAGAAGGAGAGAGAAGATTATATTAAATTTAGCGATCAATTAGAATCCTTAAATTCTCAAATCAAGATTAGTGAAGAGATTTTGGAAAACTTTAAGAAAGGAGATTGCCCAATTAGCCACGATAAATGCCCAGTTGCGGGAGAATTAATTGAAAAGCGTTCAACTATCCTTAAACGTTTAAAAAAAGAAAAAAAAGATCTCCAAAATCAATTAACTGCCTTAGAAAATCCTGAAAAAAAATATAAAGATTTAAAAGACAAAATAGGTTTAATTGAAAAAAATACAGAATATATAAACTCGATAGAAAGTAAGATTTTAAACTGTACTTCAGAAATAGAGGATTTAAAAAAAAACTATGCTCTTAAGAGTTCTTTAGAGAAAAAAATTAAGGAACTATCGAGAGATATTAAAAATTGTGGAGAAACAAGTTTAATTTTAGAGGAGAAGCATGATGAATACACAAGAGTTAAAGAAAGATTAAAAGATAAAGAAAAAATCATAAAAAATATCGAAAAAATAAAAGGAGAACATCGAAAAACAAAAGATAAAAAATCCAAATTAGACAAAGAAAGAGAAATTATGAAAGAAAAAATTGAAAAATTCAAAGAAAATAATGATATCATCGAATCTGAAAAAGAACAAGAGATAAACACTAAGCAAGATGAGTTACCGAGTATAGAAATCGAAATTGGTAAAGTTGCAAATGTAATTGAAGGAATTAAAAAAGAATATGCTAAAATCCTTAATCCTTATGATTCTGAGTCTGAATTAGTAGATGTTTTAAATCAAACAATCCATGAGAGATATAGAATAATCTTCTTTCAAGAATCTCTTAACTTAACTTTAAAAGAATTAAGCAATATAAAGTTGCAAGAAATCAAAGAAAAATGTAACCAAATATGGGCTCAATTCAAGTCAAGTACGGGGATGGACTCAATAAGTTGGAATAAAAATTTTATACCATTAATTAATATCAATGGATTTGAGAGAAATATATATCAATTAAGTGCGTCAGAAAAATCTTTAGTTTATTTTTCGATAAGAGCGGCACTTTTAGCTAAACTCGGTCCTAATTACTTTATTGTCGTTGATAATTTGCTTAGTCCATTTATGAGAGAAAATCAGAAAGTTGTGCTCTCGCTTTTGAACGATATTATCAATGAATCAAAAATCCAACAGATTATTTTCACGGGGTATGATATCGATTCTGAATTTAATTGTAAAAACATTATTAAGATATAAGATATAATCAAAAATTTCTAATGAAATGAAAAAATGACAGAATATTGGTTGGACGCAAATTTTTTTATTCCTGCTGAAAAATTTCACCACTATTTAACAACTTTTAACGATGTAATTGCTTTTATTGGCAGAAAAAAAAAAGAATATTCTCTAAAAATTACCAAGAGAGTTAGCAACGAGGTAAAACGATTTTCAAATTTAATCCATATCTATTTTAAAACTGTTACTATTGAGAATAGTCAAGAATTTCGTGACTATTGTAAGGAAACAAGATTTGCAATAGGATATTCTAAAGAAAAAAAAGAACCAGCTGATAATTCTCTTGCATTTGCCGCATTGACTTCTGAAAATGATGCCTTTATTGTTACTAACGATGAAGGTTTTCTGAAAATAAAACGAAAGAAGCCAAATTTGTTAAAGAACGTAGAGATAATCGAACCTACGGATTTTTTAAAAAAGATTATGCTTGAAGTTGAAGATGATGATTTTAAAGAAAGAATAAGATTTCTAATAATCCATTATTCAGAACATTTCATAACGTTTCGACTGAAAAATCAGCGCTCAATTACCCGAATATTGGAAAGCTTGCTTGTTGTTGGTACAATTACGACTCTGGTACCTATTTCAACTAAAATAGGCACTCCTCAAAAGGGGTTACCTAAAAGAGACATGAATGCTCTGGAAAGGTTTATTTCTAATCAAACTTTAACTGATCAAGAGAAAAATAGGTTAAAACCAATTGTTAGTGTTTTTGAACCTTTTGCGGACTATTACAAATCAGTTGGTATTAATCCTCAAAATGCACATAATAATTTAACTGGATTTTTATATTTAAAATTTCCTGAATTGCTCCTAAACCTTAGACAGTTAGCATTAATGGAAAAAAAAGATGGAGAAAAAGAAATTTTGAATTATACCTATACTCTTGAAAGATTTATGTTGAAAAAAATGTTTAGCATTAGAATAAAAGAAACAATCCAATATTACAATGAATGTGATTTCAAAAAGGCATTTTTACACTTCAAACCTCTCTTAGAATCGGATTGGCAGAGTTTAAAATTAAGCTCTGAAAAAAAAAGTGTCCTCAAATTTCTATATGGAATATTTTTGTTAAATGTTGAAGACCTTGAATTCCTAGAATATTTAATCACTAACGATTTTTGGGAGGAATTTAAAAATATTGACCAAATCTTCAAAATTTTATTCAACATAGTAAAGGGCATAGATTCAGAAATTCAGAATTTAACAGATTCACGAATACAATTATTTTATAACTTAGGTCTCTATTATGCTAATTCTGGTAGCCCCTTTGGTTTTAACATTTTTAATGCGATATTTCAGTTAGATCGCCGTGGATTAGAAAACCTTGAATGGTACAAGGATTTTTTAAAACGATATCTATTGGAAATTCGAATAAATCAAAAGGAAATCTCAGAAGCCATGAAGATTAAATTTTTAAAATTTTTTCCTACAAGTTTAGATGATAATACAAATTCTACATTTGATAGAAATTACGAATTAAAGGAATTCACACCAATTGATGACACCCCTACCTTTTACAGGCAAGTTCTTTATTTCATAACTATGAAAGAACTTGATCATTTCATTGAAGCATATTGCTGGAATGATATGATTAGATCTATAGTTTTATTACAAATTCCCCGTAAATTGTGTCCTAGATTAAAAAATGTAAAAACACTCCAAATTAAAAGTGGAAACATCAAAACAAAAAAAATACTCCCAATGGACAAAAAGAAAAAAAAGGCTCGAATTATAATAGAGTTAGACGAAAACTTTCACTTAGATTTAGAACGATTCCAAATGAAAATAAGTAAATTTACTTAATCTCTCTTAAACTTTTTTATTTGCGGTAATAGCTTGGAGATTGAATCATTTTGTTAATTTTAATATTTGTGGATAGGAAATTAAATGAAACTTAAATGAAACTTAAATTTGTTTTTCAGAAATTCTAAAATCATTCTATCAAGGCTGATATTTTCGGGCTCTGATGCTAAGTGTAAAATATTGACTACATTATTATAAAAATAACATTGCATAGAAACCCTACCTTTTGGCATGCTAAATATAAAATCTAATCTCTTTTCTACAGATATTTTTTCATAATCTCTTTCTTCTATAAATTGACTTTCCTTTTTTGTTAAGTCAAACCTGCCAGGATTGTAAAGTAAATCGTCTAATTCAAGATTATAAGTTATATTTTCTGGATAAATAGTAATATTTCCTTTTGGCTCGGACATATAATATTAAAATTTTATAGGAGTTTAAATACAAAGAGACTATAAGTTTTTCATTTTCGTCGGAGCATTGGCAACAGGAATTAAAATTAAAAATTTTTAAAAAGCCTGCAGATCACTTCTAAATATCAAAATTTCCGACAAAAACGAAAAATCGATTATCTCTTTCTATTTAAATCCCATGTTTTTTTTCTTTAAATTATCCATGAAAGATAAAAACATATATTTGTTAAAATTAAAGGATATTCATGCTCTATCTATAACTAATGAGTTAAGCAACCAACAAAGGATGGGATTAACCCAGATTGAGAGATATTATATGAAAAGGTATTTAATTGTATTAGTACAAAGATGGATAAAATAGAAGAATAAGGAATATTTAATAGTTAAAAATTATAAAGAAAACAAGTTGTTAAAAATGCATAAAATATATACGACATTTATAAATACATTGCGTATAGAAGAAATTAAAGACGATAGTTATGTTTTCAGCTTTGTCAATAATTATTCTAATGATAATTATATTCTAAAAGTAGCTAAGGAATTGTTTGATATAGCGTTTAAAGATAGAGATATTGCTGAACGAACCAAACCTTTTATGCCAAAAAAATCCGAGATAGATAATCCTCATGATTCCATGTCTTCATGATCTCTCTTAAATTTTTTTATTTGCGGTAATAGCTTGGAGAACTTTTTTTTTGTGAGCAAAATATTTTATAGCTTCTATTTGTTTAAGCCTTTTAGTGGATTTCTTAGCTCTTCTCTCTTTACACCTCTCCGTAAATTCATCAATTAGGCTAAGCCATTCTGCCATATCGGGATCGGTTTCATAAAACATGATTCTTCCGTATCTCGTGAACTCATATTTGAGCTCACGATAATTGAATTTTTCATCTGAAAATAGATAATCACCAAGAACGGGAATTTTTTTATCTATGTTTTCAACATACACTAATTTAAGTCGAGGGTGATTTTTTTCAAACTCAATGATTTCCTTCATAAGCTTATATAAGTTATTATTCTTGAAAGTCCTGGAAAATTTTAAAAATAAAGGTATAGGCTCGGGATCGCTTAAGTGAGAATGATTCCAGCTCATAACCATACTTCTCTATAGAACTATTTAAAGTCCATTAATGATATTATAAAAATACACGAAAAATTCGATGTTCCTGATTGGGATGAGATTTTCAAAAAAGGAGAATTGATGGCTAAAGAAAAGCATCTTACTTCAAAAGAAATCTTTGAGGCTTGTGCTGAAGTGAGTCATGGAAAGTTAATCAAGTACAGCCAGCATAAATATTTATTGATTAAACTACTTCCTTTATTAATCTAATTTCCATGCTCCAATTGTTAAAATAGAAAATCCCATGAGGATTGAAAATCTGCCAATTTTTTGAAAAATTGTTAGTAATTCACGAATGCCCGTCGCTAATGAGATAAGAGTCATTATTACAAATAAAAGGAATATCCCAGTAAATAATATAAATGCAAGCTTATATTCCTTAGAAAATTTATCACTTCGGTTTATCGTCAAGCTATAGAGGATCATAGTAAAAAGCATTCCCAGATATACTATAAACGCAAAAAGATAATGGGGCGCAAAAAAAACATCGGCTGGTGTAAAAACAACCCCTATTTGCCCAATAGACGAAATAATTCCTAAGTATCCACCTTTTTCTGATAACTTTTTTTCACGTGTATCCCCCTCAAACAACCTAGGAAACACAATATAGAAGGGGATCATTGTAAATGCAATAACTAACCACGCAATAGAAAAAAATACCATTGAAACCAAGTTAGGCTTTTCATTATGTGCAATCACCCTTCCCGAATCGCTAAATGTGTTAAACCAGAAACTATATCCTGGAGCGCTAGGATTCATCTGTGTACCTCCGGCATAAAAAATCATTGCAAGACCGCTAAAAACAACAAAAATTACGAATCCTATGAGTTCTATCTTATACGCTTTCTTATTTGACATTTTTATGTCCATAGGTTAAAATCCTCTGTAATTACATTTAATATTATTAAATACATTTAATACTATTATATTCTATCTACTAATATTTAAATATTTAAATATTTCAATCCCAAAATTTGAGAAAATAGATCTGGAGAACATTAATAATGATCCCTTTTCTTTATGTTAAAAATTAGCTGAAAGAATTGTATTAGTTGACATTCTTAAGGTAGTAAGGTTTTTTATTTTTTTATTAAAAACATGAAATTTTTAACTCCCATTTTTTTTAAATACAATGTTAGAAATTAAACCATAACCCAAAAAGACTTAAAAATCATATGTAAAAAATGGTGAATAAGGGAGAAATTGTAATGATCATGGGATATCCCGCAATTGGGAAGTCCCGGTATGCTGAGACCTATGTTAAAAAGGGATATTTACGACTTAATAGAGATACTATTGGTTGTAGCCTGGATGACCTTATTGGTATTATGCAAAAAAAATATCAAACCGGCGAAACTAATTTTGTTTTGGATAATACTTACATGACCAAAGATTCAAGGGCATCGGTTATAAAATGGGCGAAAACGGAAGATTTTACATTGAAAATAATCTGGATTACATCGCCGCCAAAAAAACAAGGGGGGCCGGAAGCTATTGAGATTGCTCAATATAATTCGGTAAAGAGAATGATTGATAAATACGGAAAACTTCTAACAAATGAGGAAATAAAGAAAATGAAAAATCCGAATATATTTCCTCCAGCGGCTCTTTTTGCAAGTCGTAAAAAATTCCAGAAACCAACTAAAGCAGAGGGCTTTGATTCACTAAAAATAGTCCATTTTAAACGAGAAATGGATAAATCAAAATATAAAGGAAAGGCCATTATTTTGGATTATGACGGTACGCTTCGAATTACGAAAAGTGGAGAAAAATATCCCAAGACTCCAGATGATATTAAGGTCCTTCCTAATCGAAGTGAAGTCCTTAAATATTACAAAAGTCAAGGTTATTTACTCTTAGGTGTTTCAAATCAATCCTTTATTGGAAAAGGCACTATAACAGAAAATCAAGCGATTGCTTGTTTTGATAGGACAAATGAACTATTAGATGTAGATATTGAATATAGATTCTGCCCCCATAATGCATTCCCAGTCAGTTGTTATTGCAGAAAACCAATGCCGGGATTAGGTGTTGAATTCATTGAAAAATATAAGCTCGATCCCGAACAAACAATAATGGTTGGTGATCTGACAAGCGATAAAACATTTGCAAGACGATGTGGAATAAATTATCAAGATGCGGAAGTATTCTTCAGTAAAAGAATTGATAGCTTTAAGGAAGATTTGAAAAAGGCTTTAATAAAAAAGGGAACAAAAGAAGATAGAATTAGATATTTAGAAGATCAAATCAATTATCACCAAGACCTTTATTACAATAATCAACCAGAGATAAGTGATACTAAATTTGATCTTTTAGAAGATGAGCTTAGAAAATTAGACCCTAATAACTCTACTCTCTTTTCCGTAGGAGTGGATTCTTCGGAGTTATTTACTAAAAAAGAACACATTATTCCAATGATGTCCCAGGATAAAGTCATATATCCAGAAGATTTTATCAAGTGGATCAAAAAAAGAAATATTTCAACATTTCTTACTCAGTACAAGCTAGATGGAATTAGTATTGAGCTTCAATATAAAAATGGGGTATTTGAGTGTGCAATTTCTCGCGGCAATGGAAAAGTTGGAGATGATGTTTCTGCAAATGTTTTTAAAATGAAAGATTTCTTACCCAATTTAAAAAGCAAGTTTACCGGAGCAATAAGAGGAGAGGTTGTAATGCTCCATGATGTTTATAACAAGAAATATAGCAGTATGCAGAATTGCCGAAATGCGGCTGCAGGTATTGTACGCAGAAAGGATGGTGTCGGAAACAATGATTTGAGTATAATTTTTTATGATACAATTAGTATGTCAGATAAGGTCTTATTTGATAAGGAATCTGATAAAATAAAATGGCTTCATAACGAGGGACTTAATGCCGTTTATAGTCGAGAAATGAGCTCCTCTCAAGAAGTTATTGAATTTCGACAAGAAGTTATGAACACCATAAGAGAAAGCTTAGAATATGACATTGATGGTCTTGTTATTAAGGATTTAGAAATTGACTTAGAAGATATGAAACGTTCAAAACCCAGGAAACAAGTAGCCTTCAAATTCGAGGCAGAAGAAATAGAAACAACTTTAAAAGAAGTAGAATGGTCTATGAGCGGGCATCTTTATACTCCCGTTGCAATTGTAGAAACTGTGCAATTAATGGGCAGCAATGTAAGTAGAGCAAGTCTTGCTAATCCCAACCTTATTAAAGATTTAAAGCTCAAGATTGGCTCAACCGTAATCGTATGTAAACGAGGTGATATAATTCCTAAGATTGAACGTGTTTTAATAACACCTGAAAATGCTGCTGACATACAAATCCCTACTACTTGTGAAACTTGTAAAACAGAGCTCGTTAATGAAGGTACTCGGTTATATTGCCCGAATAAAAAATGTCCTAAACGAGCTTATCATAGGATAAAAAAATGGATTAAAATATTAAATGTAAAGTATTTTGGAGAAAGATTGATGTTAAAGGACCTTTTTGAGAGAGGAAGAGTAAAACAAATCTCTGATCTCTATACGTTGACAAAAGCGGACATTTCTCAATACGGTGGAACAGCAGAAAAGGCTCTTGATAATCTTTTTGCCATAGAAGAAGTTTCTTTAGCAAAATTTATTGCGGGATTTAATATTGAGAATATTGGAGAGAGTTTAGTTCAAAAGGTTGTAGATGCCGAGTTTGATACCTTTGAGAAAATGTGCGGTGCCACTGAAAATGATATTATAAATATTGAAGGATTTGCTGATATCACAGCAAACACTCTGGTTCAAGGATTAAAAGAGCGAAAAAGGGAGATGGAAACACTTTTAAGTATGGAAAAAATCCAAATTTCAAGTGTAAGTGCAGGTATTTTTAAAGGACTTACCTTTTGCATTACTGGAAAATTGAATAAAGTAAGCAGGAAGGAGGCTGAAAATTTGATTTTGCTAAATAGCGGACAAGTTAAAAGTAATGTAGTGAAAAATCTCTCTTACTTAGTTACTAATAGTACAGAGTCTACAGCAAAATTCGAGAAGGCAAAAGCACAAGGGGCTAAAATTATCAGTGAAGAGCTGTTCTTAGAGATGGTTAAAGGAAAGATTCTCGTTGATGAAGATTTAAAGGAAATACCAAAAGAAAAAGAGATTAACAAAAAAACAGCTCCAAAGAAAGCACCTAAAAAAACTCCAAAAAAGACTTCACAAGTAACCTTAATTGAAATTCCCAAAAAAAGTGATAGATTGCAAGGTCTTAGTTTTTGCTTTACAGGGAGCTTAAGCATGACAAGAAATCAAGCAGAGCAATTAGTAATTGCTCATGGAGGTACTCCAAAAAGAAGCATATCCCGTGGATTGTCTTACCTAGTTATGAACTCAGAGACCGAGACCGCAAAATTCCAAAAAGCACAACAGTTAGCTGTGAAAATCGTTAATGAAGCAGAATTTATTGATTTAATTAAAGTAAAACAAACAAATATTTCTGATTTCTAACTTATTTATCAAGTAAATCTAACCTTCAAGAAATTTTTCTTCTTTTCCCTTGTCATACCCATAAATATTAAAGTAAAACAACTCATCTCCTTTTTTAGTAGTTTGATAAATTAATAATACATACCAAAAAGCTACGACAAGACTTATCTTATAAAAATGTCACAATTTAGAATTATTTATAAGAGCTTATTTTCTTTATATTCTAAAAAAAAAAGGTGAAATTTTGACAGATTACGAAAAAATGAAAAAAGCGTATAAAGCCTCATCCAAAATCTTAGAAAAAAGAATGGAAAAAGAACGTCCAGATGATTTAGAAATATTAAAGAAAGTAAAGGAATCATCCATAATAATTGTTGCCGGATCTTATGATAAAGTTGAAACGGTATTAGATCTGATAAAAGTTCCTTATGTATTAATACAAACACATAATTTAGAGGAGATAGAATTAAATCCAGAACAAATTCTTATAATTAACTGCCCTGGTAGCGATATTTCACGAAATGGATTAGAAAAGGTTAGGTTATTTGTTCAAAAGGGGGGCTTTCTGTTCACAACAGACTGGGCTTTACTCCATGTTCTGGAAAAGATTTTTCCTAAATATGTACAGTACAATCAAAACCCAACCGGAGATGATTGCGTCAGAGTAGAAATTGTAAGAAAAGACAATAAATTTCTACAAGGATTATTTGAAGGTCAAGCAGATCCCATCTGGTGGCTTGAAAGCTCATCTTATCCTATTAAGATTCTTGATAAAACCAAAGTAGAAGTATTAGTAAATAGTAATGAAATGAGAGAAAAATATGGAGAATCTCCTATAGTTATTATGTTCGATTATGGAGATGATGGTACAGTTTTACATATGACCAGCCATTATTTCCTGCAAAGGGCAGAATTAAGGACAAAAAGACATAAGATGAGTGCTAAAGAGTATGTTAAATCTGAAATGGGATTTTCTGACGATGAAGCAGAAATGGAAGAATTAGATGAAGTAACCCTAGGTGAAGCTGAATCAGCTTATTCTACAACCCAATTTATCAGCAATGTGATCGTAGAACAGCAGAAAAAGATAAAAATAAGAAAAAAGAATAAAACTAAAACTAAAACTAAAACTAAAACTAAAACTAAAACTAAAACTAAAAAAGAATAAAATAATTTTTTTTTTTTCTAAACTAACTTTCTATAATGTAATGTAATACAATACACATACACAAATTGATCACACTCTTTTTTTTTAAATATGATTTTTAATTATTAAGACAAGAAAGACAAAAAAAACTGTTTCCAACTTTCTGGTGAGGGCAATAATTTAAAATTGAACCTCAAATTGTTCTTCCTTAAACGTAAATTCTTTCTTGTCCTAACATTAAATCTTTTTTTCTGAAGAACCTTTTTCAGAAGAGATTTTAACATCTTCCGTCTCATCCCTATATGGTTTTGAGGGCTTTGATTTATCAAACGGTTCGTTGCATACCCAACAAGCATTTTCTGTGTTACCCAATGCTATGGAACATTTTATACAATAAAATGCATCGCATTCTGGACAAATATAATTTACTCTTGATACTTTACCCTTACACACTATACATATTTTCTTCTCTTTAGAAATGGAAACCTCCTCTTCAGTAATTTGAGATGATCGGTGTGTTATTCTAAACAACGACTCCTTAACTTTAACCTCCTTTTTAGGATGAACTTTTTTCGGTTCATCAGGATCTTCCTTCAAAGCCAAATATAAAAATAAAAATCCAACTGCGTAACCTACAATCGCAAACACAAATTTAAATAAAAAATTAAAATTGCTTGGAGGAAGCAAGAAATTATTCACTCCAACCATAATTAGTAAAAATGTGCCTATTGACATAAATTGAAATTTCTTTTTAATAATGCCTACTGAACGAAAACTTTTATATATATACCCAAATCCAAGGAATAGTCCAGAAAGCCAAATAACTATATTTAAAATGAAAATAGGGCTGCCAACAATAAAACCTCCCCAAATTAAATATTCACCTGAAGTTCTAGGATAATTAAACTCATAAGAACCTTCTAGATCTAAAAAGAGAAATAATTCATACATTATACCTAAAATTAAATAGATTGTGAAAATATAGCTTTTTTTCTCAGGAATAATAAGCTCAGCACCCAAATACATAGAAAGTATTATAAGTAGAGGGAACCACATAAAACATAAGATTAGTTGTATACCGTATGGGTTATCCATATTCTTACCCGTTAGAAGAATTGTAATAAAATCGACAAAAATACCTAAACCAGTAAGACCAAAAAAGATACTTATAAATCCTGTATATAAAAGAAGTTTGGCATTAGTTGTTTTAGATTTGAAAATTAAAAAAATTCCGAATATACAACAATAAATTAAAATTACAGTCACTGTAATGCCCACAAGCCAACCTTCATATGAGAGTGTTATGAAAAAGTTCACCGGTTTGTATTTTGGAAATATTATAAATTATTATAAAGTCGATTTTTTTATATTTAAATTTACTCTTCTCCTTGATCTCTATTACTTTTAATTCTCAAGATGTAAAAATCGATATTTAAAATTATTCTTTACTTGCACTCCCTCATTATTTAAATGTTAATTTTTATAATAAATTTTATAGGACAAAAATAATTGTTTTAGCAAGAAAGACAAAAAAAACTAAAAGTGTTTGAATGAAAGTTAAATTTGCACATATCGCGGATATTCACTTAGGAGCATGGCGTAATGATAATTTAAACCAAATTGGATATCAAGCTTTTGAAATATCTGTCGATAAGGTCATAGAAGAAAAAGT
>SDBT01010990.1_pt1 | contig 14596 bp, 14 predicted proteins | sample 2277101 | NCBI WGS metagenome assembly SDBT01 (sample SAMN10404973, study PRJNA504765) | marine sediment metagenome | isolation source: marine sediment core GS10_PC15, 103 cmbsf | place: Arctic Ocean: Southern Knipovich Ridge | collected 2010
TGGCTTATGACATCAAACGTCTTACCACGAGCAGCCATAATACTACGCTCATGAGAAACTGCTTTTAGAGCAACTCCCCCTAAAGTCACCACAAGTTTAGGTTGTATAACATCCAGCTCCCTATTGAGCCATAAGGAGCACACTGTAGACTGCGCTTCTGTTGGTTTGGTCATCTGACCAGTCTCACTGGTGGGCATACACTTGACTGTATTAGTAATCCACACTCTGCCCCGCACCAGCTTTAGTTGTCTAAACCAATCATTAACCAACAAACCGCCAGAACGCCCTACAAATGGTTTACCTTGTAAATCCTCAAGAGAGCCAGGAGCCTCCCCTATAAACATAATTGATGCCTGTTCCCAACCATGACCAGAAACCACACCACGGCAGCCATCGCGCAAATCACACATTTCACACTCAGATATTTCATCCAAATGCAATTTGGGTAGCTTCCCCACCCAACCACCATAGGATTCCACTATGTCTGTAGGTTTGGGTTTGCCCCCTAACGCTCCTGCTTTTCGCAAGGCTTCTTGTACACGGCTGGTGCAACTTCTCTTGCTCACCCTCTCAGTCAAATCCCTTGTGCTGCTATATGGAGCCGAAGCCACAACAGCCTCGGCAGCCTTATCTCCAACATATTTTATAGAATTCAGTCCAGCAATAATGCACTCACCATCAGTGGAAAATGCCACCCGGCTCTCATTGACATGTGCTCGCTTCACGGTAATCCCCAATCTCCGTGCCTCCGACATAAGCTGAACCACTTTATCAGCATTACCCTCTCGTGCCAAACACGCCGTCATGAATTCCAATGGATAGTAATGCTTATAGTGGGCACAATAATAGGAAATTAACGAATAGGCAGTAGCATGAGATTTGTTAAACCCATAATCACTAGCTGCTTGAATCCACTCCCACATGGTGTTAGCTTGATCTACGCCAACTCCTCGCTCAGCAGCTCCCTCCATAAACTGCTGCTCATATTGAGCCATGACTTCATTTCTGAAATGCTTAATGGCATCTCGCATTATCTCTGTGTCCACCAGAGGAATACCGCCAGCCACATGAGCCATCTTCATGACCAACTCCTGATATACCGGATAGCCATACGTCTCCTGTAGAACCTCTCGAACAATCTCATGGGGGTACTCCACTTCTTCCCTGCCATGCTTTCTCTCAATCACTGAATCTGATATGGTGGGAACTCCCTCCTCCGTCACCCGGCTGGAACCAGGTCGAGAAATAGCAGAAGCCAAAACAATATCATCAAAGGAGTCAGCTCCCAGCCGTGCCATAATTCTACTCTGATGTGGAGCATCAAATTGGAATACCCCTAGAGTATCACCATGGCTAAACAATGCCAGCACATCGGGGTCATCCAGCGGTATATCCAACAGGTCGGACGTATCGCCGATAAGGTTGCGAGCCATGGCGAGAATATCCAGAGTGTTAAGACCCAAAATGTCAACTTTGAGAATACCCCTGTGCCCCACGTAGCTGTCCTTCCACTGCGTTACCTTTTGCCCCTTGACTATAATCACAGGAACATATTCTTCTATCGCTCCTGGGGCAATTACAATGCCTGATGGGTGTACAGAGCGATGACGCACCAACCCCTGTAACTGACAGGCTATTTCGTAGGCTTTCAAATGCTGAGCACTTGTATCAACCCACTGGCGAAAACTGGCAACACCAGTCTTGCTATCATAAGCTTCTTCCAGCGTTCTATCAAACAGCTTTCCTGCTACCGCTTGATTCAACTCCTGGAAATCCAACCCTAAAACCTTAGCAACATCCTTGATAGTGCCGCTGGAATAAGCCCTTGAGTGGGAGCCTATACCACAAACCTTATCCTCACCATATTTGTCAGCTATATACTGTTTCACTTCGTCACGGCGGCTGGCCTGAAAATCAAGGTCACAATCTGGGGGATCAAATTTTGCCCTAACGGGATTGAGAAAGCGTTCAAACATGAGATCAAACTTAATGGGATCAACCGATGTTATTTCCACACAATAAGCCAAAAGGGAACCGGCCACGCTGCCCCTCGCTGGGCCAACTTCTATGCCTTGCTCCCTTGCCCACACTACAATATCTTGTATAATCAAAAAGTAGTCAGAATACCCCAACCCGGCAATCATTCTGTATTCCATCAGGAGCCGTTCTTTGTAAATGTGCTTAGAAGTAACAAAAGAGGGGCTACGTTTTTGAAAACCTTTTAGGCACAATGTGAGTAAATATTTGTTAGAATCCATAACACCCTCTCAAACGGTTTCCTCTACTAGCTTGCTAGCTTTTTCCATAAGTCTCTTCTCAATCTTCCGGCACCAGGCAATATTTTCCACAATATACTCCACTGCCTTGAATTTCTCAACGTCCTCATCAGCAACATTCGTCAACCTCTCAAAGTTGGAAATTTTGGCAAATAGGTCACCCTTCATAGTTTGTACAATCTTAATGGACGCAACAATATCTGTCAGACTTTCCGCCCCAATAGAGGATTCAAAAACAGGCTCACCATCGCAAGGCTGAAACAGTGCTGCTATCTGTTCCTTGATTTCTCCCACCTCGGAATCAATTTTGTCTCCGAATCCGTGTTGCGCCTCAACTGTAAGAGTAATTTCTGCCTTTGCTGGAATGCCATCACTTATAACATCACTAGTAATTTCCACCAAATCTACTAACATATCTCACCCTTTCTTAGTTGTCTGTTTCTTCTTGCCACCAGGTTTTCCACCAGCAGGAATCTTCTTAGGAGGCTCTGATTCGGGAGCAGGTGGCTCCAAGAAGTCCTTTATACTACGATTGATGGCTATATACCCCCCACGTATATGCCTTTCGTTCAGACGCCCTCCTGCTGCTTGAGGATGCCCACCTCCACTAAAGAGCGCAGCTGCCATATCAGCCATATCAACATCATCCCGTTTGGTGCGCAAATTGGCAACCACACCATCGCCTAAAACGTGCAGCATAATAATGACTTCATCTCCGCTTTCATACAACATTTCAGATATGTCGCTAGCATAGCCCACTTCCGAGCCATAGCACAGCTTAATAGGAACGCCAGCCACCTCAGATACTTGAGCGGTCATACCTGCTGCCTTCAGAGAAGATTCATATTTCTTCATCTCCCCCGCCCATTCATCCCGAAGCTTGACCAGCAGAGTAGCGGGTTGAGTTATCTTAGCTAGCTCCAGAAGGTCTGCCCAACCACCCTTTTCAAACCCTTTAATTCTGAGTAGCATGGTTAATTCAAGAGTCAACTGAGCATGCTCCCGTATCCATAGGTCTCGATCATGAGCCAGTGCAGTCCATACTGCCAGAGTTGGGTGAGGTCTATTTCCTGTTTCCTGATACATGTTGAACAGAATATCAGCGGCGCAGAAATCCTCTTCGAGTATCAATTCAACATGGTCGAATACGTCTTCAGGAGCTGAGAAATCTGCACTAGATTTGTGGTGATCGATCCAGTGCCAAAGTGAACGCTTCTGTTTGGTGCGCACCCAATCCAACTCACCATCGCGTAGACTCAGATCGGTAAACCAGACTTCCTCCAGGTCGCCAGCTAGAGCAGTCGGTGAAAGTTGGTAGTCAAGAAGCCTTTTCCACTGGTCGTCTCTGTAGCTGGCATATGAATAGTGGTAGACTCTATTGGGGGCAATATTATACATAGACATCACCCCTAAAGCAGATACGAACCCATCAAGATCGGAATGTGTCAGAATTGGCATAATAAACTCCTTTCCAAAGTTTCTTCAAAACATTTCATATCATCAATTATCAACAACTCGTGACCGCGATTAGTAAACAATTTGTGTTGAATCTGATTCTTGGAACTCATATACCCTTTGACCTCTATATATAAATCCAAAGAAGGAATATAGAAATCTGGGAGATATGAATAATTCTTATTAAACACAAATCTTTCTGGTTCGTATTCATAATTCACGCCATGACTAAAGAGCCAGTCAGCCACTTTCCTCTCCCACGTAGATCGTACCCAGTGGCTTTTGTTACAAATGGAGCCGATGCCTCTACCATTAGAAGGAGTTCTACCATAGAAATAGCATTTCTCGCCACGATGAGCATCTCCAATTCTCTTTTTGTGTTCCTCAGTAAACTTCCTACCTTTGTGTGCTTCGCTCATCTGTTGCTTCGATTCTTCGGTATGTTTCTTACCCTTTTGGCTCTCACTTATTTTTCTTTTGTGTTCTTCAGAAAGTTTCCTCCCGTATGTAGGACTCCTCTTCCCACGGTGAGCATCACCCATCTTCCGCCGGTGTTCTGTCGAAAAGTTCTTGCCATACATAGGATTCTTTTCGCCAAGTTTCGATACACTCAACTTGAGCCTCGTGGCATCAGAGACTTCACGCCCCTTGCCTGCCTCAGCAATTTTCTGTCTTGTTTCTGCCGTATGCCTTTTTCCATAAAAAGGATTATTTTTTCCGGCAAAAGTTCCTTTATTCGCCATCTCATTCGTACCCTTTCACAAACGTAGGATATTCAAACTGATCAATGGGAATCCCATAATCTTCCACCATATCAGCTATTACTTCGGTATTACTCAAAGCTGAACAAATTGCCTTCTTTCCAAGATAGCCGTGGTATTTGTTCAATGTATCTCTTATGTGATCTTCGTCTGCCACATCCAAAGCACAAGTGTAAGGTTTGCGATTTTGTATCTGCATCAAAATATCATGCGCTTCCTTAGCATCTGCATCCAAATAATGAGCATCTCGTGTCACAACCAATGGCGTTCCTGTCTTAGTAGCTAAATCAAGCATCAATGAATTATATGCCTTTTGTTCCTTCAGATTAACATGTGGCATTATCTCAAGGTAAACCCTATTGCAATACATGTTCTTCAACAACCACAGGAGCCTCTCTGGGCCACTCGGAGCATCCATCATACGGAGTACCCCGGATATGCATCCTGTCAACGCCACAAGCCCCCCTCTGTGCTTTTTCAGCATTGAGAAGTCAGCACGAGGTACATAATAGAATCCTTCCGTTCCCGCCATGGATGATATTCGCAACAAATTCTGGTATCCTTCTCTATTCAAAGCCAACAATACCAGGTGGTAACGCTTTTCTCCTTTCTCCTTAACCTGGACATCTGGCACCATATACAATTCAATACCAATTATCGGTTTTATACCTTGCTTCAAGCACTCAATATAAAACTCAAAGACGCCCGAAAGGGAACCATGGTCGGTGAGAGCTATTGCCGAATGACCGAACTCCTTAGCTCTACCAACCAAATCAGTAATCCTGATAATGGAATCCCTCATACTGTATTCTGAATGACAATGAAGGTGGATTATTTTTCACTCACCCCTTTCAGATACCAACGCTCCCCCTGCTATTGACCATGTATTCTCCGTTCTGCCATCTGCGCCCTTGATAGCCTCTATGGTACAAAAACCCACATCTACAACTTCCACTGTTCGACCAAGCAAATCGGCAGAAAGCGTTTTGGGATCAAAAGTTCGTAGCAATATAAAAGATTGATCTGGAGAAACTTGGAGTGTTGCCATTTTCTTTGATTGTGAACCTTCTGAATCACAGTTGGGCTTCATTGCCCATTTACCATCAGGAGTCTCAACAATTTTACCGGAGGCTGGATTTGGTATGTCTTCATTCAAAATCTGCTCTTCCATTTCGGGAATATCACTTTTCCCCTCCAGACGATTAGCCTCCCGATTACAGTACCATGCTGCCTTTCTCAAATCCTCTATCTCATCACGGTTGGGTTCATCTGGATAGTCTATCTTATGTCCAGCCCTCCAGATATACTTGAATGCAGCCCCTTTGGAACTAGATAGGTCTAGTGCATCCATAACATCTTGGCATTCGTAGCCTCCCCGATTATAGTGATCAGGATGATTCACATTATCAGAAGTGCCACATTTCGGAACATACTTCAGCTCCACCACATCAGAATATGCTATAGAAATATCTGAGCCATCGGATGCAGCATTGAGGAGTTCAAATTCATTCTTGTCTACAGGATTGACCAAACCAGTTTTGGTCACCGTTGTCTCCATGAGCCCATGGTAAGTATCTACTGGCTTACGGTACGTGACTTCCAGTTCTCTATTTTGAACACTCGCTATATGGGTAGCTATCCACCATGCTTCAACCTGTTCTTTATCTGCTTCACCAGCTTCCTGCGTTTCTTCCTTGGTTTCCTCCTCAGTATTAAACTCAGTGGCGAAATACTCAATACCCTTCAGATAATCCTCCACCGTCCAATCATCGTAATCAGCTTTGCCTATTTCTGATGAAATCCAATCCTTGAAGCTGGCTATCTGTTTCCCTGTTTGAAATTTACCCATCGACTCAAAAGCAAACTGTTTTCTCACTTGCTCCAACTCATCAGACAGCTCTTCCTCTAGCGAAGGGAAAACTTTGTTTTGAGCTATATACTTCATTTTCTCTACATTTTCGTATGGTATATGCTTTCCTGAAAGCACAAACTTGCAGTCATCAACTAAACTGATTATACCATACTCAACAAATATTTCCTCAATCTGTGAACCATCGCTAGCTTGTCCACCAAATTTTCTATAGGCAACAGTTAGTGGAATCTTGCCTTCAATCGCTTTCATAATACCATCAAATACTTCCTTGAGTTTTTCCTTATCCATTATTCCCCCTTCTCAGGCCAATCTATCTGCCTATAATAACCATATCCCTGAGCATCCACAAATAACTCACCATTGTCATCCACATTCACAAAATCTCTAAAGATAACAGGTATCGATTCCTTGAGAACAGTAAGTAGATCGTAAATCACATACCTGATTTCCCAGTGCGCCGCCTTCACACCAATATAAAACCCGTAGTGCTCCTCCTGCATCCATGAAGGAACTTTCTTGGATCAAGACACAACGAAAAAACGCACCGTGATTTTGAGCGTGGAGTGGTTGGCAAACTGCAACAATGAGAATTTGGCTCCACACATGCTACGCAATGCCCCATAGTGCAGGAAAGTGCATGCCAACGACCCGTTCTATACACCTGCACTATCTCTTGAGCAAGGTCTTGTTGAGTCCGAAGCATGTGAAAATCTTCTAAACTCTTACCATGGATGAGCGAATGATCTTCCACTGGCTCAGTAGTCTGACGTTCTTCAGGCGCACACCATGGACACCTCCTGGGCAATCGCTGATGTTCATTGGTCATTATATACAGATATTGATCACTGTGTTCCTGAAGCCATTCTCGCACTTCCTCCTCATCCACAGAATGACACATATAGCATTTGGGAGATAACCCTTTATGTGGACAATGCTTTTTACAGAACGCCTCACGGTCTTGTATCTTGGGAATCTTACTCACTTGTATCTTCTTCAAGAATTCCATCATCTTATCTCCTTCTTAGTAAACACAATCCCCAATCGAGTTATAAAATCAAACACCGGATTCTGAACTGGAATTTCCAGTGAGTGAAGCAGCTTCATAACATCCACCCCCATACTCTCAGGCGATATGCCCCCAGGTAGTGGGTGACGGCAAGGCTCTGGGGGCAATACACACCCTGGACGTTTGCAACGCTTACATGAGCCAGTAAGGCACACAAACACAGGTATCTTGGAATCCCTACAACGCCACACAATATCCTGTATAATATTATAAGCAAATGCTGTAAGAGCTGTGTCTACCCCTATCAGTGTTCTGCCCCACTTTCGCTTCATGCCATCTGGTCGTGTATGCCAGCCAGCTCTACCATCAGATTGCAAAATAAGAAGATAGCAGTGTTTATATCTTTTTACCATATTCCGGTAATACTTAACCGTTTTGATTATCGGAGGGCAAGTTCGCTTCTTGCCCCAAACATTACAGTGTTGGCACATAAACCTAGCTGACAAAGTGAAGGGGAGATCATTTGGATCAATCTTCCTTATGGTGATCAACGACTCAGGGTATTCTCCAAAGTAATCAGTAGGAAGAATCTCGCTATCTATTTCCTTCACTTTGGAAAGCGGAGCCAGATGCTTCACAATTTCCGTCTGCCCCATCTTGTATCCCAGCTGGAACAATTTGTTGTATATTACTTCATCCATGGGGGCATCTTTGAACGTCAATCGCTCCTGTGGTGGATGCCCCCATGTCTCTATCGTGGCCGACCCCTTACCTGAAAGCAAATGCTGAAAACAAAGAATGTGGTTAGGGTGTTCTTTTCTGGCATGCAAGTAGAGTTCTTCCTGCTCTTCCCCACAAATGTAACATATTATTCCCATATCCCCGACTCCTCTTTGAAAAACTCATATACTTCCCGTTGATCCATGTTCTCAACATCCAGAGTAACAACGGGGATTCCCGGTTTACTAAGTTCTCTCACGACATCTTCTTTCATCCGCAGAATATTTGTCTTACCATCAGCAGTCAACTTGTAATCATCAGGGTAAGTCTTACCTTTATTTGCCAGAAGGCATTCCGCTATCGTTTCTATGGTGCACTCACAGTGGTAGTACGTAACACCCCTATGAAAAAGTTTCTGATTCTCTTTATAGCGTTTGGGAATTCCAGCTCTCCCTTGTATCAGCATACCTTCCCCAATCAACACTTTAATGTCCCGCATCTGCCACAGCTCCTGGAGAAGTTGCATGCCAAAACGGAAACCGCCTTCGCCAATGGGAACGCTTCCAATCAGCGAATCCATTCCGCCAGCCCGGATGTCAGCCGGATAATTGCTCACAATAACCACACCATGGTCGAGCAAAGTAAAAAAAGGATCGTGAACACTGATGAATTTGCTTTCAGCTATCAATGCTTTGGGGATAGTAGATTTTCCCGCTTGATTGGTTCCCCAAAACGTAATAAACTTACGCTCGCCAGCTGTGTATTGCTCAGACAAATCAGAACGCCCCAGCATGGCGTAGATACCTTTCTTGCGGAATCTCCTCAACTGAAGTAGGGCTTGATGCCTACGAGCACGAGTCAGTCGACTCTTGCGTGATTTGACAACTACAAAATCTTCCAAGCACTTTTGCCCACCACGCAAGGAGATTCTATAGATATAATCCTTACCTGCTTTATCTACCATGGTGGGGGCTATTCCAAAGCCTTTGTAGAATTTCACCGCTTGCTCATTCTCCATGTTCACCCGAAGAATTATCTCCTCTTTTTCAGCTTTGGCAGACAGCTCTATAACCTTAGCAAAGAGCTTACCACCTATTCCTTGACCATGAAATCGTGGATCAACACAGGTGAAATACATATTGGTATGTATTCCCCTTTTGGTGATGTTCAGGAATTGAAAACCAAGTACTTCATCATCCTCAACAGCCACCAAGAGCTTATTATTCTGCCAGCCCCACCGTATGGAGCACGACTCGAATGGTTTAGTATGATGACTATGTTTTGACAGCTCAACACAGCAGTCAAAGTGTTCTTTTCCTGCAAATTTGACTTCAATCATCCTCTGCCTCCTTGATTCAATATCCCGCACCATAGTTGCTGTCTTTCTCTAAGCTACTTGGTGGGAAAATTTTCAACCATTTGTGTCTGCTCATTAGTCATTACCCCAATAGTCCACCAGCTCAATCAGCACCCCACCTGTGAATTCTGGTTTCAAAAAGCGAACTCTCATATTGGGTTTGCCCCCTTGTACCATATCACCAATGAATTTCTCCTCAGGTATATCCATTTTGGTCAAATCTCCCACCACCAAAGCAATATGGTGAATGACAAAACCTGACCCACCCCAAGAACGCAATGCATTCGCTTCTTTCGTATTCCCCTTAGGTATCAGATACTCCAGCTGAAAGTCGCTTGATAGGTCATAGAACTCGCAAAGTATCTCGTATTCTTTTACAAATGCGGAACCAGAAGACGTAACATCTAGTTGAGTGGATAGCATAAGAAACTGTATGAGAAGCTCTCCGCCTTCTCCGCAGACTCCAATATGGTCTAATGAGTAAATCATCATATCTCCTATCGGATTGTCTCCTGCGCAATCCTCGTTGTTCCTCGAAGGCATTACAACTCAACCTCATCCACACCTGGATGAATTTTTATAGTGCAACTATGAATATCTGCATCAATCAATGGTCTATTAACTATACTGACATCCAACCAAGTGGGGTAATCGGGAAGACCTTTGGAGTGATCCCAGAGAAACAGCCGATTAGATTTACCTTCAACATAATTGTCTTGATGAAGTTCCCAAAATCCCAAGAAATCATACAGCTGGCTCATCTTGCTATTATGTTTGGTTTCTCGATAAGTAGCCATAACTCCTTTACCATTTGACACTGCTTTTACCATAGTGTGTATCACCAAAGAGCTACCTAAGCCACGACCTGCAATCTGACAGCTGAGTGCCATATTATCTATGCAAATCAGGTGTTTCTCTTCTTCGGGCATTTTAGCAGGTTCAATAAGAGCAAGCCCAGAGTCAACCACAGACTCATTCCTCACAATCTTGAAACCAATGATACCGTAATCCCCCAAGCGATCTCTCAGTTCCATCACCCAAACGGTAGTAACGCTATGGGTATGAAGAATCTCATACAGGCGTCCAAGTGGCACAACGTCCACAGCAGTATTGAATCTATTCGTGCGCTCCATCAGTTGGTGAACCCGATCAACATCTGCATCAACCATCGGACGAATTACCGCCTTCATTTTCAAGGTTTCCAAATATCCTTGATAGTCACCAGTATAAGCTTCAGCTTCTTGTTCCCTCGCCCGGTTGGTCTGATACAACTCACGCCTTCTGCGATCAGTATCAGTTGTGCGCCTCCTATACAAACGCTCTCTAATTGGAAACGTCGGATAGTTTTCGTGATTCAATAGCAGAACATCTGAATATTGATGAGCAACTTCCTCTTTCTCGAAGTCTCTATCGTCAACAAAAGCAATCTCATCCCAGCGGCTCAACCCTAGAGAATTCTTAATCAGAAGCAAGCTGAGTGACTTAGGCTGATGAATAATCTGAGGGTAGAGCATATATTTCATTATCCCCTTATCTTCCAAGAACTCCAAGAGGGCATCATCGGCTACATTCCTACTGGCTATTGATTGTAGAATTCCCATCCGATCTAAGCTCCGTATTACATCCCCAATACCAGGCTTCCACTGAACATTCTCACCGTCTTCAATCCAGATACCATCCCACAATGTTCCATCTAAATCCCAGACTACCAATTTTATATTTTGCATTATTTCTTTCCTTTCTTGAGTACATCCATAAAAGACAATTGTTCTGGTTTCTCAGGCTTCAAATCAGCCACCACGGTCTTAACAGAACGGCCACCTGACTCAAACAGCTTACTTATAGTATTGGAAGCTTCACCCATGCTAATTCCTGAAGGGTAATCCACCTCATATCTATCCAATATCGCCAACTGTTTTGGAGAAGCAACCTTTTGACGCCATCGAGCTGTCTTGCTTATCAATGCCATACTATCCTTAGCCAACTCATGAGCCTTTGAATCGGCAATCCCCAATGCCCACGTAAGGGGTAACGGTTTGGGGGTCAACAAACGGGGCTTTCTGGTTTTGTCTACATGAAATACTGTATATTTCCCCTTCTGCTTAACGTGAGGAACCACTCTCATTTTTCCAGCATCCCCCATACTGAGCAGATATTTTGATTTCCCCAAGTCTATCCACACTAAATCAGAGGAAGCAAACAGGCTCGTTTCCTCAGATACAAGTTCAATTCCAAGAGCACCATCACCAGGCTCTCTCATATTCCTTTCTGCTGCTTCCATTTCGGTCAACGTCTGACTGCCATCCATATCATGCTTCTTCTCAAGCCCTACCAAATCTGGTAACTGCATAACCGAATGCCGACCCACGTTATCGGATACATCAAGCACAAGGCAGTCTTTCTTACCGGGAAACGTTCTGGTGCCCCTCCCCACCATCTGCATAAACAACATAGATGATTTCGTTGGTCGTGCCAGCATTATGCACTCAATTCCAGGAGCATCAAAGCCTTCCGTCAAAACCTGGCAATTGCAGATGATGTCTATCTCTCTATCGTGAAACCGTTCTATTATACTTCGCCTTTCATCCGTGGGAGTTTTACCAGATAATGCTACTGCTTTTACACCTTTCTGTTGAAAAGCCTCAGCCAGATTAACAGCGTGAGCAACATTCACAGTAAAACAGAGAGCTAACTTACCTTCTGCGTGTTTCAGATAAGCATCTACTATCAACTCATTTCGATTCTTCGTATTCACAACACTAGCCAACTCATTAATTGCAAAATCTCCAGCTCTAGTATGGACACCATTAAGGGAAATCTTGGTTTGCACTTGGATGCACCGGATATTGCACAACCATCCAGCCTTGATCATCTCCAACATACCCCGAAAGAAAGCCACCTTCTGATATACTTTCCCCAAGCCCTTACAATCTCCCCGATTGGGAGTAGCTGTGAATCCCAGGTGAAGTTGAGAACTACCATTGTGCCCTAACAGGGCATCATATATACTGCGGTAACTGGAGGCAACTGCATGATGTGCCTCATCAGTCACTATCAACTCATAGTGTTGTTCGGCAGCCATGGCTAAACGCTTGGGTCTTGATAGGCTTTGGACACTAGCTATAGTCACCTGAGCATCCATCTCATTCTGCTTGGCTTTCACAATTCCTATCTCAGTGGCAGGATCAACGATAAGGAGTTTCTCTTTAGCTTGTTGCAGTAGTTCTTCACGGTGGACGAGAATAAGCCCCTTACCGTGTGTCTCCTTTATCTGGTGAGCAAAGATAACCGTCTTGCCTGTACCAGTGGGCAGAACACATAGAAGTCGCTCTAAGCCCCTCTCTCGTTCCCTCTGCACAACGTCTATACATTCCTGCTGGTAATCACGTAGCTGTAGCACTTATCTCGCCTCCTTCAGTGGCAGTTTTTTACTCACCCGCTAAAAATCCTGTCCATTATCAGTGTCGCAACAGAATTGCGAAGATCATAAGCCTTCTGTCCACGCTTCAAGCCTGGGATGTTATCCATCAATATGCAAGCAACATTCGCCTCATATGCCGACTTTAACTCAGTGTCTTTCTGGAATGTATCCCACATCAGATCCCTGGCTCTCCCAAAAGGAGTATCAACGGGCATTTCAAAATGCTTTTGCCAGTCTGGTCGAGGCTCCTGCAATCCATTAAGATCGGCAAACCGCCCCACCAGTTCTGCAATTACACCGCAATCATGCGAACTGCCCATCATTGTTTCTTCTTTTCTAGTTGTAAGCCAACCACAAAAAGCGAATATTGCCTCGCTAGCACTCAATTCGCCAAAGGTGTCATTTGGCTCATCTACATTCGATTCAGGCTCATCTTTCTCTATCAATTCCAATTTCCCATCCATTGTATCGCTCCTTTTTTTTACGCCTTACGCTTTCAGAATAGGTTGATAACAATAGTAATGATACCGTTTCACTACACCATGGTCGAATTCCACCTGCCACCGAAGCTTGGCAGCATAAATAGTATAGATGCATTTGTCGCAATCCAAATCTCCCTGACTGAATATGCCAACCCCCAGCATTGCATAAGAGCCATCTGCCATTGTAACTGGTTTCTCAAACTTAGCTAAAATTTCTCGATCTATACCATTAACTTCCTTACGCCCTAATGACCATACCGACCTCATGCGAGATGTTAGCACTTCACATCTAAGCTGGTCTATCTTTAACTCTAGCATGTGCTGATTATCCTTTGTAACGCCAAAACTCTCTTTCACAATACCCTCCTTATCTCAATACTGTGGGAATTGCTTCTCCCTTCTTAGTTCCACCATCATCGGGAAAATAATATCCAACATCAACCAGCTGACCGGTATCTACGAAAACCTTCAACAGCTCCTTCCTTGGCCCATCCCAAGTGCCATTTGGTGTACTAACTTCTCCAAGATAATAGTGGGGGGTTATTGCCTTACGCATAGTCCACAAGGGAAACATATCCACTTCACCTTGGGTACGCTCTTGCATACGGAGAATCTGATGTTGAGCGCAATCATTATAGTAGCCCATATACCGACGTTCCCTGAATAACCCCTTAAAAGCACACAAGGAAGTTTCCAAGTACCATGGGTCAGCAGGAACTATCGGATATTTCACATCTATCATTTTGATAAAACGCCAGGCATGTCTCTCTAAGTAATCAAGAAATTTGGGACTCCACTTTCCATCCACCATGTGGTCAAGCCCAAGAGCGTATAACATTCCGTTGGTGTGGCTCTTACCATCTTTACCAAACATCATACTTTTGCATTCAATCTGCAACCCCATACATCTCGCCAGCGTCTCTGTATAATAGAAAAGCGAATATCTTCCAAACCGATTCAAGGCTTGCAGCTCAATCCATATACGCTCAAAATTCTTCTCCCAGCTGCTCAAGGTGAATCGTTTGAAAAAGTTAGTCTGACTACCACCAACCAGTTGTCTGTAAGATTGAGCCATCTCCACCAAGTGACCTTTGCAATATCGCCTATCGGTTCCGTAGTGGAGTTTTCCCCAATTATCCTTGTGCCACAATTCTAATTTGGTAAAGTCGGTAGGAAGATCAGGAAAATAACTAGTGATATAGAAAACTGTGGGCACACAATAAGTCACACCATAGAGGAAACACC
>SDBT01010991.1_pt1 | contig 14595 bp, 26 predicted proteins | sample 2277101 | NCBI WGS metagenome assembly SDBT01 (sample SAMN10404973, study PRJNA504765) | marine sediment metagenome | isolation source: marine sediment core GS10_PC15, 103 cmbsf | place: Arctic Ocean: Southern Knipovich Ridge | collected 2010
CACTTGAATACGGTCGGGCGGTAGATAAGATGGCGAAAGAATTGAAGGCCCCGTTTGATACGATCATCAACGCCCGCATGAAACCCCTTGACGAAATCGAGGACGCGAAACGTGCAAAGGCAGAGGCGACTGTCGAGGCCGAACGGGTTGCTGCCGAAAAAGCCGAGGCCGACCGGCTGGCTGACCTTGAGCGGCGTGAAAAAGAAGCTGCTGCGAAAGAGGCTGAACTGAAAGCCAAGCAGGAAAAGGCTGACCTTACTGAGCTTAATCGTCTGGCTGACATTCAGCATGAGGCAGATAAAGCCGCCGCCGTCAAGGAAGCGGAGGGTAAGGCGAATCGTGCTGCGAGGGAAGCTGCTGAGAAAGTCGAGCAGGATAAGAAAGACGCCGCTGAACGTGCCGAGCATGAGAAGCAGGCGGCAGTAGGGGAAGCCAGAGCTGCGGCTGCCCACAAAGAACGTATCCGGCTGGAGGAGATTGAAAACGCAAAGGCCGTCGAACGGATGGATGCAGAGGTTGAACGCAAGCGGGTCGCGGACAAGAATCACCGGGAAGACGTAGAGTCCGACATTTTAGCTGAACTCGAAACACTCCTTGAAGATGACGACAAGGCTGCTGATGTGCTTCAGCATATCAAAAGCGGCTATGTAACACACGTAACCATTAACTATTAAGGTGATATCATGGAAAAGCAAGAAATACAGAAAACGAACGAGACGGCCGACCTTGCAAGGGTTGACCCCGATTCGCCGGCTGGCATAATGATGCAGTTAATGAGCGACGGCGACGGCGGCAAATTCGATGTTGATGGATTCGGGAAAATGCTTGAATTTCAAGAGCGCCACGAAGCCAACAAGGCAAGGAACGTTTTTGCCTCTGACTTTGCATTTGCACAATCCGACATAGCTGCCGTTGTAAAAACGAAAATCAACCCTCAGACACATAGTAAGTACGCGGGGCTTGACGATGTTCTCGAAACGTCAAAGCCGGTATACACCCGACATGGGTTTTCTGTTATTTTCTACGAAGGCAAAGCGGATGAGGCAGAAGACCTACGGCTTTGTGCTGATGTTTTGCACAGGGCAGGACACCAAAAAACATATCACCTTGACGTTCCGCTGGATGGAAAAGGGTTAAAGGGCAATCCCAATATGACTAAAATACATGGCAAGGCATCTTCTCTTTCTTACGGTCGAAGATATTTGCTCTGTATGATATGGAACATTCCAACCCAGGACGATGACGGCAATGGGCCGGACAAAACGCCACCGACCGTTCGTCCCCCCACAGACGAGGAATGGGAAGTCATCGCAAAAGTCTGCGGTAAAATGACATGCCCTGATGGAATGAGGGCTGATGCAAAGAAAGTAGCTGCGATTTGCTATGAGAACAAACAGGCATATCCCTATGATGAGAATTTCGTAGGCGATATCGCCACGTGGCTTTCCGGCATGGACCGTCCCGAACTGTTCATACCGGAGAATCGCAGTCAGGCCGAGATAGATTTGGGAATGCCCGGCGACGAGGACAGCGTACCCGACACAGAGGCCGATAAGACCGCAGCGGAGAAGTTCGGCAAAGAAAACGATCAAGTCGAGTGCAGGTTTCTATGCAATGAATGCAGCCATGAGTATGACGAATACTTGAAAATCAAACAGTGCCCCAAATGCCTGAAACTGAACGTGCTTGACAGGCAAGCAGAAAAGAAATAGCAACCGCCCCGCTCTACGGACGGTCCCCTGTGCATGGCAGGACGAGCCAAAATCATCCGGCACAGGGGCGGGCGGGGCACATAGGAGAAATGAAGATGAGTAAATCCAAGCAAACATTTGGAGTCCAGAAGATTGAAGGTGAGCGGTTTAAGCTGGAGGACATTGTCGCCTTCAAAGACTTCATGGAAAACGCACCGCCGGGCCGATACGTCATGACGATTGCAAAGGAACGTCCGCCGAAAACGCCGAAACAGTGTGCGGTTATATTCGCCTTAATGATCGGGCAGGCTGTCCAGCAGGCACAAGAGAAATGTATCGGCGTCGAGGAATTGATGCGATACTTGTTAGCTCAGAATATACCGATGGGCGTAGCGATTGACAAGGATTATCTTCACGCTTTGATGTATGTGATATGCCCGACCGTGAACGACAAGGGCGAAAAGATTACCTTGTCGAAAATGAATACGAAACAGGCAAGTAATCTATTCGAGCGGTTCAGGAATATCGTGGCGCCGTTGGGCATTGTGATTGACGATCCTGACCCTGAATGGAAAAAACGACTAAGCGAAGTGGAATCAACTTTAAGAAAAGGAGAATGAACATGGCAAAATGGAACGCAAGGGCGTTTGTTACTGCAACCATCGATTTCGAGATCGAGGCCGACGACCCGGACCAAGTCGAATCCCGCGTAAACGAATACCTAAAACATGTGTCGGGAGGCAAACCGGGAGGCCAAGCCTTGTCCGTAAAAGTGCAAAAAGGCGATGAAAATACGGGCATCTTCATAATGGAGGCGGAAATTGAGGACGTTTACAAATTGGACACCGTGGAGAAATAGCACACGCCGGGCGGCACTGGAGAAATAAGAAATGACGAAATGGCTCATATGTTTGTTGATAGGGCATAGGTGGGAACGCTTCGGGTTCCCGTCAAAAGACGAGGACGACTTTCGCAAAGACGACGTGCAGTTATTCCGATGCCGCCGCTGTTGGGCAATGCCGATGATAGAGCATAACGGGGTCCTGCCACGTTGCGAAAGACCTATTCATAAAAAACATCGTAAACGGTTGTCGTAAAGGATTGAGGTCGGGCCTGTTGCATGGAGGCACGCGAGACAGGTCCGGCCATTAATTAACCTTAAATCATGGACTGGTGATAGGGGCTACGGAAGGCCCCGGATTGGAGACGAGCATGGACACGAAACAGATCATTGAAGAAGCTCACGCCGTAATCGGGTTGGCAAAAAGCCTTATCGAGCGCCTTGAGGCCGAACTTGCCGAAGCCGAGAAGCCGCAACTGCGGCATTGGGATTTTGGGTACGATGAGGATAGCGGCGACGAGTTTATTGTCATTGAACAGAGCGGTTTATTTGGCTCGCCAAAAGCATTTTATGCCGACCAAAAAGGCCAAGTGCATGTTAATGAGTCTACAGGAGTCCGAGTACGCCTCGGCAACCTCAAGGAAGTCTTCGACCGCCGCAAAGCGATAGCGGAACCGCTGGACAAGTTTGCAACAGATGTGCATTCGTATGCCATTGACAGCGACAATTTCCCTGACGCACCTATTCGTATGGCTGGCAATCACCATTCCGTCCCAGAGGTCGAGGAACATATCCTCAAACTCCGGCGACTCGTCTACACGGCGAAGGGGCAAAAGCATGGCGATTAACCTCAGGAAAGAAGCACGGGGCAGGGAATGTCAAGTTAGAATCCCCGGTGTTTGCAACAAGAACCGCGAAACCGTAGTCCTTGCCCACCTGAACAACAAGGGGCTGTTTGGTGTCGGCACAGGCCAGAAGGTTCCTGATATATTCGGGGCGTGGGCCTGTAGTGCCTGTCACGACGCCGTAGACGGCAGAGTTAGGACGAGTTGGCTGGTTTCAGAGGTAAGGATGATGTTTGACGATGGTGTCTTCCGCACCCAAAACATCTTACTGAAAGAGGGTAAGATATGACACGCTTGATCCTTGAGGGCATGGCATGAAACTTGACACTGTAATTTATTGAAGCGGGAGCGATAATGAAGACATACAGAATGTATCGAGGGCGAATGGCTGGCAACGGGTACGGTAGCGGATTTCATGGCGGCAACCCAGAAGATTTCACCCCAACAGCCCGGACGTTCGAGGCTGGAAGCCAAGAAGAGGCTACCCGGAAAATGGACAGATTTCTCAAGCAGGCCCAGATTTGCGGTTCATTTTTTGTGAAATAAGTCTTGACATCCACAGATAAGCAGAGTAGAGTGCGAAGTATGGGTATAGATGACAATTATAGGTTACAAAACCGCCTGAACCGGAGACATTCCTCGGAGTCGTCTATACCTACCGGGTCAGTGCGGTTTTTCTATGGAGTAAATAATGGAATATGTGCTTCGGCCTTATCAGCAAGCAGCCGTTGATGACGCCTTAAACTGCTTCAAATCAAAGAAAAACGGCATCCTGGTATTGCCTACCGGGTCCGGCAAAAGCCTTATTGTGGCGTCAATCGTTACCGCCCTGGGCGGCAAGACCATCATTTTGCAGCCGACTAAAGAGATTCTTGAGCAAAACATGAGCAAGCTGGAAGCGGCGGGATATTACAATATAGGGGTCTACTCGGCGGCTGCCGGCAGAAAAGATATCGGCCCTGTTACTTTCGCCACTATCGGGAGCGTCGTCAGAAAACAGCATCTTTTCGACCAATTCGACCGTATCATTGTTGACGAATGCCACAAGGTCAACTCGAAGGGTGGCATGTATGAGGATTTCATAAATGGTCTTGAACTGCCGACAATAGGACTCACTGCAACCCCTTACAGGATGAGGAATTACAATCATCATGGCACTGGCGAACACGTTGCGGAGTCCCGAATTTTGACCCGAACCCGACCGAGAATCTTTAACAAGATTGCCCACATAACGCAGGTGTCAACATTATTCGAGGCTGGCTACCTATGCCCGCTGAATTACGACTGGCAAAATGATTACGATTCCAGAAAGATCAAGTCAACCTCTACAGGACAGGGTTTTGATGATTCCGCATTGCAGGGATATAACGAACAGCAGCAGATCACCCAAAAAATGATTGCTATTGTCGCGGGAACCGAACGTAAACACTGCCTTGCGTTTACCAAATTTACCGCCGAATCGCTAACGGTTATTGCCGGGGTGGAGGATCGGGGCATTAGATGTGCGGAAGTTTCCGCCAAAACAAAGAAACGGGTCCGCGAGCGGATATTGCGAGACTTCAAGAATGGTCGAATTAAGTGCGTCGTCAATGTTGGTGTCCTAACGACGGGGTTCGACTTCCCGGAGCTTGACTGTATAGTGCTTGGCAGGCCGACGAAGTCCGTATCGCTCTATTATCAGATGGTAGGGCGGGGCGTCAGGATCGCCAACCAGAAGCCGTCGTGCGCCCTCTACGACCTATGCGACAACGTCAAGCGGTTCGGTAAAATCGAGACCTTTGAGATTTATGACCAGAATGGTAACGATATGTGGCGCTTGCGGTCGGACAGAGGGAACCTGACAGGGGTAGACGTTGCTACCGGCGACAATCTGGAAAAGGTGAAACACGCCGCGACAAAGGCGGAAAAGAGCCGCCCTGGTCAAACGGTGATCACTTTCGGCAAACACAAGGGCAAGAAAATATCGGAGGTTGAAAAAGACTACCTCAAGTGGTGTGTTGAGAATTTCGATAACGGAAAATGGAAAACGCTGTTCAAGAAAGAGTTAAAAAACAGAGAAGCGGAGGCCGCATAATGCCTCAAGGGAGGATCATCTTGAAACGGATATGTCAAAGCAAGAAATTGGCGGACCTGAAAACAGACGGGGCACGGCTACTTTACACATGGCTCATACCCAACGTCGATATCAACGGTTGTTTTTCCGGCGACCCCGAAGTTATCAAAGGGCAGGTGTTCACGCGGCTAAAGAAGTCGGTCAACACCATCACCGGTTACATGGATGACTTGTCTTCGGTGGGGTTGATACTGCAATACAAAGCCAATGGCGACCAATTTCTGCATATACCCGACTTTGCAGAAAAGCAACCGAGCCTAAACCCCTCTAAAGAGGCAGAATCAACGATTCCGCCCCCTAATCCGGACCTACTCCAGGGCAACTCCGGACCTACTCTGCGTAAAGTAAAGGAAAGCAAAGTAAAATCCAAGCAAAGTAAACCTATGGCGGATTTTGAACTTTTCTGGAAAGCCTACCCCAAAAAGAAATCAAAAGATGCGGCCCGCAGGCGGTGGGAAACAATCAAACCCGACGCCGACCTATTACAGACAATGCTTGCCGCCATTGAACAGCAGAAAACGTCCGACCAGTGGAAAAAGGACGGCGGGCAGTTTATCCCAAACCCAGCGACGTGGCTAAACGGCGGATGCTGGACCGACGAAGTGATCATTGCCCCGCGAGAACTAACATCAGCAGAACAGTTGGAGGTATACGAAAATGCTAAAGGTGGAAGCCCTGAATTTTGTAGAGAACAATATGAAGCCGAGATGGCCCGACTGGCAGCCAACGGATGAGCAGGTTGAAGATTGGGTGATGTGGTTGCACCCGTTTACCTGGGAGTCGGCAAAGAACGCCGTACGCGAACACGCCGGTAGCCAGACGTACAACAAGCGACCGAATCCTGCGAAACTCCGGGCCTTGCTTGCGAAGTATCAACCGCAAAAAGAGGAAGAGAAGGGGCATCCGGAAGATACGGTTTTTGTAATGTACGAGGGTGGCGGGCCGACAAAGAGGCTTGCAGGGTTTTATATGCCTGTCGTTGTGAAGCCGCACGAACAGCACTTGCTGATGAAAGCGGCGGAGAATTTACGGAAATGGCACGAAGACCATTATGGCGGGATATGGAAAATTTACGAACGGACAACAAACACAGAAATGAGCAAAATGAGATTTGAATTTCATAAGGCACGAGTTGGCTAAATCAAGGGCAAGGATAGGCGGACAAAATGAAAACACTAACCGACGCTCAACATGCACTATTATGTGATGTAATCGCAGGCAGGGTGATTCTGGAGGAAGAATGGGAAGGGGAACGTATTCGCTTTGAGACCGCCGAAGTGTCTGACGATGCGTTTCATTTTTATCATCGCCCACGATATATTCGGAACAACGCAACGGTTTTTTCGCTGTTAGAAAACGGCTTGCTAAAAGAAATTGTTTTGTGGCCTGATTCAGCGTGTCCGCGAAAGGCATACACATATAGCGACAAGGCGATGGTTGTTGCGGCTAATATTGCGGCGGGCGGAACACAGTTTTAGGGCAAGGATAGGCGAAAGGAATAGGTATGTGTAAACAGATTGATTTAACACCATTTTGCGGCGAGATGGAATGGCTCAATATGCCATTTGTGCAGAGTGGGCGATTAGCAGCTACAGACGGCAGGATAGCAGTAGTTGTGCCGACAGATGAGCCGGATACGCCGCCAGGCAAGAGGGCCTTTCCTAAAATACATGAGCTTGACGGTGGATATGACTGGGTGTCGCATGAAGTACCGTTCCGACATCCGGCAGAGACAAAGGATGATGAGTGTGAAAGTTGCCACGGCAACAAAAAGGAAACAGTCGGCTGTGCTGAATGTCAAGGTTATGGAATGTGTAACCGATGTGATTGCCGCGAAGAACATGAATGCGGTTTTTGTTGTGGCAGAGGGTACATATATACGGACGAAACTTGTAGTGAGTGCAAGGGTTCTGGATGGGGATATGAAGTTCAAGTGTATGGCGGGCAAAGGTTCAAGGGAAAGTATATTGCAAAGATTTTGAAATACCTCCCAAATCCTGCCGTTGATTTGGTGGGAACTACTGAACGCGGGGTATGTATGAGGTTTATTTTCAATGGCGGATATGGATATCTTATGGGTCTTTATGACAGCAAAGATAGGAAGGACGACAATGGCAAAGAAAGCGGATAAATGCACAAAATGTAAACACCGAGTAGTTCTTGCTTCTTTGATTACTACTTATGGGGAACTCGAAGCAATCCCCGACCAAGAGCCATACGTGTCTGGCACGATAGAGCCTGTAATGGTTGACGGACAGGAACAGAAAACGCTTGGTATAGGCAGTGGCATTGGACTGTATGTATGTCCAAACTGCGGAACTGTCGATTCAGTGTGGGTAGAAGAAGCGTAGGCGGAAGGGACTGACTATGGCAACGAAGAATTCAGAGTAAGGGAGGTATGAGCAATGATACACACACTAAAATGCGAATCAGAATATTTTCAAGCGATCAAAGTTGGAAACAAAAACTTTGAATTTCGTAAAAACGATAGAGGATTCAAGGTAGGCGACGATTTGGTACTGGTAGAGACAATGGATGGCATTCCTACGGGTAAAGAATTACGAGCACTTACTGTGACATATATTTTGTATGGTGGCAAATTTGGTTTACCCAGAGACTATTGTATTATGGAATTTATGGACAACGATTAAGGGAGGTATGACAAATGAGCAATGAACGTACTACCGACGAAATGGTCGAAATCCTTGAATCGCTCGGGTGGGATTACGCGGAATCATCAGATGGAACCGGAGACATGTTCCTGTATTGGGACCACACGAAGGACATGCCTGCGTGGTGTCCAGATGCAATTACATCTTGTGAGTGTCTGGATGATGTATGGAAATGGTATTTGGAAAGCGAAAGAATCAAAAAAAGGAACAGCGAACTTAAACCGTGCCCGTTTTGCGGACAATTGCCAAGCCGCGGTACACACGAATTTCATCTCGGCAAAGCCATTATGGATATTGCATGGTGTCGTACTGAGAGTTGTCCTATCAAGTATAATTATATAGAACGTGCCGCCTGGAACCGCCGCCACTTATGCCCCGACCATGAATTTGTCTGCAATACGTGTAATCATAAGTGTGGAATCAGAGTAATCGAAAGTGAGGCCGACAATGACAGCTAAAGAATGGCTTGAAGTGCCCGACCAGGACTTGCCCGTCAAGCTGGCGGAGGTGCTAGCGCCGGGGCCGTGGAAGCACGACATGGACAGTAGACGGGCAGGGGTATGCCATAAATGTAAGCGTTTGCCTGACGGGTACTGCCCCGTCCCCGACCCCATAACAATCGACTGGAATACGGCGATGGAGTGGTTCAGAAAAGTAACCAAGGATGAGAAAATGCTGTCTGAGGTAATGGACACTATTACCGAAAAAGGAGATTGGTCTTGGTTTTGGATATATCACGCCCAGCCCAAACACTACTTAATCGCCGCAGCAATGGCGGCGGAAGGGAGCAAGAATGATTAAGTACATAGCACTAATGTTAAGCGTTTTAATTGTATCGGCGTGGGTGTATGGCGCTCCGCTAAAGTACGTCTCCCCGGACGGAACCGGCGACGGGTCAACAAAAGAAACTTCGATGAACTGGCGGGCAATTCGTGGCGGCGGAGAATACGAATTTCTCGCTGGGCGTTATATTGGCCAGATAACGCTGCGGGCGGAACAATGCCCGCCGGGCACACAGACCATCCTGCGATCAGAGACAAGGTACGATGCTATTATATGTGGCTCCGAAACTACCGGGCTATACGTCAAAGGTGACTGCGGAGAGGTAACAGTAGATGGCTTTACCATAGGGTTTAACTCGCGGTTTGGCCTGAGAACGGATGCAATGGGCACGATATTCAAGAACTGCCGCGTACATCACAACGGCATGTCCGGGATTTATACGCAATTCGTTGACCCTTGGATTGACGCCTGCCTTGTGGAATACAACGGCTCGCATCGACAATGGGATCACGGTATGTACTTGGGTTATTCCGATGGTGCAAAGGTAACGCGATGTATTGTTCGCATGAACTCAAGCTGCGGAATAACATGTGCAATCAACAGTCTCGTCGAAAATAATATAGTTGTGGATAATAAGTATTGGGGAATATTGGTTAAAAGCGAAGACCCCAACCACAACAGTATTGTAAGCCACAACACGGTATGTCGTAACGGTCATGGTATTAGAGCAGATGCTTTAATTCAGGATAATATTTCTGTTAATAATGTTGGCGAGCAGATAAGTGTTCGCAATCATGGTGTCCGCGGCATTAACTTCGACATAGGCGACGCACGATTCGTCGATAGTGAAAACGGCTGGTATTATCTCAAGGCGGATAGCCCGTGTATCGGGACAGGAATCCCAAGAACCATACCTGGTGATTTGTTTGGCAACACAACTATCCCTACCGATATGGGCTGCTACAGATACCGTGAGATTGACGTTTCAAAACTGCCTGACTATGCGTATTTCTCGTCGTTTGAAGGAGCCAATAATTATCGCAAACCTAATCTATGGCAAGTACCGGAATAGCACTGAGCGAAGGGAAAAATGAGGTGAGACCATGAGCGAACGATTCTGCCCAGAACAAATGAAATGTAAAGAAGACACAGACGATACGTGGAGTTGTAGGGCTCACATGGCAGAAGGCAGTGTGCGTCAGTGCCCGTATAAATCTTATGAAGATTCGCAGGAAGGAGAATATCCCTGCGCCGATGCTCAGTATGGACTCAATGAAGCCATGAGCAAAAGCGAACAAATGTTACACGAATGCCCGTACACGGCATGTAAAGGGAAGCAACTCCAAGCCGAACTCGCCACGGTCAAAGAGGAGAACCGCTGGATACCTGTGGAGGAGGGATTGCCGAAAGATGCTTGCTGCGTAAATGTTGTTATGGAGCGAGGTAATGAAAGGTGGGGGTTTCTGTCATATTACAATACAACAAAGAAAATATGGGAGCCTTACGATCCGATGGTAAAAGGTGTCGTCACTCACTGGCGTCCCATCCGCCTACCGGAAGGAGAATAAGCCATGTACCGAGCATGGTATGTGTATATGGCGGTCCGGGCGTATAGCAAGCTGAAGGGAATGTAATCGTCTGGACTGGTCTATTCCGCCCCCAGCACTTCCACCTCAAAGCCCAGTTTCTCGATAACCAGAAGCTCGTCCGGCCAAAAGGTTGCGCGGCCTTGCCATACCGCAGAATTGAGAAGCTCTAAAAAGATGTGGGCTTTTGGGCATACCGGGTAGATTCGGCCCCTGGGTGGGTTTTTCTGTCGGACTGTGATTTTCATAGTTATTCTCCTACCTTACATTTTCCGTTTAAGTGGTCGATTTCGTGCTGGATAATACGGGCGTCCATATCAAAAACCATTCCGGGCTGCGGCCTACCGTTCTCATCGTCATATCGCAGGTCAATCCATACGGGCCTTTCGATATCCTTATAAATGCCGGGATATGACAAACACCCTTCATTTCGGACAACCAGAGCGCTGCCGTGTTCTACGATGCGGGGGTTTATCATAGTTCTGAAAAATCCTGCAAAAGAAATAATGATAATTCGCTTCGTATGCCCTGCCTGTGGGGCCGCCAGACCTACGCCAGTCTTTGAATTGGTCAGGATGTGCATCATGTCCCGGATTACGTCCGAAACGTCCTCACCGTCGCCCACGGGCTCACAGACGGCCTTCAGGATAGGGTCGGGGTAGATGCGGAGTTTTGCCTTGCATCGGTTACGTCGTTTCATTGTTTACCTTTCGCTTTCTTGATTGCTGCTTCAAGTGTTTGGTGCATTGTTGCAAGGGCCTCAGATTCCCCTCTGTGTTCGGGTGCGTCTGACTGAAAGTACCACAAGTCTTTCAATCGCAGAACAGCCTCACATGCCGCCAGTAACTCGTCATGGCTGTTCACGGTCCGGACGATGTAAATGGCGTCTTTCTTAGTTAAATCGGTAGCAATGAACGACGTTTCGCCTTCAATGTGGATACCGTACATCGGCGTTGCGCCAATCTGGAGCATAAGCATCTTTGGCGGTAATTTTGTATGTTCCATTACATTATCCTTTCAAGTCTTTAAGTTTCTTCTCTGCGGTTCTTGCACCCCTTTGGTACATCCTGAACTGTCGAAACTGTCCGTCAGCGTGGGCCGGGAGCCCGGCAAGGGCGAATTCCTTACTCTCGTGCAAGGCCTCTTGGGCGCATATCCGGCTCCATTTGGCTACTGTTTGCCAGTCGTGGGAGTCTTTCATGGTTTCACCTCGGTTTTGGCGATAGCGGCCTTTGCTACACAGTAAATGCAGGGAAGCGGCTCAATAGCATCTTCGGGCATTTTTGTCGTACACTGACAGGCTGTAATGCCTTCGTCCTGCTCTACGAGGTCTTTGCAATAATCTTAATGGCGTTTTCGCACCCGTCATGGGCTTTCTGTGCGACGTAATCATACATTATTGGGCTCGCTGCGATAAGGCGAACGTTTGCCATCATCTGTTCAGCAGACACGCCGGCGGCGTTATAATGAGTTTTCTGGCAATGAGCAGCAGCGATAAGGATTTCATCGTCATTGTAGATATACCCTTGCGCGTCTTTTGCTGCTTTCCATGGTCCTTTTGTGTGTTTACTCATAACATCCTCTCTTTCATCTTGCCCGGCGAGGGGCCGGGGGGTTATGCTGTGTTGTTATAAAAGTCTTCGAGTTTATCGAAGTCAAAGTCATAATTGGCAAGTCGCTGAAATGACAAAGAACAGTCTTTAACATCACCGACAAGCCAGAATGCTTTTGCATTACCAACGCTGACAACCTGTCCCTTTTCGTTTGTGATTTCACGTTTCTTGCTGTCCAGATACAATTCCATGTTTCACATCCTCTCAATTAAACAATATAAGCCTACTGATTAATGAAAAACTGTTCTGTTTCGGTGTTGTAGTAAAGTTCACATTTTTGCCCCTTGTGGTTGATGTAGACGAATCCGTATCCGCCATATTGTACTACCCGCGACAACCCTGCTATGCGATTAACCTTAATGAGAACGCGATACGGCGGCAAGTCCCAAGAGTGGCCGAGTTTGTTGCCTGCGTCATCTTTGAGGGTACAGCCGTTATTTTTTGCCCAAACAAAATGTGCTTTATTGCAACTTATCATTGTTTATTCTCCTATATAATTAACAACAAAATACGTCTACTTCAAAAAACCGCATTATTAAGCCAAAAACGAACTTGGCATAAAACCAGACACGTTATGTATTGTCTGGATCGGGAAAACCAGCGATATAGCGAGCGGATGCAAGGCCCAAATCTTTGACATTGTTGCGAAAGCGTTTGGTTGCGGCATGTCTAATCTTGCGACATCGACAGTTAAGACAACAATCAATAATTTGGTCGCCGCAAAGCAGAGTCTCGAAAATATGTTTTTCAGGTCGGCAGTATTTCATAAATTCGCCTTACAATATAAGCCATACTCCACTATGTTAATTATAACATACTATCGATAGAAGTCAACAAGCAAATGCAAGGATTTCTGAGATATTTGCAAAAAAGTCTTGACATATAAGCAAAACGCCCGTATAGCGTCAGTATGGCTAATAAAGCGAAGGAAACCGCTAAAGCTAAGAAATCACCGGTTGCACACAAGAAATCTCCGCTAATTGACTATTCAAAGCCGCTGAAGAACACTCACCACGAACGATTCAGCCAGGAATATCATAAAAGCCTCAATGCAACCGATGCTTACAAGATAGCATATCCCAAATCCTCACAAAAGGCGGCTGAGGCTAACGGAATCAGGCTGATAGGAACCGATAGGGTACGCGGTCGGATTGAATACCTGCAATCACTGCTATCTGATACCTGTGGTGTTACTGCGAAAAGGCTGATGGAGGAATGGAAGAAAATAGGCTTTGCGAACATTAAGAACTGCGTTAAGGTCGACAATACCATCAGCGACATATCGAAGCTGCCTGATGAGGTGTCTGCAGCGATAGATTCGATCTCAACTTCCAGAAATGCTCATGGGCGTACGGTAAAGCTGACATTCCACAGTAAAACGAAGGCCCTGGAGGATATGGGCAAGATGATCGGGGCGTACGGTAAGGACAATGAGCAGCGGGGCATAATGTTATACAATCCGGAACTAAAGTGAAAGACAAGGAAGTACATTTTGAGCCTATCTTGACCGACCGGCAGCGTAAAGCTGAACGGGCTTTGTCTGATACCACGATTCGCCGGCTACTGTATGGCGGAGCTAAAGGGGGTGGCAAGTCGTTTTTCCTTTGTGCGTGGCTGTTTACGAGCGTATGGGGCATGATGCTAAAATTGGGACTCGAACCGTCCAACAACCCGCCCCACGTCGCCTGGTTTGGCCGCAAGCAAGCCACAGACCTCACAGCAACGACCTTGCAGACTTGGCGTGATATCATCCCGGAGGACTATTACGTGCTCAAGGGCGCCACTGACCGAGACCCCAAGCACATCCTGATTGCTGACCGGATCGCTATTGACTACGGCGGGCTGGATAAGCAGGAGAATATCAATAAATTCAACTCGGCGGAGTATGTAATTATCTGCATCGACCAGGCCGAGGAGGTGACCAAGGACGAGGTATCGGTATTGCGGGCGTCTTTACGGATGATATTGAAGGATAAAAGCGGAGAGCGGATGGTCTTCCCGTTCAAGGAGTTATACACCGCAAACCCGCGAAATTGCTGGCTAAAGGATGATTTTATCACCAGGCCCCAGGACGGCAGTCAGTTTGTGTCTGCGTTGCCGGCGGACAACCCTCATCTTCCAGATACTTATATCCAGACCTTGCGCGATTCGTTTGGGCACCGGCCTGAGTTACTTGCAGCGTACATGATGGGGGACTGGTCGAGTATTGAGGGGGCCGACCAGATTATCCTCGATGCTTGGATTGGCCGGGCCGTCGGCGCTCCTACGCTCTTGGGCGGCAAGATCATCAGTTGCGATGTTGCCCGGTTCGGGGATGATAAGACGATCATCTACCTGATGAATGGGTCTGACATCTTGGAACGGGAGGAAATGGGGCACAGCCGGACAACGAAAGTATCTGGAGTATTAACTGAGATGTCGCGAAAGAACGGGAATTGCCAGATTGTTGTT
>SDBT01010992.1_pt1 | contig 14595 bp, 3 predicted proteins | sample 2277101 | NCBI WGS metagenome assembly SDBT01 (sample SAMN10404973, study PRJNA504765) | marine sediment metagenome | isolation source: marine sediment core GS10_PC15, 103 cmbsf | place: Arctic Ocean: Southern Knipovich Ridge | collected 2010
ATGGGTAAGATCTTTATAGGACCTAGTCCTGAGATTATTGATTTCTTAGGCAACAAAGTTCAAGCCAAGAAACTTGCCAGAAAAGTTGGTCTACCGGTTTTACCTGGTTCAGATGGATTTGTTAATTCTTATGAAGAAGCTAAATTAGTAGCAGATAGGATTGGATATCCTATAATAATCAAGGCCGCCTTTGGAGGAGGGGGTCGAGGAATGGAAATTGTAGGTTCTGAGGAAGAATTGAGTAATGCTCTAGAAGGGTGTCAATCAATAGCTCTAAAGTATTTTGGACGCGAGGAAGTGTTAATTGAAAAATCGCTCGATGGCCCTCGTCACATAGAAATTCAATTTATAGGAGATAATTTTGGAAATGTTGTCCATTTAGGAGATCGGGAATGTACCATCCAGCGATCGCATCAAAAGCTTATTGAAGAGGCTCCTTCCTTTTTACCGAGAGAAATAATTAATGAATTAGGAGAGGAAACGTGCCAATTAGCCCGTGAATTACAATATTCAAATGTAGGAACAGCAGAATTTCTTTGGAAAGATGATAAAATCTATTTTAATGAAGTTAATCCAAGAATCCAAGTTGAACATTGCGTTACTGAGATGGTAACTGGAATTGATTTGGTAGAAGCACAATTAAATGTCGCTTCAAACAAGCCTTTGGATTTTACTCAAGAAGATATATCATTAAATGGACACGCAATTGAATATCGAATAAATGCTGAAGATCCAAATAATCATTTCTTACCTCAAAATGGTAGAATTACTCATCTAATCGTTCCGGGTGGCTCACAAGTACGATTTGATAGCCATATTTACCCAAATTATGTAGTTCCTCACAATTTTGATTCATTAATAGGAAAACTAATAGTTTGGGGGCGAAACAGAAAAAAAGCGATAACTCTCTCTAAACATGCTTTAAAAGAATTAGCTATTTCAGGAATTAAAACGAATTTAGATCTTCATCGGGTAATTGTCGAAACAAAGGATTTCAAAAGAGGTGATTTATCCACTGACTTCCTATCTCGAAAGCATATTACGAATGATTTAGAAGATTTTGAGAGGAAAAAATTAGCTGCGGTGTTTCAATTGTATAAAGAACTTAATTTTTCAATTCAACCAGTTCAAAATTTCTCAAAACAATCAAATATGTGGCGAGAATCTGCAAAAATTGACCAAATACGCTAAAAAAGATTAATTTTAAGCCTCAATTTTGATTAATTGTTGATCTTGTCCTACATTATCACCAATTTCCACATAGATCTGGCTTACTCTTCCTTTTATAGGAGATAATATCCGATTTTTCATTTTCATCGCTTCTAAAACAAGTATCAACTGGTCTTTATCAATAAACTCCTTTTTTTTAACTAAAATTTGTAGGATTTTCCCGGGAATTGGTGCTTTAACAATGGTATCTTTAACCTTCTGGGTTTGATTTCTAGAATCTACTGATTTTAAATACGGTTTTATTTCAATATCGATTTCTTCACCCTCAAGATATAATTTCCCATCTATCAATTCTAAATTAAACTGACAATCTTCAAAATAAACGCGATATAATTTTTCGGTCTCTCGTATTACACTAGGAGAATAAATATGTTCATCAACTTTTAGTTTTCCATCATCTAGTGGAGTGATTATATAATATCTTCCTCGGAATTTTACTTTTTTTTTCAATATTATAATCTCCTTACGGTATTACATTTATTGATAATAATCTAGTCTCAAAAAAATCAACAAGCTTTTCACACATAACATTAAAATGTTCTTTATTAGTAAAATTATGGTTTGCTCCATCTATGATCTCTATTTTTTTATCTTCAGATTTAACTTTATTAAAAAGCTGGTGAAATCCTTTTTCAGGAAATAAAACATCTTTATTACCTGCGATTAAATAAAATGGTTTGATTAATTTTCCTGCTAATTCATTAGGATTATATTGTTTTGTTTGTTCTGCATAAGCCTCTTTAAAATCTATAACAGCAAATCGCATCTTGTTATTTTTGGTTAACGCTTTAATGAAAAACTTAAATAAAGGATTTTTTGGAACTACTTCAGTATTGAAGACTGGAGAGCGTATAGCAAGACAACGAATTCTGTTATCCCGTAAAGCATGACAAAATGCCATTGCTCCTCCAAAGCTTTCTCCAAATAAACCAATTTTTAAAGGATTTATTTCTGGATAATGAACCAATTGATCTATAACTCTTTCAATATTCCCTTGAGCATCATAATAGGTAAAGACACCCGAACTCTCTCTAACCCCTTGATGATCATAGGTGAAATAAGCAATATTTTTATCAGTAAAATAATGCGCGAATCTCTTTTCATCATCTTCTGGTGATTTACCAGGCATTCCATTAATGCGAATAACGAGTGGAAATGACCTGCTGCCATTCGTTTGAGAATCCTTAGTTTCAGGTAAATATAGGATACTATGCAATACTTCTGTCCTTATATTAATATTTATAATTCTTTTTTCCACATTTATCACCATGTTATTTCAATGCTTTAAATTTCACAATAAGTTAGCACGTATTTTTCAGTGATTTCAGATTTAAATCTTATTTTCTTATATTTTTTTTTAAGATCTGGTTGGTCATTATTGAGTTTCAAAGAAAATTTCCTTTTTTCTTCATTATATTTCAATTCAATATCTCGAAAATTAACATGAAGTCCTTCCCCGATCGCTTTAGAAAAAGCTTCTTTGGCAGTCCAGTATATTGTTCCCAATTTGTCGTTTTCTAAAATATGCTCTCTTTCCGATTCAGTAAATACTTCTTTGTAAAAAGATGGAGATCGCGATTCTATAAGTTCTAAGTCGATTCCAACGGGATTTTTGCTTATCATAGCGACAGAGAATTCATTAGAATGACTAATAGAAAGATATTTCGGAATTTTTTGTGTTTCTTTATTTGAATAAAAGAAAGGTTTCCCTTTTTCGTCTTTCTGAACTTCAATATCGTGATATGAGCCAACGGTGGGTGATTGCTTCAGATAGCACTCCTTTGATGCTAAGATTCCTGAAAAGTACTCAAGCTTTCGTTTTTCATTTTTAAATCGTTTAGATGCTTCGATCTCATTTTCAGTTAAATATTTTTCTAAAAAGTTAGGATTTGATTTATAATTTTGTTTTATTTTATCAATGGGCAAAATTTGAAGAGTATTTGTTAGGTTTCCATTCTTAATAAGATGATACTCTTTAAGGGTTATTAAATAATCAGAAAGTTGTTGCGAAAGTTCAACTGAGATTGGAGCATGGATAATTTCCAAATTTTTAATTTTAGCAATTATGTCTTGATTTTCACTTAAAATTACAGCATTATAATAAGAGCGTTCCTCATCTATATTCAAAAATTTAGCAACAATATAGCTTGGTTTTTGCCTTGAAAGAATTTCTAGATTAGAAATTTTAGATGGAAGAGAAAAGTGATTGTTAATAATAACATCAAAAAGTGCAGCGGTTTGAAATACACTCTCAATTGCTAAAGGATCGAGTTGAAAGCTATCTCCCTTACTATTAGAGGTAAGTGAGCCCGTGGGGATATCAATTTTTGAAATTATTTGTCCATTCTCTAATTGCATTATTTCCTTTAAAACTTGGAATTTAGCTCCGTGAAAGAAGATCTTATATATTTCATTTCTATCAAGAAGAGGTAGGATTGGTTTAAAAATTGGAACTTTTTTCCATTTCATCTGTTTGAAAGGTTTATCAAACTGAGCATTGAAATGTTCTTTAATTAGTGGTTTTCCTTTCAAAATCTGAGGATATGTAATTGAAGAAACGGTTATCGTATCATTTGATTTATTAAACTTTAGCTCTATAGCAACGGATTTGTCTACCGGAACCTTTAACGCAGCACTAAAATTAACATTTGAGATTGATTTTAGAGGTTTACCAAACACTCGAATATAGAATTCTGCGAAAGATTCAAGCACCATTACACCAGGAAAAACTGGTTTTTGTTGAATTTGATGATCCAGTAAATAGTTATCAAATTTAGTATTTAGATTATTTTCCCCAATAATAAAATCTGAAGTATATCTTATTCGGTTTAACATCGGATATACTGATTTATCAATAATATCAACTATATCTAATTTTTTTTCGAACAACCCCAACTTTCCAGCAACCAGATATTCTCCTTTAAAATTATTCAACACTAATTTAGAAAAGATTTTAACTCCAATTTTTGATGGAACAGGAACTACACCCACTTGAGAAAGGATTTGTAGTGTTGAGCCTTGAGTAGCCATTCCTATATCTGCCCAAGCGGTCCAGTCAATTGTTAAGAATGGTATTTTGCGCTGAGTAAAACTCCAAGCCAATCTTGATAAATATGCATTAGCAAACGCATAATCTATTTGCCCTTGATTACCATAACGCCCAGCTATTGATGAAAACGCTACAAAATATTTAATATATTGAATTGGTAGGTTATTAAGAACGTTAAAAAAGCCAGCTACTTTCACATCAACAACTTTATGAGCCATTTTTAAGTTTTTTTTTAAAAAACTCTTTGATTCTTCGATACCTGCTCCGTGAACTATGATTGTTATTGGATTTTCATTCTTTTCTTGTATTTGTCGGAATATGTTCAGCATTTGTTCATGATTTGTCACATCGCCTGTGTAATATTGGACAGAGAGCCCTTTCTTCTCCAAATTTTTAATATTTCGAAGCGTATCTAATTTATCTAGAAAATTCTTCCATTCTCTTCTAATCATTACGGGTGTTACTCTTTCTACCTCAGATTTCAATTTTTTAGTTAAATCTTGCTTTACTTCATCTAACATTTCAGAAGTATAGTCTAAGTATTCAAATAATGAATCATCATAAGGAGCTAATCCTAACAATATCAGTTTTGGCTTAACATAGTTTGTTAAATCATCAATACAAGCGTAAGTAATACCTTGTGCTCCCCCAGTTGCTAATAATATATCTTCTGTTGTAATTTTGTAACCTTTTTGTTCCGAAAATTCCCCTAATCTTTTTCTTAGTAAAGTAAATCGATTATTATCCTTATATGATACTTCCTCAACATTATCCCATTCTAAAATCTCATGAATAATCTGTTCCTTTTTTATTGAATAAATGAGTTTGATTGAAACTTGAAACTCTCTGTTTATAGTTTTGATAAATGCACAAATACTAGATGAGAGAGAATTAGCGCCCTTTTCCCAACCAAAATAAGTTTCTGGTGAAATTACAATGATTTTTTCAATTAAAGATATATCTAGTGATTGAAAAATGATAAATAAACTGTCAAAGAAATTCAAGCTATCATCATGCGAGTACTGAGAACTATCTGGAACTATTAAGATAATAATTTTGAAATTTTTATTCAAGTGAACTTTAATTTCCTTATTTTGTAAACTTTTTACAAAATTTTTATCACCTAAGAGTTCAAGAATGTGAGTTTCAAACCCTAATTTAATGAGATCTTCTTGTAAACCATTAAAATTTGATAATCCTGAATTAATATTGATTAGTAAGGTTTCTAATTTTGGAGATTTTGGAATCTTTCCTGATGGAGCTAAATTAAAAATTCGCGAAGGAACAACTTGAGAAACATAGATCATTTCTTCCTTTTCCTTTTCCGATTCCTCTAAGGATTCAACAACATCTTGAAGAATATCTAATTTTTCTTCCCTTAGTTTAGTTGGTTTATTAACAAACTGCTTAATGAATTCTGTAATTTCAAAAGGAGTACGAATTTCGCTTAAGTTTATTTCAATAGATTCATCAATGGTATAATATGTACGCAATTCTCCGAAAATTTCTGCTTGTTTTACCGTGTCGATCCCCAAGTCTTCTTCCAAGTCGTAGGAATCCTCTATATCAATAATATCGTAACCGGTGATGTTAGCGATAATTTTCTTTACAAAATTATTTATTTCGTTAACATCACTGGATTCCATAATTTCTGTGCTCTCACTTTTTTGTGAAATGTTAATACCAGGCTTGTAATTCATGTCTTTAAGAAGATCTAAAATCTTATCAGTAATATCAATTATACTTTTTAATTCTACTAGGTTAATTTCTGTATTCTCAGGGATTTTTAAATATTCTCGCAATTCTCCAAAGATTTCAGCTTGTTTTACAGTATCAATACCCAAATCTTCTTCTAAATCAAATTTTACATCGATATCTTCAATATCATATCCTGTTTTCTCTGAAATGATTTTAATTAATACATCTTCAAGGACTCCCTTATCTATAATAGGAATTTCATCTCGAGAGGTAGTTTCAGAACCTAAAAACTCATTTATCATATGAACAATATCGTTTATAGTACGATAATCAGCTAAATTGAATGATTCATCCACTTCGATTTTCCATTTTTCTCTAATTTCTCCGAATATTTCGGCTTGCTTTACTGTATCAATTCCTAAGTCTTCTTCTAAATCGTAAGTTTCTTCAATATCTACTTTATCATAACCGGTGATTGTGGATATAATTTGTTTGATATCATTTAAGATAGCACCCATTCCAAATGTACTTGATCTTTGGGGAATTTCTGTTGTTTTTAAGGCGATATTAGAAGTATCAATGGTAGAAACAAGCTCAACATTCATTTTTAAAACTCGACTATCCATAAATAACTTGTTCTCACTTCCACCCATACTTTGAAGCCATTTCTCATATTGAGAATCAGCAAAACGATTTTCAAATGATTTTAAACGAAATAATACAATGGCCACTTGCGAGCCGAATCCAGCGGCGAAACGTAAGGCGTATTTTTTCCTCTCTTTGGAACCTTTGGAAAAGTTAAATTTTGTATAATTTGGATCTATTCTATCCAAATTTGCCATAGGAGGAATTAAACCCTTCTCCATTGATTTTATTGCGACTGCTTCTTCGATCCCTGCACCCATCGCATGACCGGTATATCCTTTGGTATTGATTATCAGCATATCATGAGCTTTTTCCCCAAAAACATTTTTTAGAGCATTTAATTCTGATTCAGCACTGCCACCTCGAGCAGGAGAATAGGTCTCATGACTTACAAACATTCCTTCATTAACTAATTCAGATCTAGAAATGCTATGCTTTTTTTCCATTTTTAGAATAAAATCATTTAACTTCTTATTTATATCAGCACTATCTAATCTTGTCCCATGATAAGCACTATTTGTAAAACTAGAGCCAAGAATTTCTACTATCGGTTTAACTCCTCGCGCTTTAGCTTCTGACCCTTGTTCAATAACGAATGCACTTGCACCAGCACCTAATACTATACCGTTTCTCCCCTCTCCAAAAGGAAGTACAGCTTCTTCCCATTTTGATTTTGTTGTTGCTGCCCCACTCGCTAGAAAACCTGCCCCAATCCATTGAAAAAGATTGTCGCTTGTTACATTATCAGCTGTTATAACTATAACGCGCTTACATCTCTCAGTTCGAATCCAATCTTCTGCTATGCCAATTGCTTGAGGAGCAGAAGCACAAGCAGCATTAGTAGCAGTATTTGGACCTTTAGCTTTTATTAATTGAGCAAATTGAGAATGTCCCATAGAAAGAACTCGAAATAAAAATGTTCTATCAAAATCCTCATCTTTTGGCTTAGATATTTCTTCAGCTAAATTATCAAATCCTGGAAAAGCAGAGGCAAAAATTATACCAGTATTATCTTGCATTTTTTCTGGCAATACCCAATCACCAGATAAAATTTTACCGGTTGATGTTTTAATGTTACTTCGAATTAAAGGAATTCCCGCATCTTTTAATGCTTCAAAACCGGCGCAAATTGCTAGTTGAAAGGTGATATCTAAAGCGTTTAGCAATTTAGGATTGAGTTTATAATCATCAATAGGATTAAAATCGCCTAGTTGCCCTGCTAGATGAATTACTTTAGATATATCATCCACTGGCATAAACTTAGCACTTCCATTTGGTGATTTTTCCAAACGTGTTATATTTTTTTTCAATAACTGGTCTTGATATTTATCGTCTATCGTCTCAATGAGATTTATTCCTTGCAGAATGTCATCAATATTCTTATCATCGAAAACCTTTCTATTCTTACCAGGGAGTCCGATACCTACTCCAGTAATTACAACGGTATCTAAATTAAACTTTTTTCCATGATCAGAATATTGTTTCTCAAGAAACGGTTGATATCTTTTAATAAAATTATGAAATCCATTAATTAGAACGGTAGATAATAATTCTTTTTGCTCTTCCATGAATTGTTTAAAAAATGGAAGCTGTTTAATCTTGTTTAATTCATCATGTGAACTTAAAATTGCATCTCCTACAGGAAGTTTAGAGATTTTTATCATTTCACTTGATTTCTGTAACTTAAGAGATGGTGAAGAAAGTTCAACAATTTTTTTGGGTTTTAAAGGTTTAAATTTCTCAATTATTGTAGAGATTTGTTCTCCCTCAGGAGATTTAGGTGACAGCGTAAAATCTACATCTATTTCTTTATTTTGTTTCAATATGTCCTTAGTAAAAAAGAAAAGAGATTTTTTTGGTCCAATTTCTAAAAATTTCCGTCCTCCATGACGATATATATTACGAATCTCTTCAACCCACCTTACCGGAGATGTAATTTGTTTAAGAAGGATGGATTTTATCTCATCAGGATTTTCATGGTAAATCTTACCTGTAACATTACTAAAAACTGGTATTTTAGGGGATTTAAACGTGATTGATTTAAGAAATATTTTCAACTTTTCTTCAGCGTGAGCCACAAATTTCGAGTGAAACGCGTTCGAAACATTTAACTTCAAAGCGCGTATTCCTTTGTCTGAAAAAATTTTAACTGCATTTTCTATGGCTGAAACTTCACCAGATATTACAGTCTGAGAGAGAGAATTATAATTAGATATTGACAAATCTTCACTAGAGATTTCATGTAAAATATTCTCTACTATATCTGAAGAGGTAAAGATGGCTGCCATAGAACATTGAACTCCCGAGGGTAATTCTTTCATTGCCTTCCCTCGAGTGATCACCGTCTTTAGTCCATCCTCAAACCTTATAACTCCGGCTGTAGCTAAAGCAGCAAATTCTCCCAAACTATGCCCACCAACAATTCCTGGCTTAATTCCTTCAGAATTAAAAAGATCTACTAATGCCATTTCAACTGAGTAAATTGCAGGTTGTGTAAATTCAGTCTGCCGTAATTTTTGAGAGTTTTCTTCTTGGGTTAGATTCGAAGACCCGAAAATAATATCTAATAGATCAAAATCTGCAAAACTCTTACATATATCATTAGCTTTGTCTAAAGCATTCCTTACAATTTGATATTTTTGATATAATTCTTTTGCCATTCCAACATATTGGCTTCCTTGACCACTAAATAAAAAACAAAGCTCAATGGGAGACTCTTCAGAGGAAGAAGTCAAATATGGAGTTTGTATTGGGACAAGAGACTCTGAACCACGATAAGAGGATTCATTATATAATTGAGGTAAAAATTCTTCTAGAATTATATGATAATTGGTTCCTCCAAACCCAAATGCTGATACCCCTGCTCTTCTAACTCCAGATAAAGGAGATTCCCAATTCTTTGGTTCAGTATTCACATAATATGGACTTGTATCCCAGTTTATAGAAGGATTAGGAGTTACATAATTAACTGATGGGGGTATGATTTTATGATGTAATGCTAGTACGGTTTTAATGATTCCGGCTATACCAGCAGCACTTTTAAGGTGTCCTATTTGACTTTTAATTGACCCTATAGCAAGTTTTTGATCAGAATTTCTATCAGAGAAAATTTCTTTTAAAACATTTAATTCTGTAGCATCTCCGACAATTGTAGAAGTTCCATGGCATTCAAGATATTGTATATCTGTCGATTTTATACCAGTCGCTTTTAAAGCACGTTCAATAGCCAATCGTTGACCTCCAGGATTGGGTGCTGTAATTCCTTTTCCTTTTCCATCAGAAGAGCCTCCATACCCACTGATAATTGCATAAATCTTATTTTTATCATGTAAAGCATCCTCAAGGCGTTTTAAAACTATAAAACCAGCACCTTCTCCCATTACAAAACCGTTAGCCCGAGCATCAAAAGGATAAGTTCCGTCTTCAGATAAGGCACCTATCTTAGAAAATTTAATAAAAGTTTGTGGATCCATTGAACTATCGGATCCCCCTACGAGGACAGTATCATAATCTCTAACAAGTAATCCATTTACTGCCGTATCAATAGCAGCCAAACTTGATGCGCAAGCGGCATCAGTTGTCATACTTTTACCTGTTAAATTAAAAACATTTGCAACTCTCCCAGCGATGATGTTTGATAATTCCCCCGGCATTGTATCTTCATTGATAGTTGGAATTTGGCTAATAATACGTTCTTCAAGATACTTTATTAGATTCTCCTTTTCGGTTTGAGCTATAATCTTATGAGAGCTAGCTTCATTAATTCTGTATTTAACTTCATTAAAAATTACACGTTTGTTACTAAGACGTTGGATGTCTCCCCCAGAGGAGTTACCAACGATCACTGCAATCGGTAATCGTTCCTCCCCATTAGTAGAATATCCTGCGTCATTGAGTGCTTCTTCTGCTGTAATAATAGCCCATTTTTGAACATGATCCATCCGCTCGGCCATCTTTGGTGGAATTCGATATTTTATAGATTTAAACTTAAAATCTTTCACAAACCCACCAATTTTTGAATAGGTTTTATCGATAGTAGAATGATCAGAGTCATAAAAGATCTCAGGTTCCCATCTGTCGTCTGGAACCTCTGTAATTGAATATTTTTTGTTTATGATATTGTTCCAGAATTGCGAAATATTTTCTGTATCCGGAAAAAGACCACCTAATCCAATAACTGCAACCTTATTACCAAATGATAACTCTTTTTTTTCTACTAAATCATCTTCTCTCTTTATTTTTCGACCTGAAATTAGTTCTAAAACATGATCTGATGTCACCTTAAAGGAATTCCATCCCTCTTCAATAACATCATAATGAATTTGGTCAATACTTCTAATAGTTTTTTGTAACGATATAGAATCACCGGTCATAAAAATACCATTAGTTAATTGGTGTTGATTTGAAGTTGGAATAAATTGTGTAGAGTTTGTTCCTTTTACATGGGCTTCATTCCATATTTCGGCTTTCGAGGCAATTCTAAGTGCTCCTAGATTATCTTTTTCAATTATTTCCTTTCTTTTAGATATGGAAATCCCTTGATTTTTTCGTAAAATTTCATTTTCAATTGTCTTGTAGGCAAACTCTGAAGGAATTACTCTCGCCCGAGTATTGACAGTAGTTCCAATTATTGTTGAAGTAGAATTATTCAGTAAAAGTTCTTGATAAATTGGTGATAAGGCTTTAGTATTGACAATTTCTTCGCTTAATAAATAAGCAGTACCCATTTGAATTCCTGGATTTATCATATCCAAGTGGTTTCCAATCATACTAGCTAACATAGCTGTACTGACTTCATTAATAATACCACCTGCGAAAATTATATTAAGTTTTTCTGATATATCTTTCTTATTCTTTTCCAAATATTCTAAGATACTTTCCCATAGAATGAATGATGAGAGCATTCCTATATGTCCCCCACATTCATTACCTTCTAAAATAGTATATTGAAGTTTCCTTTTTATTGCTTCTTTAAACATGGCTAAAGCGGGTGTATGGATTAATGTTGTGTTGCCTAATTTTTTGATTTGAACACCTTGATTGATGGAACCGGCGGCAAGTAGCGTAATTTTAGGGCCATATTTTGAGATTGATTTCAGGTGTTGTTCTCTTCTGGACTTTACTACTTCTAAACCAATGATACCACATCCATATGACATCTCAGACAACTCACTTGTTGCTGCTTCTGATAATAAGCTTTCAGCTTCTTCACCTAATAAACCTCCGAGGGCAAATACCGGAAGAGCTCCTTTTTTTGCGACAAGATGTGCAAAAGGTAGTTGATCAGAGATATTTGCCATTGGACCTTGAATTATTGGATAAGTTATATTAAATTGTTGAGCAAAATTCGAGTTTTTGGCAAAAGGCCAATTCCCTTTAATAGTTTTAAGTTGATCTTGAATTATTTTAGTTATGCTGTTCAAAAAATTACCTAAGTTATTGAAGGTTTTAAAGATATAATTCGCAAAACAGATACCCTGATCACTGGGCAACCAAGAATGTTTTGGGTCTGGATCAGAATATAAATGAAATTTCTTTTCTATATCAATTATTTTTTTATAAAAATTATTCTTGAGAGATTCATTTCCAGTGTTGAACTCTCCCCGTAAATTTGTTAATTCTTTTTCTTCAATTTCTTTAATTGTTCGAATTGACTTATTGGCCAATTTTCCGATTAAGCGATAATTGTATCGTGATATTTCCAGAACCAGATAATTATCGTTTTCTTTTATTGTTTTGATGTATTCTTTGAATTCTGGACTTAATTGACATTCGGGAAATAAAAACAATTGGCTCTCTAACACTACACTTAACGCCCCCCCAATAAGAGCAGAAGATATGTTGAAAACTCCTAATCCTCCCTGTATAATAAAGGAGAGTCCGGCTTTATGGAATTCTTGGATAAGGATAAAACTATTTTTTGTACCGACCATTCCACCAGCTTCATTTCCCTTTACAAGAAACAAATCTGACCATTCTGCTTTTTCATAAGCTTCTTCTAGATAACAGACTTCAGAAAGCAGTAAATGAGAATATTCTTGCATTTTTTTAACATCGTGAGAATCTGGGGAAAAAGCACAGATGATAATTGGCACTATATCGCGAAAATCAATTAAATTGAGAATTTCTTGATTAGGTATTCGAATACCCCAGATATACTCCGGTGAAAGTGATGAATATAATGTTTCAAGAACATTTTTATATTGATTTGAATTTAATCCTTCAAAATCTACTAAACCAATTCCACCCTCTTGGCTTATTTTTATTGAAAGTGAAGAGTTAGCAATACCTTTTGGTGAAAAACCCCAAATAGGAATTTTATTTGTCAAAATTTTTAATATATCATTTTTTTGTTTCATAAAAATCAGTATTTTTTTACTATTAATTACAATTTAATTTAGACAGGAGAAATACCGTGTTTTCTTCTGGGAGTCTGTTCACGTTTAGTTGTAAGGAAATTTAATCCTTTAATGATTTCCTCACGAGTTTCATGAGGAAAAATTACATTATCTAAATATCCTTGCTCAGCAACTTGATAGGGATTTGAAAATTCTCGCTTATACTGTTCTGTAAAGTCCCTTAGCATTTCCTTAGGATCCTTAGCGTCTTTTAAAGAATGTCTAAAAAGGATTTTACATGCACCCTCAGCGCCCATAACAGCGATTTGTGCAGAATTCCAAGCAAGATTTATATCTGACCCTAAGTTTTTTGAACTCATTACAATATATGCCCCTCCATATGCCTTACGAATAATGACAGTGATTTTAACTACAGACGCTTCTGAATATGCAAAAAGCATTTTAGCGCCATGTCTAATAATCCCCGAGTTTTCCTGTCTAACACCAGGCATAAATCCTGGAACGTCTACTAAAGTCAATAATGGTATATTAAATGCATCACAGAATCTAATAAATCTTGCTGCCTTATCGGAAGCATTGTAATCAATCGCGCCTCCAAGATTTAGAGGTTGATTTGCAATTATACCAATAGTATGATTTTCCATCTTCCCAAATCCAATTACTATGTTTTTAGCCCAATCAGGGAAAATTTCAAAAAAGGAATCTTGATCTACTAATAAGTCAATTACTTCGTTCATATCATATGGTTCATTCTCATCTTGTGGCACAATTTTGTCTAATAAATAGGGATCCATTGCAAAGGCTTTTTGTAGAGAGTGAGGAGGGTCATCTAAATTATTTGATGGTAAATAGGATAATAATTTCTTTGCAATTTCTAATGCTTCTTCTTCTGTATCCGCAGTTCTATGACATACACCTGAAGTTGTGCTATGAATTTCTGAACCCCCTAATTCTGAAATGGATATTTCCTCCCCAGTTATTGATTTAACTACTTGGGGCCCCGTGATAAACATAAAAGCATTTTTCCCACCCATAATTGTAAAATCTGTTAAGGCAGGGCTATAAGCAGCACCCCCAGCAGAAGTACCCAAGACAACAGAGATTTGGGGAATAACTCCAGAAGCTCGAATGTTGCGATAAAAAATATCTCCCAGACCGGCCAATCCATCAACACCTTCTTGAATTCGGGCACCTCCTGAATCTATTATACCAATTAAAGGACACCCCATTTTTATTGCTAAATCCATTATTTTACTAATTTTTTGAGCATGAGCTTTTCCAATCGTTCCTCCTAATACAGTAAAATCTTGGCTGTATAGGAAAACTTTTCGTCTATCGATTGTAGCGTATCCAGTTATCACTCCATCTCCAAGAAACCTTTTCTGATCCATCCCAAATTTGTCACAGTGATGCTTCACAAACGAGTCGATTTCTGTAAAAGAATTAGGATCGACTAACAGTTCGATTCTTTCTCTTGCTGTTAGTTTACCCTTTTTATGTTGAGCTTCTATGCGTTCCAGTCCGCCCCCCATTTTTGATTCATCTCGAAGTTCTTGCAATTTAGTACTGAAATCAAGATTATCTTCGGATTCTTTCTCTTTTAAAATCATATTT
>SDBT01010993.1_pt1 | contig 14594 bp, 9 predicted proteins | sample 2277101 | NCBI WGS metagenome assembly SDBT01 (sample SAMN10404973, study PRJNA504765) | marine sediment metagenome | isolation source: marine sediment core GS10_PC15, 103 cmbsf | place: Arctic Ocean: Southern Knipovich Ridge | collected 2010
CGAAACCATTAAAGCACATAAAGGTCATATGTTGTATTTGGCTTGCCTCTCTATTCTTTCTCAATCTTACCTCTCCGGTTCATGCCCAATATTTTGGCCGGAATAAAGTTCAATATGAATCCTTTGACTTTAAACTCATAAAAACGGAACATTTTGACATTTATTTTTATCCCGAATTGGCACTGACCGCACCCATTGCCGCCCGTATGGCCGAACGATGGTATTCTCGTCTTTCCAGAATATTTAGCTATAATCTCAGAGACAGGCAGATTTTGATTCTTTATGCAAGTTCTCCACATTTTCAGCAGACGTCGGCTATCTCTGGAATTCTTGGTGAAGGTACTGGTGGAGTCACAGAGATGTTCAAAAGGCGTATAGTCCTGCCCCTTGGTGCATCTCTTGGGGAATCAGATCATGTGATCGGACACGAGTTGGTCCATGCCTTTCAGATGGACATGACCTCTGTGGGAAATCCGGGATTTTCTTCACAGCCGCCCACAGTGATGCGCCTTCCGCTGTGGATGATCGAGGGTCTTGCCGAGTATCTGTCGATTGGATCTGTCGATCCGCTGACATCTATGTGGATGAGGGACATCACCCGTCGTGAAGAACTGCCGGAAGTAAAAAAATTGATAAACTCTTACAAGTATTTCCCCTACCGGTACGGTCAGTCATTGTGGGCTTATATTACCGGAAAGTGGGGAGATAGGAAGGTGTCCAGTCTGATGAAATCTGCGGGACGATCCGGAAACTATGAACAAGCTATCAATGGAACACTCGGTCTCTCCCTAGAAGAACTATCCAAGGAATGGCATGAGGCGATGAAAAAAGCCTACAATCCTCTGATTGAACTGACTCAGATTAAGGTCCCATCGAGCCGTGTGTTGTTCAAAGGAACGGAACTTAACCGTCTAAACGTGTCGCCTTCTTTGAGCCCGGATGGGAAACAGATTGTATTTCTCTCAACAAGAGATAGGCTGTCTATTGATATGTTTTTGGCTGATGCCCGGACCGGAAAAATTAAACGCAAACTTATCAGCACAGCTGTTGATCCTCATTTTGAGAGTATCCAGTTTATCAAGTCTTCAGGAGGATGGGATTCATTGGGCAGGCGTTTTGTCTTTGGAGCTATCAGCAAAGGACAGCCCATATTGGCTATTGTTGATATGGAGAAGAATTCTAGAAAACAGGAGATTGAATTCCCCGATTTAGGGGAGATATTGAATCCGACGTGGTCGCCGGACGGACAATTCATCGCTTTTTCAGCTCTCTCCGGAGGTGTTTCGGATCTTTTTATCTATGATCTTGAGGCCGAAGTTTTGAAGAAAATGACGGATGATCCCTTTGCCGACATTCAGCCGGCTTGGTCTCCGGATGGAGAAAAGATAGCTTTTGTTACGGATCGGTTTTCTACCGATCTTTCCATTCTCAGCATGGGAAAGTATGAATTGGCTCTTCTCGATCCTGTATCAGGACAAATCGAAAAAATTCAAAGTTTTATTCACTCCAATAATATCAATCCCCAGTGGTCTCCCGATGGGAAAAGTTTGTATTTTATTTCCGATGAGAGCGGTATTGCCAATCTTTTCAACATTGACATAGGACAGGAAAATATTCGCCAGATAACAAATTTGTTTACGGGGATCAGCGGTATTTCTTCATTAAGTCCTGCGCTGTCGGTGGCACAATTCTCAGGCGACCTGGCTTTCAGTCTGTATGAGGATGGTTTTTACAGCCTGTATTCCATCGATGGATCTGAAAAAAATGAAGGAACCGAGGAACTGGTGACTTTTGGAGAAATCCTGCCTGCGGTTCTTCCTCCCAGAGAAAAAGGAGGGGGAGATATTTTAGGACTATTAAAAAATCCTCTTTATGGTCTTCCTGAAGAGACAACGTATGAGGTTGAAGAGTATGTGCCAAAATTATCTCTCGATTATCTCAGTCCACCTCAACTGGCTGTAGGAGCCGACCGGTTTGGAACATACGGAGGGGGTGGAATTGCCATGTTCTTTAGCGATATTCTTGGATATCAGAGTCTCTCCACGATGGTGCAGGTGAGCAGTCGAATTGAAGATTCCTCCTTTCTTGTCGGCTTCCAGAATAGCAGATCCCGATTAAATTGGGGCGGAGTGGCACAGAGAATTCCTTACATCTACGGTGGATACGCCATGGGAATATCTGAAATAGGCGGCGAACCCGTGTATCTCGAGAAGGAATATATCTATCGGCAGATCAATTATCAGCTGTCCGGATTTGCCTCCTATCCGTTTAGTAAAATGCTGCGTTTCGAGCTGTCCGGCGGTTATCGTTTTCTCGATTTCGACAACGATGTGTACACTAGGGCCATCTCTATGATTAACGGCCTGCTGATATTTAGAGAAAGAGAAAACCTTCCGGCTCCTCCAAGCCTTCATTTTGCTTTTGGATCGGCCGCATTTGTGTATGACTCGTCGATTTTCGGGGCCACCAGCCCTCTATTGGGACAGAGCTACAGATTCGAGATGGCTCCTTATGTGGGATCCATTTCTTTCACCAACATTCTGGCTGATTATCGAAGATACATCATGCTTGTCCGTCCGTTCACCCTGGCCTTTCGGTTTCTCCATTTCGGACGCTATGGAGCGGGTGCAGATGACGGCCGTCTCTATCCACTCTTCCTCGGTTATGAGAGTATGGTGCGTGGTTATAACTATGGTTCTTTCAGCATCGAAGAATTAGAAGGAGGGGGAGAGGATTCATTCACTTTTGACCGTCTGTTCGGAAGTAAACTGATGGTAGCTAACATTGAATTGAGATTCCCTCTTCTTAGAGTGCTGGGCATCGGACAGGGCTATTACGGCGCACTTCCCATGGAATTTACGGCTTTTTATGACATTGGATTGGCATGGTCGAATGAGGAGATACCCTGGTTTAATGGAGGAACTCGGAAGCCTGTCTCCAGTGTGGGCGTGGGGCTGCGCATGAATGTTTTAGGCTACATGATCCTTGGTGTCAGCTATGTCCATCCCTTTAACCGATCCATGAAGGGCTCGTATATCCAGTTTACGATCACGCCCGGATTCTGATCCCATAACAACTGAATCCATGTATTTAATTGAACTAAAATATTAAAGCAAGTATGATGGATTTCAAAATCAGGATTGAATCAAAAAAAAGAGGAGAAGCCATGAAAAAACTAATGGTGTTGGCCGTCGTTATGTCTTTTTTGTTTTGTCCCCAATTTTCTGATGCACAAACGGATCCCGTCGTGAAAAAGATTATTGAAATCGGCAAAAAAGATAATCGGACAATGAGACACCTTGACGTTCTCACAAATCGTTTTGGTGGACGACCTATTGGTTCTGCGGCTTACGATAATGCGGCTGAATGGGCCGGAAGGAAATTCAAGGAATGGGGGATGGAGGTCGAATATGATGAGGCCGGTACGCTGGCGGTTGGTTTCAACCGGGGTGCCTGGTTTGGAAAAATGACATCCCCAAAATCCATGTATCTTCATTTTGCCACTCCCTCTTATTCATCCGGAACTCGGGGCAGACAGATCGGGCATGCGGTTTTGGAGCCCCAAAATGAGGGTCAATTCCAGAGAATGAAAAAGAAATTGAAAGGAGCATGGGTTCTCCTCAATCCTCCTGAAGTGGATGAAGAAGAATTGGAAAAGAGGAAAAAAATGACTCCTGAAGAGCGGACTGAGCAGAGGGATTTAGATAGGAAAGAAGCCAAGGCCAAACTTGATAAATTGATAGATGCTGGGATTCTGGGTGTCATCGCTTCAGCCACAGTGCCCATCAATGCGACCTATAATAGGGACGTAAAGGAATGGACATCATGGGATGATCTGCCCACAACATGCGATATCAAACTGGATGAGCATCAATTTGCGGAAATAAAACAGATGGTCATTGAACGCCAGAGAGTGGAGCTTGAATTTGATATCCGCAATTATTTTAAGATGGGACCTGTGAAATATTTTAATGTTTTTGGTATTATTCCCGGCACCGAATATCCTGATGAATTTGTTTTAATGGGAGGACACCTGGATTCATATGATGTGGCCACGGGAGCTGTTGATGATGGATCCGGAATGACGCCGGCTATGGGAAGCGGCACGCTTGATCATGGCGGCCGGGGGGAAGCCCAAACGCACCATCCTGGTCTGTCTTTGGGCCGGAGAGGAATTCGGTATTCTTGGTGCCGGTCACTGGGTTGAGAAATTTAAAGACCGATTGCCAAAAATATCCAATATGTTTAACCGGGATGGGGGGCCTACGGTGACAACCGGAATCTCTGTATCTGAAGCCATGTGGGATGATATGGAAAAGATATGTCAGCCATTAAACGATATCAATCCGGATTTCCCTTTTAAAATGAAAAAAAGAAAACCCAGAGAAAGAGCCAAACGTCCCGGAGGTACCGATTCTTCAGTCTTTTCCATGAGAGGGGTGCCCACCATGGGTTTTTCAACGGCTGATCCTAAAGGTTATGATTTCAGTTACCGGGAAATCTGGCATACGGAAAATGATTATTACCAAAAAAGTATTCCTGAGTATCAGGAACACACGTCCATTGTTACGGCCGTGGTCGTGTACGGAGTGGCCAACCTTGATCATTTGTTGTCTAGAGAAGGATATTATCTCCCGGACAGCAAACCGGAGCCAAAAAAGAAAAAATAATACAATTATTATAAATCGTGGACTTTTCCTCCTCGCGAAGTGCGGTATTTGGCGATTTTTTCCTTGGTCTTGTTAATCAGTTGAGTGATTTTAATATGCCGTGGACAGACACGCGTGCATTGATAAAAATTCTGGCAGGGCCAGATGCCGTCAGGAAAATCCAGAACTGGAACTCTTTCTTCAAACCCTTCATCCCGGCTGTCATCGAGGAAACGTTCTGCCTGAACGATTGATGCCGGGCCCAGGAAGCTGGGATTGATCCCTCTTACAACCGGGCAGGCCGAATAACAGGCCGCACAGAGGATGCATTTTGTACCGTCATCGAAGAGTTCTCTTTCCTCTTGAGATTGAATCAGCTCTTTTTTTTTAACCGGTTTACGATTGACAAAATAAGGTTTAACATGGCGGTAATGTTCAAAAAATCGAGTTTGGTCAACCATTAAATCCTTCTGGATGGGGAGCGTCTGGAGTGGTTCGATTTTTATGGGAGAGCCATCCTTACTGATAACGTCTTTAATGAGAGTCTTGCAGGCCAGTCGTTCGATACCGTTGATCACCATGGCATCCGATCCGCAGACACCATGCGCACAGCTCTTTCGGAATCCAAGTGTGGGATCGATATATTGTTTGACCTTCATCAAAGCATCGAGAAGTCGATTTTCGGGATTCATTTCGATATCGTATTTTTCAAAAAAAGGCTTTGAATCTTTTTGAGGATCATATCTTTGAATTTCGAGTGTAATTTTCATGCATGCCTCATGTCAATATTTCCTCGGTTTGGGTTTCCACCGGGAAATATCCACCGTTTTGTAGCCAATTTTGATGTTGTCTTTCTCTAACCAGGCCAAAGTATGCTTGAGCCAGTCGTCATCATTGCGTTTTGGATAGTCCTCTCTGGAATGAGCCCCCCGGCTCTCCTTTCTATTGAGTGCCGAAAACGATGTGATATAGGCCAGGTCCAGCAGATTTCCCAATTCCATTATATCTAGAAGATGTGTGTTGAAGGTATGGGTGCCGTGAGGAATTTTAACCTGGGAATAGTCCTGACGCAGTTCCTTTATTCTCTCTACGGCCTCTTTCATATCTTGTTCATTTCTGTAGATCCCTATTTTTCCCATCATGAGATTTTGGAGTTCGAGCCGAATGTCTTCCGGGTTTGGGCCCGATAGGCCATCTGTTTTCGATAATATCCACTCTTGATAAGATTGCATACAATCTTGGTTTAAGGGGATACTGTCTGATCCATGGACAAATTGTGCAATATTTTTCCCGGCCCTCCGCCCAAAAACGATCAGATCAACAAGGCTGTTTGTTCCCAAGCGGTTGGCACCATGAACTGAAACACACGCACATTCACCCGCCGCATATAAACCTTCATACAAATCTCCCTCTCCATTCTTCAGCACTCTCCCATGGATGTCAGTCGGAATGCCTCCCATGGCGTAGTGGGCCGTCGGCTGAACGGGAATGGGGCTATCTGCCGGATCGATCCCTAAATATGTTCGGCAGAAATCTGCGATATCAGGAAGTTTGGCCTCAATGACATCTTTCCCTAAATGAGTGGCGTCGAGATGGACATAGTCTTCGATTGTCCTGTCACCCTTTATTCCTCGGCCCTCTCGGATTTCTTGCACGATGGAGCGGGACACGATATCCCTCGGAGCCAGATCGAGTAGAGTGGGGGTGTACCGCTCCATAAAGCGTTCACCCTTCGTATTTCGAAGTATCCCTCCCTCTCCCCGGACGCCCTCTGTGATGAGAATCCCCATGCCCAGGAGGCCTGTAGGATGGAATTGATAGAATTCCATGTCTTGCAGCGGCACTCCTCTTCTCGACAAGAGGGCCGGCCCGTCGCCGGTATTGGCATAGGCATTGGATGTGATCCGGTACATTCGCCCAGTGCCTCCTGTAGCAAAAAGCACGGCCTTGGAGTGGAATATGTGGATTTCACCCGTTCGCAGCTCAAAGGCTGCAACTCCAAAACATCGCTGTCCTTCAAGGAGGACGTCTATAATATGGAATTCATCAAAAAAAGTGACGTTGTTTTTTATGCACTGCTGGTAGAGTGTTTGAAGGATCATATGTCCGGTCCGATCGGCGGCATAGCATGCCCGCCGTACGGCAGATTCACCAAAATTTCGTGTATGTCCGCCAAAACGCCTCTGGTCGATACGGCCTTCCGGTGTGCGGCTGAAGGGCAGTCCCCGGTTTTCCAAATCATAGACAGCCTGGACCGCCTCTTCTGCGAGAATTAAAGCGGCGTTCTGGTCGGTCAGATAATCTCCTCCCTTCACGGTATCGAAGGCGTGCCATTCGGGTTTGTCCTCTTCGATGTTGCCGAGAGCGGCACTGATTCCACCTTGAGCGGCTCCGGTGTGAGATCGAACCGGATAGAGCTTGGAGATGACGGCTGTTTTGGCTGTTTGGCTGGCTTCAAGGGCGGCATAGAGCCCTGCTCCGCCGGCCCCAACGATAACGGCATCGAATGTGTGGATCAAATGATTCTCCCAAAATTTGTTTTTTATGGTTGTTTGCTTTACTATAAAATTCATAGATTGACAAGTCAAGGTCAGACAGGGCCTATGGAGAGCGAGATGAACGTTGCACAAAAAATCCTTAAAGCTCATCTGGTTCAAGGTGAATTGATCCCTGGAACAGATATCTGCATATCCATAGATCAGACTTTGATGCAGGATGCCACAGGGACAATGGCCATGCTGGAGTTTGAGGCCTTAGGACTGGACGAAATTCAAACCGAACTTTCAGCTCAGTATGTGGACCACAATCTCCTGCAGACTGACAATAAAAATGCAGACGATCACCGCTTCCTTCAGACGGCTTCTGAACGTTTTGGAATCCATTTCAGCCGGCCTGGTAATGGAGTGTCTCACCAAGTCCATATGGAGCAGTTCGGGATTCCGGGAAAAACTCTTCTAGGATCCGACAGCCATACGCCGGGAGCCGCGGGTGTGTCCATGTTGGCTATTGGCGCCGGTGGGTTGGATGTGGCGTTGGCCATGGCCGGCCAACCCTATTGCCTTCCCTGTCCAAAAATACTGGGCGTAAAACTCACGGGAAAGCTTCCGCCCTGGGTAAGCGCCAAAGATGTAGCTTTAGAAATGCTCCGTCGTTATGATGTCAATGGCGGAGTGGGAAAGATTGTTGAGTATTATGGGCCCGGAGTCAAAAACCTGAGGGCCTCGGGCAGAATGGTTATCGGCAATATGGGTGCTGAACTAGGGGCCACCTCAACTGTGTTTCCTTCTGATGAGATCACCAGGAATTACCTTGAAGCCCATGGCCGAGGTGATACATGGATCGAACTTTTAGCCGATGAGAATGCTGAGTATGATGAGAATGCGATTTTGGACTTATCCACAGTGGAACCGCTCATTGCGCTTCCTTCTTCGCCGGGAAAAGTTGTTCCGGTAAAAGATGTCGCTGGAAAAAAAGTCGATCAGGTCATTGTAGGAAGCAGTGCCAACTCCGGATTCCGCGATTTAATGATGGCGGCCAAGATTCTCGAGGGACGCATGGTTCATCTTGATACAACTATGCATGTTAATCCCGGCAGCCGGCATATTCTTGAGAATGTGATGAACAACGGTGGAATTGTGGCATTGGTTCATGCCGGTGCTCGAATAAGTGAACCGGGTTGTCTGGGCTGCATTGGAATGGGGCAGGCACCTGGAACTGGGCAGATCAGTCTGCGGACGGTTCCACGTAACTTTCCCGGGCGTTCCGGGACAAAGGGTGATCAGGTTTATCTGTGCTCTCCGGAAACCGCTACGGCCTCCGCACTTAAGGGCAAAATTACAGATCCTCGTGATTTAGATAAAGAGATGGAGTTTCCTGTAATTCAGGAGCCGAAACACTACCTTGTAGATCAGGCCTGTATGATTGGCCCTTTGGGAAAAAATCAGAAAAAAAAGGTTAAGATCATACGGGGTCCAAACATCAAGCCGTTTCCCGAGTTGGATTCTTTGGAAAAAACGCTTTCTGCTCAAGTTGTACTAAAGGTTGCCGATAATATCTCTACGGATACAATTATGCCGGCAGGGAATAAAATACTTCCCTTAAGATCTAATATCGAAGCCATTAGTGAATACGTATTTTATCCGGTCGATCCTGAATTTCACAAAAAATGCAAAGCTGTTGGCAATGCCATTGTGGTTGGAGGCGAGAATTACGGCCAGGGATCAAGCCGTGAGCATGCGGCCTTAGCCCCGCGATTTCTGGGTGTCCGGGCTAAGATTGTGAAAAGTTTTGCCCGGATCCATAAAGCCAATCTCTGTAATTTTGGTATTCTTCCGCTTTTATTCAAGAATCCGGAAGATTATGATTTTTTTCGTAACGGCACTCAAGTGTTGTTTCCGGAAGTACGTGAACACATAGCGAGGGGTGATGTCGAAATTCCGGTTAAAATCGGAGAAAAGAAAATAATCACTTTGCTTGAAGTGTCAAAACGACAGAGATTATATCTTTTGGAAGGAGCGGCTTTGAATTATGTCAGGAAATCTTTGAAGAGATAAAAAAATTTCAATATATGAAAAACATAGTTTTTAATTTTCAAGGTTTTCAGGACAGGGTCAAAAAAAGATTGTCCTTGTGGCAGAAAGAAGACTTTGTCGTTAGGCTTCAGGCAAAAGATCCTTCTCTTTGGTTTCCATCTCCGCAAAAGGGTATAAGCGACCGTCTTGGCTGGTTGAACTTACCCGAAGATATGTCTCAAAAACTGGATGATTTTAATTCTTTCACCGGGGACGTGAAGGGTGAACAATACTCACATGTTGTGCTGTGCGGAATGGGGGGGTCTAGTTTATCCCCAGAAGTTTTTCAGAATATTTTTGGAAATGCGCCGGGGTACCCGCAACTTATTGTATTGGACAGCACACATCCAATGGCGGTCCATGATGTTGAAAAAAGAATCTACAATAAAAAACCACTTTTTATCATCTCCAGCAAATCCGGAACAACACTTGAAACAATGTTTTTGTTCTATTATTTCTGGGATAAAACAGGCTCTCAAACCCAAACTCCGGGCCGGCATTTTGTTGCCATAACCGATCCCGGCACGCCGCTCGAAAAACTGGCCCTAGAGAGAGGATTTCGAAGAGTGTTTCATGCTCCTTCAGACGTTGGAGGCAGGTATTCTGCTCTGTCTGAGTTCGGACTCCTGCCTGCTTCTATTATAGGTGTGGATGTGCAGAGGTTTCTTGAACAAGCAAAATTTGTTTCAGAGAGCTGCGCAGAAGAAGATGAGATTGAGGAAAAGACGTCCTGTCTGTTTTTAGGGGCATTTTTAGGAGAATTGATTCCAACCAGGGACAAGCTGACCATTTTGACATCTCCATCACTAAGAGGTTTTTCTGGCTGGCTGGAGCAGCTTGTAGCTGAAAGTATAGGGAAAAACGGGCGAGGGATTGTGCCCGTCGTAAATGAACCGAAAATTCCTCCCGAAAACTTTGAAGGGGATCGGTATTTTGTTGCGTTTTTATCAGATACAGACGAAAATAGAGACCTCGTTAATTACATAGCACGTATAGAGCAGTTTGGCCATCCTACACTTAGAATTTATCTTAAAGATAAATATGAGCTGGCCCAGGAAATATTCAGATGGGAAGTGGCCGTCGCTCTGGCCGGGTCGGTGATTGGAATCAATCCCTTTGATCAGCCGGATGTCCAAGGGACTAAGGATTTAACTCGAAAAATATTAAGAATGAGTGAAGAAGTCCGGCAGAGGGAAGGAGAGTTGGAAACATTCCGGATAAACGATACAGCCCTGTCTGAAAACTTTTCTAACTGGCTGTCTTTCGGCCAGCTTGGGGATTATGTCTGTATTCAGGCCTTTCTTCCTCCTTTTTCTGAAGTTGAGGAGGCTGTGCAAAAACTCAGGATGAAACTTTTAAAAAGGACCCGTTTAGCGAGTACGTTTGGGTTTGGGCCTCGATTTTTGCATTCAACGGGACAGCTTCATAAAGGAGGGCCAAACACAGGATTGTTTCTTCAGCTAATTGATGAACCCGAATTTGACCTGCAGGTTCCCGAAACGGAGTATTCTTTTGGCTCTCTGATTCAGGCTCAGGCTTTAGGTGACTTTCAATCTCTAAAAAACAAAGATAGACGTGTACTGAGAATCAATCTCGGAACGAATGTTCTCAACAGCCTTCGTCAACTCAATAAGCTCTTAAAAAAGGTTGAAGAGTTTTAGGGCCATCACAAGAATAGCGGCAGCCAGAACAACCCGGATCAGTTTTTCTCCACCCTTCACTGAGGCGCGAGCTCCGAACCAGGCCCCAATACTGCTTCCCGCAGCAAGGAAGAGCCCAAACTTCCAGTTAACGTTTCCCGTTACGAGAAAAACCCCGAGTGCGGGAATTGTATAGATTAAGACAATGAAAACTTTATGCATATTGACACGGATCAAGTCCAGTTTGAGGAAATGGAATAATGCCGCCATAAACAGGAATCCGACACCTACCTGAAGGAAACCCCCATAGAATCCGATTCCGAAGAGTGCGGGATAGATCAGCCAGTTTATGCGTTTCTCTTGATTTCTGTTTTGTACAGCAAAGGAGCGGGAGAAAAACATAGAGATAACGATAAAGATCAGCACCACTCCCAGTATCCGTTCGAACAGCACGCCGCTGAGCTTTGTTGCGAGGATGGAGCCGATAACAGCTCCAGGTAATGTGAGAAGAGAAAGCTTTCCACTGAGCCGAAAATCATGGAATTCCTTTTTTCGGAATGAGGCCACCGCAAATAAGTTTTGGGCAATTATGGCCACACGGTTGGTTCCGTTGGCCAAAGCACCGTCCAGCCCCAGGAATAAAAGAATGGGGAGTGTCAGGCTTGATCCTCCTCCGGCATTGACGTTGATAAACCCCACGACGATACCTATCCCGAAGAGGAGTAAAAGATTCCAGTGTTCCATTATAAGTTTATTTTAGTTGAGAGGTTAAAGGAAATTTTACTAGTCTCAACACCAAAAGGCAACATAGAACTCTATGTATCACACCTAAGGATTCTAGGGTTCAAGGGTTCAAGGGACTCCCAATTCTTCCTTCAGAGGGCATTCTTGGTTATAATAGGGGAGATCTAAAGGAAAGCTAAAACATGAGAGATATACATCCACTTCTGGATAAGGATAAGCAGGAGCAGGCGAAGCATTATGAAAAAGAAAACAGACTTTTGGGTTTAGCCGGAACTCTGTTATCGCTGGCCATTCTTCTGCTCTTTTATTACTCCGGATTCAGTGCTTTTCTCTCTCAAGGTCCTCTGGGAGGACCGCTTGTCCTGACATATATTTTCTACATTGCTGTTTTCCAGTTCTGTGTGTTTTTCATTTCTCTGCCCCTCAGTTTTTACAGCGGGTACACTCATGAACATAAATGGAATTTCTCTAATCACACCATAAAAAGCTGGTTTTTGGAGAAAACAAAGTCCTTTTTTGTCGGGCTTGTACTTATTTGGATCGTTCTAGGATTACTGTTCTGGCTCTGGGATGTCCTTCCCCAATACTGGTGGCTGGCTGCCGGGTTGGGCATGGTTCTCTTCAGTGTCGTTTTAGCGACAATATTTCCAGTTGTCATTCTGCCGATCTTCAACAAATACACTCCAGTGGAAGATAGGGAACTGACTGATGCTCTCGAGAAGATCCTTAATCAGGGTGGGCTCAGGAGCAGCGGATTTTTTAAAGAAGACATGAGCCGCCAGACAAAAAAAGAAAATGCCTTTCTAGCCGGATTGGGAAAGACACGCAGGGTTGTGCTTGGAGATAATTTGATGGACAACATGAATGTTCAAGAAGTGCTAACTATTCTGGCTCATGAGGTTGGCCACTACAAACACCGTCATATCTGGAAGGGAGTGGCTCTTGGAACTGTCCAGCAGTTCATTGTCTTCTTTATTGTCCACTTGATTATGCGTTTTTCCTTCCCTCAATTCCTTTCCTCGCCGCAATGGAATCTTACCCTCTTCCCATATTTTATTATTTTGGTGAGTGGAATCTCCGGATTTCTGTTCGGCCCGCTCAGCCAGGCCGTAAGCCGTTATTTTGAAAGACAGGCAGACCGATATGCCTTGAATGTTTCAAAAAATCGGGAGGCCTTTTCCTCTGCACTTGCGGGAATCGCCAATAGAAACCTTTCAAATGCCTATCCACAGCGATGGGTCAAAATTCTCTATTATTCACACCCTCCCATCGGCGAAAGATTGGAACTGGCTGAAAAGATGCGTGAGTAAAATCTATGGTATTCAATAAATGTCCGGGGCAGGATCTTTCCAGAAAAAAAATTGAGGATGCCATTTCTGAACGGCCATGTCCCTTTTGTAAATATCCGGTGGAATTTTTTTTCGATGATATATCAAGGAGTTGTCCAAATTGCGGGAGGGCTATCGAAAAAGACGAAGAAATGCTGAAGAAGGATTTTGGATGCGCAAACTGGTGTGATTCCGCCGAAGACTGTTTGAGTCCTGCCGCTTATGCAAAGATAAAAAAGAGAAAAAAATGTTGATTATAATAGAATATAACAATATGAAAACAAAACTACTTTATATGCTTATCGATAAAACTAATGTAACCCATTGATATTACATGTATTACGTGGCATGTCGACATTTATTATGAATTATTCAGGTAATTTCAGTCCCGTCCCAGCAGTAAGTGCACAATTTATCCTTGGGAAGCCCTATCGCTTTCACCAGATTTTCCAGCTTCTGGTATTTGAGTGTGGTCAGTTTGAGCCTTTCTGCAATATTTTTGACCATGTTTTCGTATTTTTCCGTTCCTGCTTGAGAATACAATTCCAAATCCTTTCCACCATCGCCTTCCAGAGCTTTTATCGCTTTTCTTGCGGCCAGATCTAGTTCAGATTTTGACCTGGAAAAATTTAGAAATTTACACCCATAGGTCAGAGGCGGACAGGCCGGCCTCATATGAATTTCAACCGCCCCGAATTTGAAAAGCCTTTGGACGGTGTCCTGGAGCTGTGTTCCCCTGACAATGGAATCTTCACAAAAAAGCAGTCTTTGTCCATCAATTATCTCTCGGATGGGGATAAGTTTCATTCTCGCAACCACGTCACGGATGTCCTGATCCTGCGGCATGAAACTCCGCGGCCAGGTGGGAGTGTACTTGACGAAGGGTCGTTTAAAGGGAATCCTGGCTTCAGCGGCATATCCGAGGCCATGGCCGGTACCGGAATCAGGGATTCCAGCGACGAGATCCACGTCTAAGTCATCGTTCTGGGCGAGATAAGCGCCACAGGTGTATCTCACTTTTTCGGTATTGATACCTTCATAACTCGAGGCGGGATATCCATAATACACCCATAGAAAGCTGCAGATTTGTAGTGTCGGGCCTGGAGGAATTTTCTGCTCGACTCCGTCTTCTGTGATCAGCACGGCTTCACCCGGTCCCAAGAATTTTGTAATGTCGTATCCAAGGTTGGGGAAGGCACACGTTTCAAGTGTGGCTGCATAACTGCCGGGTTTTTCTCCTATAATGATAGGAGTTCTTCCGACTTTGTCCCTGGCTGCATAGATTCCTTTATCCGTAAGTATAAGGAGAGAACATGAACCTTCTATTTTTTCCTGTACACTTCGTATCCCGTCCTCAAATGTGGATTCCTGATTGATTATTGCGGCAATAAGTTCTGTTGGATTTATTTCACCACCACTCATTTCTGAAAAATGAACGCCCCCTTTTCCAAAAGCTTTTTGGACGATCGTGTCTGCATTCTGGACGACACCTACTGTAACAATACTGTAGTTGCCTAGATGTGACCGGATGAGAATGGGCTGGTCTTCGTAGTCACTGATGACGCCAATTCCTTTATTTCCATGCATTTTGAGGATGTCCTCTTCAAATTTCGATCTGAATTGAGAATTTTCAATATTGTGTATGAAGCGGATAAATGTATC
>SDBT01010994.1_pt1 | contig 14594 bp, 15 predicted proteins | sample 2277101 | NCBI WGS metagenome assembly SDBT01 (sample SAMN10404973, study PRJNA504765) | marine sediment metagenome | isolation source: marine sediment core GS10_PC15, 103 cmbsf | place: Arctic Ocean: Southern Knipovich Ridge | collected 2010
GCGTAGCGGTAAGCAAGAAGGTCGGATTTTATGCTATAATAATCCCATTGCCGAGTTGTGTAGCGGTAGCACGGAGGACTTTGAATCCTTTAGCCCTGGTTCGAATCCAGGCTCGGCAGCCACAGTAGCACTCCCCGATAGCTCAACCGGTAGAGCGAGCGGCTGTTAACCGCTAGGTTGTAGGTTCGAGTCCTACTCGGGGAGCCAGTATTAACCATAAGAACCCGCCATGGAATCCCACGATTAGAAACAAGGCCTGCCCGACCTTCCGTAAGTGCAGTGTTGCGGGCTGTTTATAGCCTCTATCCGGCTACCTCTTCGCTGTATTTCCTGGCTAGGTCCGGATTATAGGGTGACTTTCTCCCAATGCACCTTTCCCTCAGACATAGCTGGCAGCTCTCAAACTTAATCTCAGTGGGGAAGTATACCCCGGAGACAGATTTTACCGGAATCATTAAGCATTTATCGGTCAGCCTTACCCCGATGGCGTCCTCCACATTACCAAAGATGGAAAACAGCTCTTTCTGCTGGGTTATCGGCCAGGACTCCAGAGAGCCCGGTTGCATACTCGATATCTGTCCCAGCTCGTATTTCCTGGCCAGGTGCTCCTCAAGATAGCTCATCGCCAGTTCCAGAACCACCTCCTTAATCTGGTCCAGGTAGTAGCACTTCATAAACTTATCAGCCGGAATATCTATCTCATCCAGCTCCCTACCGCAGGTCGCCACGAACGGAAAAACCCGGCCCACTTCGTCCAGGTTATCCCGGAGAACACGGCTGGTGAACCTTACCCCATCAACCTCTACCGAGTCTTCAGCCTTGTTATCAACATAGGAGACCTGATAGATAACCTTAGGCCTGGCGATGGGAAGGACAACCTCAATTAATTCCTGGATGCCCTTTTCCATATCCTCGCTCTTCTTACGTATATTCATCCGCTCCAGCACCTTCCCGGTATCCAGGCTGACCGGTATGTCGCTCAATATCTCCATAACACTGCTAAGAGGCAAGTTTACCCCTTATCTCCCTCCTGATTAAAAGCATTCAGATCCAGCCATTTGGTGGTCTCTTCTCAAGTTCTAATGGGCCCACCCGCTGCAGCTAGCGCAATTGTTCCTGGAATTGTAGCATCTACAGGGGTGGATATCAACAAAGGTAACCGAAGGGATAGTTATAGCTTACCGATTGCCCATCCGGGCAAGAAGCCAGGAGAGCCACTGTTCGATTCCCTGACCGCTAGTACAGGATATTGGAAAGACCTCTACCTTTTCGTTGATGCCCTTGATTGCCTGAGAAAAAATCTCCAGGTCGAAATCAAGGTAGGGCATAAGGTCGGCCTTGTTTAACAGGACGACATCCACTGTGTGGAACATAAGGGGATACTTGAATGGCTTATCATGCCCCTCAGGAGTACTTGATACCAGGACCTTCTTATGGTCACCGATGGTAAACTCGGCAGGACAGACCAGATTCCCCACATTTTCGATAAGAAGCAGTTCGATATCCTCAAGAGTCATATTGCCCAGGGCATTCTGAATCATATTAGCGTCAAGATGGCAGCCACCACCGGTGTTTATCTGAACGACAGGCACACCCTCTTTACCCACCGTTTCAGCATCTACGCTTGAAGTGATATCCCCCTCAATAACGCCAATCCTGATTCTGTCCTTCAGTCTCCTTATCGTCTCTAAGATGAGGCTGGTCTTACCGGCGCCGGGGGAGGCCATTATGTTTACGGCAAATACGTTGTTTTTATCCAGTAAGGCATGGTTTCTTCCCGCTATTTCATCGTTAGCACTGAGAATGTTCTTGAGTACCTTTATTTCCATCTATGCCACCTCAATATTATTATAAGGGCTTTCCCGTCGATTACTCCAGCCTGATATCTCCCGATTTACCAATAACTACTCGACTTCAATGCTCTCCACAAAAAGCTCCTTACCGGCGGTAATTTCTATGCTATCCTGACCGCAATCGGGGCAGGACCAGTCAAATTCCTTGAGCTTGAAGACCCGGCCGCAATTCCTGCAGCGCGCCCTCGCCGGCACACTGGTGAAGGAGAGAGTAGCCCCTTGAGCGATGGTTCCCTTGACCAGGAAATCGAAGTAGAACTGCACGGACTCCTCAACAAAACCGGACAGCTCACCGACGGTCAGCCTGATTGCCTCAACCCGCTCAGCTCCTGCCTTTTCAGCCTGCTCCAGGACAATATCAAGCATACTCTGCGTGATAGCAAGCTCATGCATTCTAACAAATCCTCGGCAGCGGGTCTCCGACCAGCATATCGATTATTCGGGAGGTCCCCAGGCCGGTCTTCATTACCACCCGGCCGGGGTGCTCTGCTGACACCTCACCAACGATAGCAGCTTCTTTTCCGTAGCAGTTCACCCGCATTGCCTTGAGGACCGCTTCGGCATCTTGGGCAGGCACCACCGCTACCAGTTTACCTTCATTGGCAAGGTAGAGAGGGTCAAGGCCCAGCATCTCGCAGGCGCCCAGAACCTCTTCCCGCACCGGAATCTTTTCCTCCTCAATCCTGATACCTACCCCTGACTGCCCGGCTATTTCATTTAAGGTAGCCGCCAGCCCGCCCCGGGTAGGGTCGCGCAGGCAGTGGATACTGGAGCTAGCGGCGAGCATCTCCGCTACCAGGCTACCCAGTGGGGCGCAATCGCTCTTTAGGTCGGTGGTAAAACTCAGTCCTTCCCGCTTGCTCAACACGGCAATACTATGGTCGCCGATATTCCCGCTTAAGACCACCTTATCTCCCGGCCTGGCGTTACTGCCGGAGATGTTGACCCCTTCCGGTACCACACCAATGCCGGTGGTATTAATAAAGAGCCCATCAGCATTACCCCGGCTGACCACCTTGGTATCTCCGGTGATAATCTTCACCCCGGCCTCTTCAGCCGCCTTCTGAATGGAAGCCACCACCCGGTCCAGTTCACTCATGGTAAGACCTTCTTCAATAATAAGAGCCAAGCTCAAATAGAGGGGCCTGGCCCCCGACATTGCCAGGTCGTTGACCGTACCGCAAACCGCCAGCCTGCCGATATCGCCGCCAGGGAAGAAGATAGGGCTTACGACATGGCTGTCCGTGGTAAAGGCAAGTGTGCCGCTCAACTCAAAAACGGCGGAGTCATCCAGTTTGGCTAACAGCGGATTAGCCAGGACTTTAAGGAATCTCTTCTCGACCAGCTCGCGGGCTAACCTACCGCCGCTGCCGTGGGTGAGCAGAATTCTATCCTGCAAGGCTTCCTCCATAAAGGTAATGGGCGGAGCAGCTGCCCTCTGATGAGACCATACACGGCCCCACCGGATGCTCTGGAGTACAGGTGCTGGCAAAGAGGGGGCAATCCTGGGGCACCCTGGTCCCCCTCAGAATGTCACCGCAGATACAACCCTCGGGTTCGCAGGCAGGCTCAGCGACAATATCAAAAGCCAGTTCAGCATCAAATTGCTGGTACTCTCTCCTCAACTTCAAGCCGCTTGCGGGGAGCTCTCCCATCCCCCGCCACCGGGCCGGAGCAGGCTCAAACACTATTTCCATAAGCCTGAGGGCCTCCAGATTTCCCTCCGGCCGCACCCCCCGTCGGTAAGCAATCTCGACCCCGGCCTCCCCTTTTTCGATCTGGGCCACCAGCATGCTGACACACTGCAGGATATCTACCGGTTCGAAGCCAGAGATAACACAGGGGATATGGTACTCCCGGGCAATGGCCCCCCAGGGATGAGAGCCGATGACAGTGCTTACGTGTCCGGGGCAGATAAGACCATTTAGTCTAACCTCGCCGGAATCAAGGATGGCGCGGATTGCGGGAGGACAGAGCTTATTTAAGGACAGGACATAATAGTTACCTATCCCCTTTTCCTTAGCCTGGGTAATGGAGGCGGCGATAGTCGGAGCGGTGGTCTCAAAGCCGATACCGAGGAAGACGATGGATTTATCGGCATTCTCGTTCGCTATCTTAAGGGCATCCATGGTGGAATAAACCATACGCACATCAGCACCACCGGCCTTGGCCTCCTGCAGGCTTAAGCGACTTCCCGGTACCCTCAGCATATCGCCGAAGGTAGTGATAATTACACCGGGGAGCTGTGACAGGGCAATCGCCTTATCTATGTCAGCATTAGCGGTAACACAGACGGGACAGCCCGGGCCGGAGACCATCTCTAAGGTAGCCGGCAGCACCTGACGAATGCCGTGCTTAAAAATGGTTACCGTATGGCCGCCACAGAACTCCATAAGGCGGGCCGGGGTCCGGGACTTAAGCCGTATCTGTGAGAGCAACCCTGCGGCCAGCTCACTGCTGCGAAATTCAGTAATAAACCTCAACCCGACTCCTCGACCAGACTGGCCATTTCCCTTAAAATCTTTAGGGTCTCCTCGGCCTCTTCCTGGTCCATAATGCTGATGGCATAGCCGGTGTGGACTATGGCATAATCACCCACCCTGGCCTCCGGAGTCAGCTGCAGGCTGATGCGCCGGCTTATCCCGCCTATTTCCGCCTCAGCTTCCACGCCATCAATAGATTTAATAAGTGCTGGTATCGCTAGACACATAACCCTTCCTTCACGGCAAAATTGGCAATCACGGCCTGCCCCAGGGAGACCCCACCATCATTACAGGGCACCAGGTGGTGAGTAAGCACCCGAAAGTCCTCTCTCTTTAGCGCCGAGGTAGCCAGCTTTAGCAGCAGGCGGTTCTGGAAAACGCCGCCGCTCAGCGCCACTTCCTTGATGCCGCTTTCTTCAGCAATGGCCCGGCACATCCCGGTGATTATTTGGGCGACGGTGTGGTGGAATCTGGCTGATACTATCGGAACCGGGACCCCGGCCCTGACATCCCGGGCTACCGATGAAATGAGCCCAGCTAACCTTACCACCCTTACCCCCTGCTCTTCAATGATGGCAAAAGGGTATGATTCGCCCTCGAAATCCTCCACCTTATCGGGAGCAGCCATCTCGAGCTCAATCGCCGCCTGCGCCTCGTAGTCTATTTCCCCCCTCACCCCGGCCAGAGCCGAAACGGCGTCAAAAAGCCGCCCGGCGCTCGAAGTCAGCGGGGAATTTACCCCCCGCTCTAGCTGCTTTTTTACTATTTCAACCTCACCGGGGTCAAGATCGGCCAAAGGGAGACCGGCCAGCGATAAATCATCGCCGAGCAGGGTATAGAGATAACTTAGCGCCATGCGATAGGGTTTTTTGATAGCGGCGACGCCTCCCGGCAGCGGCACATACTCCAGGTGTCCCGCCCTTCGGAAGGAACTCAAATCAGCGAGCAGGAACTCCCCACCCCAGATTGTGCCATCGCTCCCGTACCCGGTGCCGTCAAGGGCTACCCCGATAACCGGCCCGGTCACCTTGTTCTCTGCCAGACAGCTTGCGATATGGGCGTGATGGTGCTGGACCGGGACCAGGCTTAACCCGTATTCTGTGCCAATCTGCCGGGCATACTTGGTGCTGAGGTATTCGGGGTGCATATCACAGGCTATCACCCGGGGCTCAACACGAAACAGCTTCTTATAGAGCTCGATAGTACTCTCGAAGTGCTCCAGGGTCTCCTCGTTCTCCATATCGCCAATATGCTGGCTCAAGAAGGCATGTTCATCTTTGGTCAGGCAGAAGGTATTCTTCTCCTCGGCACCACAGGCAAGAACCTGCTCTGACTTGAAGGAGAGAAAGATAGGATAGGGGGCATAGCCCCGCGCCCGTCTTACCGGCCTGGGTACCTCATCCACGATATAGACGCTATCATCATACCTTGAGTAGATATCCCGGTCGTGAAGCAGGAAATAATCAGCAATCCCCTTAAGCCTTACTAGGGCCTCACCGTTATCCTTAGCGATAGGCTCTTCACTTAAGTTTCCGCTGGTCATCACCAGCGGCTGGCCGGTCTCCTTGAGCAGGAGATGGTGCAGCGGTGTATAGGGAAGCATCATACCGACATATTTCAGGTTCGGGGCTACTGAAGCGGAGATATTAGATGAGCTATGCCGCCATCTGAGCAGTACTATCGGACACTCGAGAGACCTAAGAAGCCTTCTCTCTCCGGGTGACAGCAGGCAGTGCCTTGCCACATCTTCCATAGTGGCCACCATAACCGCAAAAGGCTTGGCAAGGCGTCTCTTCCGCTTCCTTAACAGGTCTACTATTTCTCCGTTAGTGGCATCACAGGCAAGCTGAAAACCACCCAGCCCTCGAAGTGCCAGGATTTTCCCCGCCTTTAAGAAATTGCCAGCCGTCCTGATAACATCATCGCTGGCAACCGGGTTGCCAGCGCCATCAACTATCTCCAGGTTAGGACCGCAATCGGGACAGGCATTAGGCTGGGCATGAAAGCGCCGGTTGAGCGGGTCATCGTACTCTTGCTGACAGCGAGGGCACATCTTAAACCGGTGCATAGTCGTCTTGGCGCGATCGTAAGGGATATCCTCAATGATGGTAAAACGGGGACCGCAATTAGTGCAGTTGGTGAACGGGTAGCGATAGCGGCGGTCAGTCGAGCAGAGCAACTCTCTCCTGCAGTCTTCACAGGTGGCAATATCCGGCGAGACCAGCTGATACTGCCCCGCTTCGCTCTGGCTGGTTAGAATCTCAAACCCGCCGGTATCCTTGGCAGGGAAGAAAGAGACCTCAACCTTCTCGATATGGGCCATGGGAGGGACTTTTGTTTCGAGGTCGGTGAGAAAACCTCTTATGTTTTTCTCGTCCCCCTCTACCTCAATTTCAACACTCCCCGAAGTGTTACGCACCCAACCCTGCAGGCTATACTGATGGGCCAAGCGGTAGACAAAGGGACGAAAGCCAACCCCCTGCACCACCCCCCACACCGCAACTCTAGCTAATTTTTTCGCTCTTACCAGCACCATCCACCCATCCCCCTCCCCGATACATCAAGTGGTAATTTTCCAACCGGTCAACTGGTAATCCCGGGGCGGACGATATTCCTTAAGCAGATCTAACTTACCCTGTCTCTTTAGGCTATCATAGATAAGAACCCAGGCACAGTCCCTTTCCGAACTAAGCTCACATTTATTGTCTTTAGTTCCGCCACAGGCGCCATTAAGTAGCCCTTTGGTACAGCGGGCAACCGGACAGATGCCACCGGTCACGGCAAGGAGACAATCGCCGCAGCCAGCACACCTTTTTTCCAGAATACCGCCATCCCTTTCTTCGGCCCCCATAAAGTGAGTGTTCTGTGCGGGGAAAATAGGAGGTTCGGGAAAGACCTCAGCCAGCGTCTGTACCCCAAGCCCACAGGCTAAAGAGAGTACCACCTCCGCATCACCTATCTGAGGTCTGAGGGTAGAAGCGGCTAAATAATCATCACACTGCTTGGCCACCGTAGTTTGCTTAAAGGTGAATTCTTTGTTATTCAACTTGCCGGCAAGTTCGAGCAACTGGCTCAGGATCTTGGCTTCCCTCAAGCCTCTTGGCGGCTGGGTACAGCCATCGCAGCCAATGACCAGGACTTCCCCGTAGGGAGATATAAAATTCAGAATTTCATCCAATGGCTTCTGAGTTGTTACTATCATTTACTCGCTCTCCTTTGACTCAACAGACTCCATTTTTTGGCTGAACTGCTCTAGTTCCCTATTTAACTCCTCCGGGTACCTTGGCGCTACTGTGCAAAAGTGAAGCTTATCTTGCAAGCCTATCTGGCCCAGCCGGCTACTCAAGGAAGCTATTACATGCTCTGCCTTGCCGCTTGCCTTCTCCTGTTTACAATCGTCTTCAGAGCAGGCGACTATCAAAACACCTTCGATACCCTCCTGTAAAGCTTCCAGGACATGGAAGCTATCAATCCGGGAAGCACAGGGTAAATCTATAAAGCGGATATTTGGTAGCAACTCTTCACTTATTGGTGGTAAAGTAGCCCACTGGCAGCGAAATACTAAAATCTTGGGTGATTCTATTTCCGAAGCTGCCTTGGTAATCAATGCCGAAATACGTTCCTTTTCCCAGTTGTCCAAATCCAGGGCTATCGACGGGCACATGGCGACACACAAGCCACAGCCCCGACAGGCAGCTAGATCAAACTGAACTCCGCCCGAACTCTCCAACCTAGCGGCATCATAAGGACAGTAAAAAACGCAATTACCACAGGCAATACAAAGATTGGAATCTACCTTGACCTTCAAGGTATTCCGCTTCAAGGTGATAACCTCTTGCCCATAGCCAAGCTGGTCAAACAAACGATTAAGAGCAACTATTTTGCGTCCGACAACTGAGCTACCCCTCTCGTATCGGCAAAAATCTTCATCACAGGCAAGTACGTTGATTTTGCTTATCCCCAAGAGCAGGGCCTTAAAATATACCTCATCCGGAATACGGCCAACACAGGGGACGAGCAGGGGAATGAATTTTGACACGCCGAACAGCCTCTCCACACCGTCCATATCAGGCGCACTACCTCGACACATAATAGCCAGTGTATCGGAGGCATATTCCTGCTTTGCTTTCTCCAAGTAGCTGATTAAGGAATCAAGGTCGTAGTAGACGGTATCGATGACTCTAGCTGGACAATTAGAATAGCAGAGTCCACACACCTGGCACTTTGCGATATCCAAGGTTATCTTACCGGTTTCAGCGTCCCTCGCGAGAGCCTCATAGGGGCAAAGAGTGGAACAGATGGAACAACTACTACAAAGCTCCTGGTTTTGCTTAACAGCAACTACCTCCTGAACAACTTGCTCGCTCATTTTTTGCCTCTACCTTACCCTAATTAATTTAGTGTGATGGGACCAAGTCCAGTTACTTTATCAATAAAATCATTTAGCTTCGATAGAACCTCCGGCAGCTTGTATTCCGAGACCCGTTCTATTCTCAGCCGCTCCGGCTCTATCCCTAGTTGTAAGAGTGTTTTCTTAAGTAGCATCATATTTCTGCCTGCTTTAAAGTTACCCGTGACATAGTGGCAGTCACCAAGTTCGCATCCAGCTACCAGTACACCATCAGCACCGTTAGCAAAGGCCTCAAGGATAAAGGTAGGATCTATCCTACCGGTACATGTGGTCTGGATCATTCGTAAACGAGGACTCCCTTTTAGCATCGAGGGGTCGAGGCGTACCCCGGCAGGCGAACAAAAATTGCAGCGGAACAACAAAATATTAGGCTCCAAATTATTCATAGTTTCTCCTCTCCTATTATTCGTTTGACGATGGATGGTATCTTTTCCTCCACCTCTTTAGTACACTGTTCGGAAAAGTTTGAGTTATCCTTAACCTCGACAGCATATATACTAACGGACTCAGGCATTTTGCACCCCAGGCTTTTGCCAACCTCAAAGGCGGTGGCGATATCAATACCATGAGAAGAAGGGCAATCGGTGGCCTTTTTAAAGTCCTCCAACCTAAGTTTATACAGCTCGCCTGGTTGCCCCTGCCCGGTCTTGATAGAATCGATAATGATGAGCTTATCGTAACCTACTACATAGTCAAGGAGAACAATGGCGGCCTCATTTGTCTCTTCAATATTCAGGCCGGGTCTTGCCTCCTTGAGCCGATGGGCAATCTCAATGCCCACTCCATCATCGGTGAGAATCGGGTTTCCGATGCCCAGGATGAGTGTTCCCATCTCTTGTCCTCTGTTTTCAGACAGCAATAACTTCTTTAACCTCAGGCAGTCTCTCTTTAAGGAGCCGCTCAATCCCCTGTTTCAGTGTCATCGTCGACATCGGACAGCCGCTGCAGGCACCCTTCAGTCTCACTTTTACCACGCCTTCAATCACGTCTACCAGCTCGACGTCACCGCCGTCTGCCTGCAGAGCTGGCCTTATCTCTTCCAGAGCCGCCTCTACCCTTTCCTTCATAGACTACCCCTCCTCATTTCGATAACTCCAGACAGGTATTTTTTATCGTCTCCGCCAGTTCATCCTTGATAGTCCTGGCATTGGACGGGCAGGCACTAATACAAACGCCACACCTCTTACATTTAAGCTCGTCTATCGCCGATCTTATCTTATCCTCACTTTTCTCTATAGTGGAGGCTTCATAGGGGCATATCGCGACGCAAACCCCACACCCGCTGCACAGGTCTTCGTTGACCTCGATATCCGGTATCTCGGCCTGGAGACCCAGTTCAACACACCCCTTACAGCTCTTACAGGGACCACAGTAGAGACACCTCTTTGCTTCTCTAATTACTTCATCCAGGGCGAACTTTTTCTCAAACGGTTCGAAGTTTATTCTCTCTTTGGCCGGGAGCCATTTTACCTCGGGCTGCAGCTTATACTCAATACGCTTCGGGATGGAGGCAGTCTCGTATTCCTTTTCCATCCTCCCTGTCTTCATATCCTCACCCTTGACATAGCGGTCGATGGACTCGGCTACGTCCAGTCCGTCCCTCATCGCCTCCGAGGCAAAACCTATCCTCCTCACGTCACCACCAATAAAGACCCCCTCCTTAAGGTTGCTCATCAGAGTGAGTTGGTCAATATCCATCCTACCCTGTTCGTTGAGCAGGCCCTCCTGCTCGAAGAAGCTCCGCCGCGGACCCTGGCCGATGGTGACCTGTAGGACATCACCCTCCAGATATGTCACATCACTCAAGTTAAACTTGGGGTTGAATCTGCCGTCCTCTTCAAAGACTGAGGTACACCGGGGACACTTTATCTTCTTGAACTTGCCATCCTTGCCGATTATCTCCTCTACACCCCTGGAATAGACAATCTCTATCCCTTCTTCGGTAGCCCCTTCTATTTCTTCCGTATCAGCAGGGATGCCATCCTTGGAGGACTTATCTTCATTCTCCAGACAGACCAGGGTTACCTTGCCACCCAGCCTTCGGGCAGTCCGGGCGACATCAAAGGCAACGTTGCCCCCACCGACGACAACCACCTTCTTACCCTTATAGAGGTGCAGGGGGACATTCCCCTGAAGCACTTCGTAGAGGAGATTCAGCCCGTACATCACTCCTTCCAGGTCGGCGCTGGCCACCATTTCCCGCTCAAAGGTAAGGGGACGGGGTGACGGGGTGCCGGTAGCAACGAATATAGCCTTATAGCCTTCTTTCTTGAGATCGTCCAGTGTTCCGCCGCCATCACTTATCTCGGTGCCAAGCTTGACCTCAATATTAGCAATCCGGAGCAGGTTATCGATAACCGATTTAATCTCTTCCTGAGGAAGACGGTAGCGAGGGATATAGCGCATCGCCCCACCCAGCTTATCGCTCCTCTCAAAAATGGTAACCTGATACCCTCTTCTGCTCAATTCGTAGGCACACATTAGGCCTCCCGGGCCGCCTCCGACCACCGCTACCTTCTCTTTGGTCGGAGCAGGAAAAGCCGGTACCGTCTCAAGGTGCTTAATGTAGCGGTCGGCAATAAGCCGCACCATCATCCTCCGCCTTACGGCGCCAGTCTCGTCCTTGTAGTTGCACTGCTTCTCGCAGAGCCCGCAAATATTGGCGCACAGCAGCGGGAAGAGAGGGTTCTTGCCAAAGATTTCGTTGCCGATCTTAATTATCTGCTCGGCAGCCGCATCGAGGTCCGGAGGAAGCAGGGCAATCATAATGTGACTGCGCTGGATGTCTTCTTCCAAAGGGCAGGCTGCCTGGCAGGGGGGCAAGTATACCTTGCCACTGGCTTCACAGACTATTTCTTCAATCATGCTCTTTTCATTCTGGGAGGCATCATTTACCATCTTACCCTCCTAATTTACTTTCTGGTTTGTTAATACTACGGCTTTAACCGGCTATCCTCTTTTTAGCCTCTTCACCAATTCTCCCTGAGGCCCGTAGACATTCACCTCAAGCGGCATTCCACCGGGGAGGGAGTGGGTAGCACAGGCATGGCAGGGGTCATAGGCACGGAATCCCATCTCAATCATATTAAGAATCCCGTCGGGGACTTCCCCGTCCTTTATCAGGGACTTGGCTGCCTTCTCCACTGACATATTAATGGCCGCAGAGTTATTCTGCGTGGCGACAATCAGGTTGACCTTGGTGAGAATTCCTCTGTCATCAGTCTCATAGTGGTGAATGAGAGTTCCTCTTGGCGCTTCGACAATACCCACCCCCTTCTTGGGAGTCTTGGTAGGCAGGTTTACGATATCAGGAGAAAGAATTTCCGGGTCACGGGCAAGCTCTACCACCCGCTCTGAGGCGTAGAGCGCTTCCACCAGCCGAGCCCAGTGGAAAGCCAGGGTACTGTGTACCGGCTTGCCGCCCAGCACGGAGAACATCTTCTCGTAGGCTTCCTGTGCCAGCGGGGTTGCCATCCCATCGGAGACATTTAGCCGGGCCAGGGGGGCGACGCGGAAAACACCGCTCTCCTTGCCATCAACAAACCCCTTCCAGCCCACCTTCTTGAGATAGGAGAAGCGGACATAGGTCCAGGGCTCAACATGCTCAGCGATGTGGTCGAGGTAGTCCTGGCTCTTAAATTTGGCAAACTCCTTGCCGCTGGGGTCGACCACCTTTATCATACCATCGTAGAAGTTCACCTTGTTGTTCTTGTCCACCATTCCCATATAATAGGTCTTATGTGAGTAGATATCACCGGTAATCAGGTCAACATAGTCCTTGTTCTTCAGTACGATGTCATCGAAAATACCGAGGGCAATCTTACAGAACTCTACGCCATATTCTCCGGCCTCAAGAATTATCTTCTGCTCATCCTTGTTGATACCCTTGGACACTCCTCCGGGCAACGCACAGGAGGGCATAACCGGCTTACCGCCGATTATCCTTAAGATATTCCTCATCCCTTTGCGCATCTGGATGACCTTGCCGCCGGTCTCCAGTCCCGCCTTGGCGATAACACCCAAGATATTCCTCTCTCCGGCTGGCGCCTGGGGGCCAACTACAAAGTCGGGCCCACCCAGGAAGAAGAAGTGCAGTATATGGTCTTCAGCCTGGAAGGCGCTGTACATCAGCTCTCTTATCTTCTTGGCGGCGGGAGGAGGATCGACCTTGAATAAATCATCCAGGGCCTTAGCCGATGCCATGTGGTGAGCGGTCGGGCAGACCCCACAGATCATAGTGGTTATCCGGGGCATCTCCTCGGCGGGCCTTCCCACCGAGAACTGCTCGAAACCTCGCAGCTCAGGAATCTGCAGGCAGGCCCGCTCACAGCCGCCTTCATCATTAAGGAATATCTCTATCTTCCCGTGTCCTTCGAGCCTGGTTATCGGATCAATCGTTATTTTCTTCATTTTGCTCCTCCTATCCTCTTTCTTTTCAGGAGTGAAGTAGGTAGACTAAATCTGTAGAACGTGCCGGCCGGGTCGGCAAACTTGTCGATTAGTTTCTGGGTATCCTCATCCGACATCTTCTCTTCTTCCTCAACCCCTAAGATAGAGGCAAACATAGCGAGGGCTTTAGCTCCCTGGTCAACTACGCCATCGACAGGACCAAAACAGCCCCGGCATGGCATATTGGCCTTAATACAGGTCTCGCCACAGCCGGTTCGAGTCGCCGGGCCATAGCAAAACAGCCCCTGTAACAGGAAGCACTGCTCGGGGTCAATCTTGATCTCCCACGGTCTTTTAATATCTTTTATCGCTATTTTATCCGGTTTCGAGTCCTTCAAGGGGCAGGTATCACACAGAGCCATATTAGGAGCCAGCACAGCCCCTTTCTCCGGTAGCTGGCCGGTAAGTATCGCATTTATCGCATTCATCACCAGGTCGGGTGGCGGGGGGCAGCCAGGAAGGTAGTAATCGACCGAAATCACCTGGTCTAGAGCATTGACCGTGTCGTAGAACTCGGGCAGGGTGAGTTCTCTGCCGTCTTCAATGGTTTTCTTCTGGGGGGTAATCTTCTCTGGATTGATAACGCTCGGGCAATCGTGGTAGGCCCACTGGAAGATTGTCTCCCTGGTACAGAAGTTGCCCAGCCCGGGTATTCCCCCCAGGTGAGCGCAGGCGCCAAAGGCGACCACCAGACCTGATTTCTGCCGCAGCAGCTTGACCATTTCCTCCTGATCCTCCAGCCTTACCGCGCCGTTTATGAAGCTCACCGCTATCTCACCATCTCCCAGAGCCTCAATATCCTTCTTCTTAAAGTCCAGCGCCACCGGCCACAAGATAATATCCACCGCATCTACTACCTTCAGAATGTCCTCATTGAGGTCAACCACCGTCTCTTCACAGCCACCGCATGAAGCACACCAATAGAACGCAACCTTCGGTTTAGCCATCTTCACCTCCTTACATTAATTAAGTGTTATAAAACGGCTTCTATCCAGCCTTCTCAGTGTTCTTAATCAAAATAAAAATACCGGCACAAAGCGCAACCCGCTTTGACCCGGCAGGCATCCTTCCTTAGAATAGCATCTATAATCAATCACGCCCATCCACCGTTAATTAAGACAACTGCTTGGTACGGGATTCCCCTTCGTCGCAGGGAAGGGGATAGACAAGAATTGCTAATCTTCTATAATGATTTTAGACAGGCCTTAATAGCGATTTTATCCAAAATCTGTGAACAACAAGAGTAGTTTATCATTGTGTCCCTGAGGTTGTCAACACCACTCCCGGCGGCCTCAAATATTAAACAGGAAGTTAATTATATCACCATCCTGGACGGTATAGTCCTTACCCTCCAGATGGAGCAGCCCCTTCTTGCGAGCCTCAGCCAGGCTGCCGCAC
>SDBT01010995.1_pt1 | contig 14594 bp, 12 predicted proteins | sample 2277101 | NCBI WGS metagenome assembly SDBT01 (sample SAMN10404973, study PRJNA504765) | marine sediment metagenome | isolation source: marine sediment core GS10_PC15, 103 cmbsf | place: Arctic Ocean: Southern Knipovich Ridge | collected 2010
AATTATCTCTGGGTCTATCAGAGCCAGATTTGGATTTCTTTCCAGGTTCAAACTCTTTAAATAGACTCCTTCTTTGCTGTAAAGAGGAGCAATGAATGACCAGGCAGAACAGGTAGCAGCACTGGTAGGAATAGTTATTATGGGAAGATGCAGCTTAGCACTAGCTGTTTTGGCTGTATCCAGAGCCTTTCCTCCTCCACAGCCCACCATAACGTCTATATCTTTATCCTTGGCCAAAGCAACAACTCGCTCTATCTCTCCGGCACAGCACTCTCCTTTGAATTCCTCAAACCTTCCCTTAAGATTGGTTCCCTCTAAACTCTCAAGAAGAGTCTTTACCACCTTTGAATAGACTAATTCATCAGCCAAGAATAGTGGCCTCTTGCCCAGAGGAAAGATGAACTCCCCTATCTTTTTTGATATTCCCCTTTCTTGAACATATCTACCCGGTGCCAGAAAAAGATCAATCAACTTCTCCCTCTTTATTCCTATCAAGTTAGCTCGTGGCTCGATAGCTCATAGTAAATTCAAAACGAAGTTCACTGCTTAAATCAATTAGAACGCAAATTTTCGCAGATATTTGTCCAAAGAGAAGATTCTGTCTATCACAACATAATATGATTTTATCGGCGAATGTCAAGAAATGTCTCAGGACAACTTCTTCCGTCGCTGTATAGTAGCCTTTTATTATTTCTGCTCAGCTTCTTGTTTCGGGAAAGATATAAAAGACTTTGAAGGGGGAAATAGGGCTTTGCCGATTCCTTCGGAATTCCCCCCCTCGACGGCCCTTGGTCTGCTCTCCCCAAGTTCAAGAAAAGGCAAAGCATCCTCGCCCTGCTCCTCAGACAGTATATTTTTTTTCCTCAACTCGAAACCTCGTCAAGGCTGCTTCTATAAGGCTTCTTCAGAAAATGTTCTTCGGCTGATATGTGATACTCACTTTGACTAAAGATGATTTCTTGCTATTATATTGTTATATTGATAAAAATGGTTTAAAGATAAAGGTTAATTAAATTAGAGGAGGAATTAATAATGCGGATTGGTGTTCTTACCGGAGGAGGAGATTGTCCAGGATTAAATGCCGTTATCAGAGGTATAGTTATTAAGGGAGAAAGAGCGGGTTATGAAATAATAGGATTCACAGAAGGATGGCTGGGGGTCCTGGAGAATAGATGGAGAAAACTAACCAAAAAGGATGTAGAAGACATTCAATCAGAGGGAGGAACCATTCTTTTTACCTCCCGCACCAATCCTTACAAGGAAAGTAATGGTTCTTTTAGAGTCAAGGATACACTCAAAAAAGAAGGAGTAGAGGCTCTGATAGCTATAGGAGGAGATGATACGTTAGGAGTAGCTAACCGACTCTACCAGGAAGGAATAAAGACAGTGGGAGTGCCCAAGACCATTGACAATGACCTTTCTGCAACTGACTACACTTTTGGTTTTGACACAGCTGTCAACATAGCCATAGAAGGAATGGATAGGCTGAGTACCACAGCCAGGTCTCACCATCGAGCCCTGGTAGTAGAAATAATGGGACGCCATGCCGGTTGGATAACCCTGCAGGCAGGAGTGGGAGGGGGAGCCTCCATTATTCTCATTCCGGAAATTCCCTTCTATATAGAAGAAATATGCGAGACTCTTATTAGACGAAAGAAGGAAGGAAATAACTACACCATCATAGCTGTAGCAGAAGGAGCAAAAGCAGCCAAAGAAAGCAAGTTCCTCTCCCAGGAGGTAGTCAAAGGGGAAAAAATAGACGCATTCGGTCATATCCTCTTAGGAGGAATTGCCACCCTTCTGGAGAAAGAAATCCCCAAAAGGACAGGAATAGAAACAAGGTCTGTCATTCTAGGACATCTCCAGAGAGGGGGAAGACCCTCAGCTTTTGATAGATTCCTGGCTACTCGTTTTGGCCTTAAGGCAATAGAACTGGTAAAAGAAGGAAAATTTGGTCAGATGACATCTCTTAGAGGCACAGAGATTGTCTCCGTACCCCTGCAAGAAGCGGTAGGGGAAACAAAGCGCGTTCCTCAAGAACTCTACGATGAAGTAGTGAGACCATTATGGGGGGAGTAACATATAGCGGTTAGCGGATAGGGTAAAGCATTAGAACGAGAAACTGAAAGCAACTCTGCCTTTACATTTTTCGTTATTTCAGTATTCGATTCCTCTTCTCCCTTTTATTCCTGCATCAAAGGGATGTTTAATACTCTTTATTTCACTGACCAGGTGAGCAAGCTCAATTAGTTCAGGAGAAGCATGGCGTCCGGTGAGAATAACCTCCAGAGAAGTAGGCTTTTTTCTTATGAAATCAATAAGCCTTTTCTTGTCAATGAGCTTATAATGGAGGACAACGTTTATTTCATCGAGGATAACTAAATCATATTTTTCTTCTATTACCTGGCGGCTGATTTTATCAAAAAAGCGAGTCAACTCCAGCCTGATCTTCTTCTTCTCTTCTTCCTTTAATCTATCTGGAAATGTCCATCTATCTTTATCTCCTTCACAGATTACCTCAATTCCGACATCTTCCAGAAGAGAAATTTCACCAGAGCCTTCTTTACCCTTAAGAAACTGAACAAAGAGAATCCTCAAACCTCTTCCCCTGGCCCTTATTGCCTGCCCTATGGCAGCGCTGGTCTTTCCTTTCCCCTCTCCAGTATAGATTTGCACCAACCCTCTCTTCATTTTTCTTACCCAGCTACGTTTACTTCTTTGAAATAGATAGGAGGGGTGCGGGTAGAGCCGATAAAACGGGATTCACTTCCCAGAGCCAGGACATTATTGAGCATAGTATAGGAATTACCGCTGATCATAATATCTTTAACTCTGCCTTTAATCTTTCCATTTTCTACCTTGTAAGCAAGGTCTAAATTTACTGAAAACTCTCCCATTAACACATTGCTTTGTCCTGAGCCTATTACCTGATCTACAATTATTCCTTCCTTAATGTCTTTGACCATTTCCTCTAAAGGAACTCTCCCCTCTTTTACAATGAAATTACTGGTAGCAGGTGAGGGCAAAGTACTATATCCCCTGGCTCCACTGGATGTACTTTCAGTACCCATCAAGCCAGCTGTCTGTAAATCATAGATGAAGTTTTTCAAAACCCCCTTTTCAATGATGGGAGTACGACGGGAGGGTATACCCTCTCCGTCCACGGGAGAAGTAGCCAGAGCAAAAGAAAATAGGGCATCATCAAAAATATCTATAGAAGGAGAAAGAACGGGTTTGCCGATTTTCCCCAAAAGAGGAGAAATCTTCTTTTGCAGCACTTTTCCATTGATCCCCTGCTTCAATGATTGCAGAAGCAAGGGAACAGCCTTAGAAGTAAAAATAACCGGATACCTGCCCGAGGAAATGCTCCCCTTTCTTCTAGTCAATCTAAAAGCTTTGATTATTCTCTGAGCAACAGAAGAAGACCAATCGTGATATTTCACACTGGCTTCTCCCTCTCCTATGTTGAGAAAGTTTCCTTCTTCTGCTAAGAAGACGCCCATGGAAAAAATGTAACTTGTCTTTTTATAAAAGTGAGAAAGACCACTAGTGTTCAGGATGCTAATCTCGGCTTCTGCCTTGGCTATTTCTCCGTCGCAGTGCAGGGAAGGAGCCTCTTTGAGAATTAGATCAATAGCCCTCCTGCCCTCATTTACCATCTGTTCTAAATCTAAAGAGACAAGAGAATCATCGTAACATTTAACAGAAGAAACACCATCACCAGAGGGAAGATGAAAATGCGCTTTCTCGCCAAATTGAGCTGAGTCTGAAGCCGCTTTTAGTAAAGGACGAGGTTGACTAAGGTCAGTAGAACTTGAAAACCCAATTTTCCCTTGTTTAATTATTCTTAGGCCTATGCCCTCCTCAAAAGAAGAATCGATTGATTTTAGCCGATTTGCTTCGAATATAACCTCACTGCTTTTAGACCTGACTCGATAAAACTCTGCTTCTTCTGCGGAAGCGGCCGCCATTTCCAAAATTTCCTTCATCATTACTTTCCTCCCACCACTACATCTCTTATCTCCAGGTGAGGTCCTCCTGTAGAAACAGGAAGAGGCGATTGACCTCCTTTTCCACACCCTCCTGGCCCAGTAAAGAGAACTAAATCATTACCAATAGCCTCAATATTGGATAAAGTGTTGAAGATATTCCCGCTGAGGTTCAAATCCCTTATCTTGTGACAAAGCCTGCCTTTTTTTATAAGATAACCTTCTTCTGGAGCAAAAGTAAACATCTCTAGATTAGTCTGTCCCCCGTGAAAGCCTTTAACGTAGATTCCTTCCCCTACCTCTTCTATCATCTCCTCAAAGGACTTGTCTCCTGCTGCAATATAGGTATTACTCATCCTCACGATGGGAGGATAATCGTAGCTTATAGCTCGTGCATTGCCGGTAATCTCTTCCCCCATCTTGGCTGATGTCTCCCGGGAGTGAAGCCTGCCACTGAGTCTGCCTTCTTTAATCAAGTAAGTCTTCCGGGAAGGAACTCCTTCATCATCGTACAAATAATAACCCCCTTCTCCTTTGATGCGAGGTTCATCAATAATATTCAGTCCGGGCGGTCCAAAGGCCCTTCCTAATACCATTATTTTCTGAAGTCGTTTATCCTCGTACAAAAAATCAGCCTCAGAAAGGTGACCAAAAGCCTCGTGAGCAAAAACACCACTTAACTCAGGGTCCACTATGATAGTGTACTTTCCTCCTTTAGCTGGTTCTGCATCTAATAAATCCTGTGCTCGCCTAACTGTCTCTTCTGCCTGTTCTGCCTTTTCCTTCACCAGTCCGTAGCCTCCCACTCCTCCTATTCCCATATGGGCAGACTGGATATTATCTCCCCTTCTGGCTATAGCCCTCATCCCCAACACTGTATCTATCCTTTTCTGTTCAATATAAGTTCCTTCAGAATTAATAAAGTACTTTGTGGTGTGAATATCAGCATACCTTAAAGCTGAGGTCTGGATTTCTTTGCCCGAAAGAAGGATTTTGTTGTAGCGGTTACAGAGAAGATATTTTTCTTCCAGAGAAATATCGGCTGGGTCGAGCTCTACCTCCACATTTAATACCTCTTTCCGGGCAGGAAGAGAAGCTAGCTTAATTTCTTCTCCTTTTACCAGGCAAGCTCCTTTTGCAGCTAGTTCTAGGTAATCTTTCAATTTAGATAAATCGTTAAAGGCAACAAAACTCCAACCCCCTCTACTTTTTGCTCTTATTCCCCCACCTTTTTCGTAAGACTCCCCTATTGCCTCCAATTCCTTGCCCACATAGTGAATTTCCACTACTTTAACTTCCTCATACCTGATTTCCAGATAATCTGCCCTTACTCTTTTTAGGCAAGAACTCAAAAAAGATTTCATTCAGGTAACCCTTTCCATAATCTCTTCTGCAATATCGAAGTTAGCATAGACCTTCTGTACTTCCTCAGAATCCTCCAGCGCATCCATCAAACGAAGCATCTGCACAGCTTCTTTTTCCTCCAGGGAAACAGTAGTTTGAGGAATCATAGTCAACTCAAATAGTTCAGGGCTGTAGCCTATTCTTTCTATATTCTCCTTAATCTGGCTGAACTGTTCAGGAGGAAAGACAATCTCCAGAATATCCCCTTCATCTCTTATGTCTTCTGCTCCTACCTCAATAGCCATCTCGATCACCTTATCCTCATCTACCTTTGTCTTATGCAAAACTATTAAACCTTTGCGGTCAAACAGCCAGTTTACACAGCCAACTTCTCCCAGGTGGCCTCCATTTTTAGATAGAATATGTCTAATCTCGGCGACAGCTCTCTTTTTATTATCAGTAACTCCTTCAATAAATAGAGCTACTCCCCCAGGCCCATATCCCTCACAGTTAAAAGCTGAATAGTTAACCCCGGGCATCTCGCCTGTCCCCCGCTGGATAGCCCGCTGGATATTATCCTTGGGCATCCTTACCTCCTGCGCTATATCAATGGCCAAACGCAAAGCAGGATTTGTCTCTGGGTCTCCCCCTGCTCTTGCTTCAATAGCTATTTTACGGGAGAGTTTACTGAAAATGGCACCCTTTTGAGCATCTTTTTTGGCTTTCTTATGCTTTATGCTACTCCACTTAGAATGACCAGACATTTCAACTCACCTCTCTTTTTTCTTTAGTATAGCAAAAAAGAGTTCAAGGTCAATCATAGCGAATTTTTCATCACAGCTTGTAGCTCACTGTTCGTAATTCATCGACCAAAATCCCCCACTAACAAGTAATATAATAAAAGGAAAAAACATTCTTCCCTTCCTCTCCCCAAAAAGAATATGTATTTATTGACTTTTTCAAGCTAATTGATAATTTATGGAATAAAGAGGGGGAAGCTGCAATGAAGAAAGTAATTCTTGTTCTTCTGATTATTCCAATAATTATTGTCTTTAGTCAATTTGCCCTGGCTAAGGGAGAGTGGCAGATAAGTCCTCACTATGGTATCTGGGGTCTGCGACCGGTAGAACCCATAATTGAGAGTTTCATAGGAGATACGTTTGAGACCGCCTTTCAAGAACTAATAGAAGAATCTTCAGACATTATAGACCCGGGAGGGGAATACAGCCAGAGCGTTGACTTTGACTCTAACGGAAAGAATCTAGCTTTAGAGTTTAGATTCTACCCTGGAGGAGAGGACGGTTCTTTCAGTGTTGGAATAGCAGTAGAAAAGAGTGAATTAAGAGTTGCTCTGGACTGCTCGGCAAGATACGAACTTGCAGATGGCAGTTATGTCCAGGGCTCAGGAAATGGTGTATTACTCTGGCAACCAACGTCTTATCATCTAAGTTTTCGCTTTGACTTACTGCCATCCTGGCGGCTTCATCCCTATATTAGTTTTGGCGCCGGCATAGGCACACTAAAGGGGCTCCTCACCTATGAAGCCACCGTTGAGACTTATGACGCCTCTACAGCAACGACTACCATTCAAATAATCTCTGAGGAAATAAATCTTGAATTCCTGGAATATACCGAACCCAGAATAACACCTCTTGTCATCCAGCTTAATCTGGGATTTAATCTTGAGATAAACAAGAACCTCTATCTTCTTTTGGATGCAGGCATCTGGGATGGATTCTTGGTAAGAGGAGGAGTTTGCCTCAGGGTCTAGATTTTCTCTCCCGAAATTAGCACAGTTCAGTTTTCCTCAGATTTTCTCCTTTTCTGTCATTATAGTCAAACCTGGTCTTCAGATGGCTAAGAATCTATTAATAAAAAATAGTAGAATTTTGGATCCCTCTTCTAAAGAAATTAAAGAGAGTGACATTTTTTTAGAAAATGGAGTTATTGCTAAGATTGAAAAGGTCAAAAAGGTTTATCCCTTTGGAGAAGTTCTTGATGCGGAAGGTCGAATAGTAACTCCTGGCTTTATTGACTTACATATTCAGGGAGCTGGCGGCGCTGATGTCCTTGATGGCAGGAAAGAATCACTTGAGGTTATCTCCCGTACCTGCGCAAAGTTTGGCACTACCAGTTTCTTAGCTACTACTGTTTTTCGCCCAGAGGGAAATAATCACCATTTAGAAGTTGCCTCTGAAAACGTGGGAAGTGATTTGGAAGGAGCCAATCTTCTTGGCATTCACCTTGAAGGTCCTTTTATTTCTGTGGCAAAAAAGGGTATGATTTTACCTGATTGTATATGCTCTCCGTCTTTAGAAATCTTTAAGAAGATTTTGAATTATAGTAAGGGAAAACTTCGCATAATGACTATAGCTCCAGAGATAAAGGAAAATCTAAGAATTATAGGAACTCTGCTAAAAGAGGGAATAGTTGCCTCCTTTGGTCACTCCAATGCTTCCTATGAGGAGACTTTACAGGGGATGAAAGCAGGTATTTCCCATGTTACCCATCTTTTTAATGCTATGCCTGTCTTTCATCATCGAAACCCAGGTGCCCTTTTAGCTATCTTTCAGGCAAAAAGACTCACTGCTCAAATTATCTCTGATGGAGTTCACCTACATCCTGAAATATTAAGATCTACCTATGATTTATTAGGAGAGGATAAGTGTATCCTAATTACGGACGGCATGCAGGCTATGGGACTTCCTGAAGGAAGATATACCTACAATGGAGTTGAGTACGAGTCACGAAAGGGCACGGCAAGATATTTCGATGGGACTTTAGTGGGTACCTCTTTAGGTCTAAATCAATTACTAGAGCGATTTATTCAGTTTAGTGGGTGTTCTTTAAATGCAGGAATAAAAGCGGTTACAGAAAATCCGGCTAGAGTTCTCGGCATCCAAAATAGAAAGGGGAAAATCGAAGTAGGTAAGGATGCAGACTTAGTCATATTAGATGGAGACTGGTCTGTTTGGTCCACCATTGTAGAAGGAAAGGTTGTTTTTCATAAGTAGTAAGATTATTGAGATGAACTCACCCTATCTCAATAATCTTACCAGAATCCGCTGACTTGATCTCACTGAGCACAATCTCTAAGGAGTCTCTGGCTGATTGGGCACTGGCTTCGCCAGGTTCCTCATTATTCTGGAGGCAATCAATAAAATACTTTATCTCTGAGAAGTAAGCTCCCAAATCAGCAATATTCCCTCCGCCATTCGCCTTAGCCTCTAATTCAGGTTTTACACTGGGATATTCTATCTCCTTCCCCGGTCTATAGATAGCTAGAGCCTTCTCATTGCGTGAGTTAAACTCCACTGCTCCTTTTTCAAACAAAGCAGTATAAGCCATGGTAAAGGGAAAATTACCCGGCATATCCCAGCCACCTTCGGTGAAAGCTATCACCTTATCAGGAAAGGTAAAGGTAGTAAAGACATGAGCATATTCAAGCCTACCGGTGGAAACTCGTGAGACTAAAGAAAGAGGTTTTCCTAGAAGACATAATAGATAATCAGTATCGTGAATATGTAAGTCTAAGAGGGCACTTCCGCTCCTTTTTACATCAGTTAGCCAATTATCCCAGGAATAGGTAGGAGTAGAGGCAAGACGAGTTAAGGTAATACTGAGAAGCCTTCCCAGCTCACCTGTCTGATAAATCTTTTTTAATATAACATATTCTTGCCAGAAGCGAATCACCTGAGCAATCATAAGTTTGACCCCGGCCTTCTTAGCCGCTTGGAGCATCTCCTCAGCATCTTTTACTGTCAAGGCGATGGGCTTCTCACAAAGGATGTCTTTACCCAGGCGGGCAGCCTCAATCGCACACTCTTTATGAAGAAAAGTGGGCAGGCATATGTCTATTGCATCAACATCTTCCCGATTTAACAACTCTCTTAGACTAGAATAAGCAGTAGCTTCATATTTATCAGCTAGGAGCTTAGCTTTCTCTAAGTCACTGTCTATTACAGCGGTAAGTTTTGATTTATCTAGATTCCGATAAACCTCAGCGTGCATTTTTCCCATAAAACCTGCCCCTATGATTACTACTTTAACCATCTTTCTTCCCTCCCTTATTTATTCTTACCTATCTATCCAGAGCATCCTAGAATACCTCCGCCTCTTGTCCTGTCATTGTGAGGCGAAGCCGAAGCAATCTCAAAGATAGGCTTGCAATGATAAATCGATGAAAGTTGATAAGGAAACGAACTATCTACCCAGAATATAATCCATACTCTTAGAGGTATTATATATTAAAGCCTCTGGATGCTGCGAGTAAGGAGGCATTATTTCGGCTGTGATATAATCATTGTAGCCTGCCTCTCTTAAAGCTTTCATCACCTCAGCCCAATTTACATCTCCTTCTAAGAGGTCACAAAAGCCATTGACATTTCCTACAGCCCCCTTGAAATCCTTAATATGGACCTTCTTTATTCTTTTTCCCAGAATCCTAATCCAGTGTTCGGGATAGCCAGTGAGAAGGGTATTGCCCACATCAAAATAGGCACCGAGATAATCAGAGCCTAATTTATCAATAAAGTCTCTCATTTCCAAAGGAGAAAGCAAGAACTTATTCCAGACGTTTTCGATACCAACATTGACCTTATACTTCTCTGCCGTTACAAGACACTCTCCTAAGGATTCAAGTGAGCGTTTGTAGGCAACATCATAAGGAACAATTTCACTTTCTGGTTTAAAAAAAACATCCACGGCTCCGGGAACTACCAGGATAGTATCAATACCCAGATATGAGGCTAACTCCAGCATCTTCTTAACGATTCCCTTTGCTTTATCTTTCACTTTGTCATTAGAACTACTAAGGGAATAATCCCAGAATAGACCAGTAGCTAGACTGCTTAGTTTGATTCCTACCTCTTTGGCTGTATCAACTATCTTTTCTACATCTTGCCTGGTAGAGTCGAGATTGAGTTCTCCTTCTTCTGCTACAGTTAGCTCTATTGCCTCAAACCCTGCTTTCTTAGCTAGCTGCATACAATTCTTCAGGTTCATTCTAGAGCCATTAACTGACCTTTCCGCAAAAGACCAATAATTAATACTCTTTTTCATAACCGCTCCTTAGCAGTGAATTTATACACTTTCTCTAATAAGTCTCTATCGATTTGAGTCTGTTTCACCTTCCGCCGTTCCATAACTACTCTTGCCACTTCCACTGCTTTATTTAGTCTGTTCTCTGTAAATCCATCTTTACCTCCCCAGCTGAAAGAGGGAATATACTTGGACATAATATTACCTCCAAAGACGTTACAGGCTACTCCAATTATGCAGCCTACATCAAGAAGTGTTCCAATTCCTGTCTTGCTATGGTCTCCAATGAACGAACCTACTTTAAGCTCATGGGTATCAATCTCTTTTCCCTTAAGGTGCACCTTTATTTGACCATAGGTATTTTTGAGATCACTGGTGGTGGTCAGAGCAGCCAGATTTACCCACTCTCCCACATAAGAGTGACCTACAAATCCATCGTGGTGTTTATTGGAATAAGCATAAAAGATTGACTCTTCTATTTCTCCGGCTATACGACAGGCAGGACCAATACTACACCCTTCTCTTATCTTTGCTCCATCAATGACAGTTGCCTTCCCGATATAAGATGGCCCATCAATAACCGCAGGAGGACGAATCTTCACATCCTCATCAATATAAATAGGTCCCTTTTCAGCATTCAAAAGTACCCCTGGCTCAATGAGCGTCCCTTCACCTATATAAATCTGACCAGGATTAACCAGATAGACACCCTTCTTTAGCGTGCCTTTTATGCCACTTTTTTTCTCCAGTTTGAAATCGGCTTTTATGGCTTCTGCATTTAGTCTTACCAAATCCCAGGGATACTTTAGCAGATTGAATCTATTTTCCCCCTTTGCCAGGCCAGATTTAATCTCCTTTACCTGCACCATATGCCTAGCTTGATTCAGGCTCTGCTCAATTCTTTCCGGCGAGGAAAAAGAAAGTTTCTTTAGGGTAACTTTGCTAAGGTGGGCATAAACTATATCATTTCCCTGAATGACTATTTCCTCTTTACCCTGCAGAGATATTTTCTCTTCCTTGAACAGGAGAAGTCTTCCATTTATAAAAAGTACATTATTCTTCTTGAGTTCCTTTAATTGATTGACTCTAAGAACTCCCATTCTTTCAGTAACAATAGGGACAAGATGGGAGCGACAAAAAAGGTGAACGTCTTTCTTATCAACTGCGCCATCTTCGCTGACGGCATTCAAAACCTTCTCCCACAAAGTACTAATCCCACAGCGAAGGTCGTAAACGGGCCTGGTCAAAGTAAGGGGATAGAAATTCTCTACCTCTTTATCTTCAAAGATACATAAAACATAACTCATAGTAGAATTATTATATAAGAAGATTTCGATTAAACAAGCTACAATCGATAAATGGACGTGGACATCGCTGCTAGGGTGACCCCATTGAGAGCAAAAATAGCATAATGGAAATAGGATGTGTCCCTATTTTCAAATAACGGAACTCGGTTTTACGGCGTTTTGGTCAACGTTTTCTCCGTTAATTCGAAGGCAATCCCGTGTTTCAGAAAATACGGATGATCGGCTGGTTTCTTTATCCTTCAGGTCAACAGAATTGGCGCTAGTTTATTGCATACAACCTAAAACTGCGTATCTGTCTCTAATGGACCGGCTGATTATTTGACATAATGCTATAGTACACTACTCTCAGGAGAGGAGACCTTCATCAAGGAGTCAATTCACCGTCAAAGTGCCGTTCCTTGACACTGCCAACCTGAGGCAACTCTGGAGGATTAGGCTAGAGAAGGAAAAATTCAGTGAGGGTAACCTTATTACTCCTGGCGAAGAAAGGTTTATGCCTATATTGTGAGCTAATCCTCAATCAATGATAATCTACAGGAACAGGACAAATGGTTGATAGGAGAAATTGCCGGGAAGAGAATCTTTCTCTCGCACCTTTTTTTCGATACTGGGAAAAGAAGGAGGCTCGGAAGAGTTGTTAAGATAATATTTTGACCTATTTGCATGCCACCCTGGTTTTCAAAAATATCATATATCAGGAAAAATTCATGATGAGTTCAAAGAGAAGATTTCGAGAGACCCTTCTATTTGGAAGCCCCGACAAAGTACCTTTATCTCCCGGGGAGCCAAGGGAATCCACTCTGGCTGCCTGGCACAAACAGGGCCTCGCTGAGGGAGTCAACTGGCATCAAGCTCTCCTTGATGCTCTGGAAATAAGAGAAGTAAGAGAGGAGCCCCAAGAGCCGAGAGTAGATTTAGCAGCATCTTTTAAGATGTTTCCCACGTTTGAAGAAAAAGTGTTGGAACATAAGAATGGTCATTATATAGTTCGGGACTGGATGGGAGCTATCACTGAGATTTCCGATAAATACGACTACACTTATATCCGTTCTGCCAAAGATTTTGTCACTCGTAGATGGATCAAATTCCCTATCCAGAATCATAAGGATTGGCAGGAGATGAAAAAGCGTTTTTCTCCTAAAACAACAGAGCGCTACCCAGAAGATTTTGAAGCTTGCTGCAAGGCATTAGAGAGCCAGGATTATCCCATTATTTTAAGTATTAATGGACCTTTCTGGCAGCTTAGAGAATGGTGCGGTATGGAAAATTTGTGTATGCTGATGCTCGATGATTCAGACTGGGTACAGGAAATGGTTAATTTCTGGGCCAATTTTGTATCCGACGTAATGGCGCAAATACAAAAAAAAGTGAAGATAGATTGTATTGTTATTTCTGAGGATATGGCCTATAAAACTCGCAGTATGATTTCCCCAAAAATGGTAAGGCAATTCCTTCTACCAGTTTATCAACACTGGATTCCCGAGATCAAAAAGGGCGGTTGTGCCATAATCTCGCTAGATTCAGATGGCTATACCGCTGAGTTAATTCCTCTTTGGATTGAGGCAGGTATCAATTGTTGCGAACCTATGGAGGTGGCAGCGGGAAATGACATTGTTAGCTACCGTAGGATTTATGGTAAGAAAATGGCCTACCGGGGAGGAATTGATAAACGAGCTATCGCTAAGGGAGGTCAGGTAATGAAGAGAGAAGTAATGCGGGTGGTTCCACCGCTCCTGGAGGAAGGAGGCTTCATTCCCAAATGCGATCACGGAGTACCTCCTGATATATCCTGGCCTAATTATGTAGAATATTCACGCTTGTTAGCGAAGTTAACAGGTTGGCTTTAGAAAAGGAGGTCGTCTTCTCTGAAATGAAAAGAAAGGGTTACAAATAGTCGGAGAATATTCTTCTTTTCCTTCACTCTTCTAATTAAGCGAGAGGTAACAAAGGAAGGGTTATGGATATATGGTAAGATGTTCAAATGGTACTGTTCGAATACTAAGGAGGAAAGAGATGAACAACAAATTGAAACCCACTTTCTCTACAGTGGAGCACCTGGAAAGGCTTTATTCTCAAAATCGTCCCAAACTATCGTTCTCTGCTGATAGTGCTAAGGAATGGCAAAAGTGGCGGAAGGAACTTAAGGCAAAATTAATAGAGCTTTTAGGACTGTTTCCTGAAAAATGTGATTTGAAGCCCCAGGTCGTGCAAAAGAAAGACTTAGGAACCTACTACCGGGAAAAAATCATTATCCAACCGGAAAGAGGGCTTCTCATGCCTACTTATCTTCTCATTCCCAAAAGAATAGATCTTCCTGCTCCAGCTATCTTAGCCTTACATGGTCATGGAAGAGGAACAAAAGATGTTCTTGGTATAGCTGAGTCTCCTATCTGGCAAAGATTTATAGAAGGTTATAACTATGACTACGCTCATAAATTAGCTGAGAAAGGCTTTATTACCTTTGTTCCTGAAGTACGTGGCTTTGGAGAAAGAGAAAAGGAGTCCGAGAAAGTTATCAATCCCAGAGAGGAAGAGGATTATCCCACATCCTGCCGTAAGTCTTCCTTCAATGCTATGCTTCTAGGCCAATCTCTTGTGGGAAAAAAAGTCTGGGATGTGATGCGTTCTATTGATTACCTGGAAACCCGTCCAGAAATAAATAGCGAAAAAATTGGCTGCATGGGACTGTCTATGGGAGGAACCATTACCTTATACACAACAGCCCTAGAGGATAGAATTAAAGTAGCCGTCATTAGTGGTTATCTCAACACTTTTCGTCACTCCATTATGCCTATGGAACACTGTGAATGTAATTATGTTCCCAGTATACTCAAGTATGCTGAAATGTATGATATTTGTAGCTTAATTGCCCCTCGTCCCCTGCTCATAGAGATGGCTAAGGATGATCCTATAT
>SDBT01010996.1_pt1 | contig 14594 bp, 19 predicted proteins | sample 2277101 | NCBI WGS metagenome assembly SDBT01 (sample SAMN10404973, study PRJNA504765) | marine sediment metagenome | isolation source: marine sediment core GS10_PC15, 103 cmbsf | place: Arctic Ocean: Southern Knipovich Ridge | collected 2010
AGGGAGACGACCTATAAGCGAAGACAAGCGGTAGCGAAGACGAGCGGGGAGACGACCATCAGGGAGACGACCTATAAGCGAAGACAAGCGGTAGCGAAGACGAGCGGGGAGACGACCATCAGGAGGCGAAAAAAAAAAGAAGATGAGACCTAAACCTCCCCCCCCTTATTTCTTACTCTCAAACTCTATATCTTTGTAACCCCCTGAAAACCTAAATAAAATGGATAAAGTCTACACGAGCTACGCTCGTTCCGACATTAATTGAACATGAGACGAAGAAACACAAGGGGGGGGAAACATGGTTTTTAACGGTCACGGCCGAAGGCAAAGTATCTTCTTTTTTTTTTCGCTTAGGGTGTTTTCAACCGTCCTCGTTCCGAGACCTAATGAAAACACCCTACCACCACAAAGCATAAGTTTTGTGGTGATTAAATAGGCGATGCAGATCTGCAATGCCTATTTCACAACAAATAATTTCAGTCAAAACAAATAAGAGTAAACCCGCAGGGGGATCGTTGTCCCCCGCTAGACTATGGGTTTGGGGGCGGAAATCCCGTAGGTTTCCAACCATGCCCCCAAACCCGCTATAACAATTATATATATTCGTTGAGCTTTTTAGTCGTTATTTTCTTCCCCTGTTTCTAGTTTTTTGACAATATCCTCGAGCATATCTTGATGAAATTCTTTCTCTTCTAGCAGGTTCAGTTGTTCCCCTTGATTTATAGCTGTTTTATCCTGGTCAGGCCAATTTATCTCGTATTGTGTTTTCCCATCATCAGCACTGACATTTACATCCAGTGAATTTCCATATGCTTTTCTAAATTGGGGATGGTGTGACATGATCCACCTAGCCCCCTGTGGTTCAGCTTCAATTTCAGCTATCAGTTTGGCTTCCCTTTCAGCCTCCGTAATTAGAAGTTTTTCAAGGAACTGAATATAAATATAATCTTGGTGATCCTCTTTTGGTGTATCACTTATTTCTATTTCCTCCAAGGCTTCCTTTGCACGTGTGATGTAATTATAAATTGATGGTTCTGATATCCTAGCTATTGCCCCGGCTGATGATCTCCTGATCCCCTTGTTGATTTCAGCACAGAACAAATTTATCTTTTCTTCGGTTAAGTTTGTTTTTCTGCCCATTCTTCAATTATACCTGTTTCCCCTGAAACTTCAATGAATTTATATCGTTGAATTTCGATTTATATTCGTTCAAGGTCATTCCCTATGCCTATTTTTTTCCTTCGTTGTTGACCTCCTAATTGTCGTTTTTGGGGGTTTGTTTTTCCACCTTTTTCTGTATCCCGCAGGAGACGCACTTCCCCCTTGCTAGTCAAAAACAAGGGGGAGTGAAAGCCATCTCAGGCTTACCAAATTTTCTTTTCTTGTAGAGCCACTTGGGAACACTCACCATCGCAACAGCTATTATCTTGGTCTTTGGTCGGCACAACCCGATCCGAAAGATTTTTTACTTGTGGTATATTGATCATCTTTTATGACTAAAAGATATCCTAATCAATACCACAAATTACAAGCCCTGGTCCAGTCCACAGCTACGCCACCAGGAAGTTTTTCGGTTGCAATCTGTACGGGGGAAGCATTGAGGTTTTTATTTATCCTACTGGATTACATTTGAAATTCCTATGTCAAGCCGACCCAAGGATGATCTGTCATGGCCTACGGTAGTTATCCGGTCAAAACGATTTCTAGCCCCCGATTTATATGTAGCCAAAAGATTGACGGTCAATCGGCATTGACCAATCTTTAGGCAAAACTCACATAAAATCAAATCGGTGGGTTTTCGTAGCGATCCTCCAATTTTATATAGTTGGTTGAAAACGAAAACTTTTGGTGTATTATTATAGTTATCTTGCTACATGGTTACATCATAAACTAAAAGAATTTTTAAAGCAATGATAAATGATATGCCTCTCCCGCATGTTCACAAGTGTATTCGCCGTTCCTCCACCCGCAAGGTCGGCAATTTAGTTGGGGCGTGTTAGTATTCTTTGACAGGTTGAGGGTGTTATTGCGACAGTTTTTCCGGGGAAGAACATCCCCGAAAAAACTGCGTGCTCTTGATGTAGTTGTCCTTCTCTCTTGCGGGTCGGGGAGGGTGGTAAAAAAAAAAGCCTCCGCTCTCTAGTAGCATTTCGGCGTGTCGGACTTTTTTTTCTTATCTCCCCTGGGGGCGTGCGGCTATATTTTTAAGTGCTGCGGGTTCGTGCCTGTTCCCGTTGTTTTGTTCTGGCTTTTCCGTTGGAGGTGCGTTGTGTCTGTTGTTGGTTTTTGTGGTTCTCGTGGTTTGTCTGTTGGGGGCTTGGTTTCTTCGGTTGTCTCGGGTGCGTTGGGTCGGGGTTCTTCTCTTGCGGTGGGTTGCTGTGTCGGCGTTGACGCCTCGGTGGTTTCGGCTGCTGTTGGTGCTGGTGCTTCTTCTCGTTTGCGTGTTTTCTCTGCTTTCGGTTCTTCCGGGCGTGGTGCTGTTTCCGTGTCTGCTGTTGGTCCTGTTGGCTCCGCTGTTGCCTCTGGTGCCTCCGTTTCTTGGTGGTCCGGTGGGCGTGGTTCTGTTGCTTCTCGGTTGCGGGGGCGTTCTCTGGCTTTGGTTCGTTTTCTCTCGGTCTCTGGTGGTTCTTTGGTTTGTTTCCTTGGTTCCGCTTCTTCTCTTGGTTCGTTGTTGGCGGTCCGTGCCGCTGTTTCCTCCGGTGTTCCGGTTTTCGTTTGGGTTTGTGGTTCGTTTTCCCTGGCTCCTTTGGGTTCCGGTTCCTGGGTTCGGGTGTGTTCTCGTCTTGGTTTTGTTTGTTTTCGGTGGGCTGTTTCCTAGCCCGCCGTTTTTATCAACTATCGTTTTAAAGGAGTTCTACAATGTTAGACGTAAATGAGTTAATTGATAATTCAACCATTTGGATCATTGATAATCTTGGTGATGCTCAAGAGGACAAATCAGGTGTTCACGCCGTTGTTCTTTTAGGTATGTATAAAGCCTTGAGGAAATATGTTCTTCGGCAATTTGATAATGATCTGAATGTCTATGTCGGTATCCAATGCATGGAACAATCTATTTTTGATAATCTAATGGGTGATTATAAGTAAATCCCCCCAAAACATTTGGTGTATGGATTTTTCTGGCCACAGAAGATCCATACACCACTTTTTTATTTAATCTCCCTGGCTAATTCTTCCCGATAATTTATTGCGAACCATTTATTTACCCCAATTCTCCCCCACATTTGTTTTATATGTCCAAACACTTCTACCTGGTAAACCTGTACCACCTTCCCCACTGGCAACGCTCCGAGGATCTCCGAAGAAACATTCGGAGATTTTCGGACGTTCACTCCATAGGGTGTAATTATTTTATAATTTTTTATTTCCTCTATGTTTGTTCCGATTGGTGCCGCCGTTACAATTGCCCCCATTGCCGGCACTGCTTTTTCCCAAGCACCTGAGAATAAATCAATAGGTATAAATCTTCCCCTAGTTTTATTAAATAATGGATCAAGTATTCTGTAATATTGTTGGCTGTATCCCCCAATAACTACGTAATGTTGATCCCTGAAATTTGAATTGGGGTTCATTTCCCAATTTTGAATTACACCGTAATTTATTAATGCGATCATAAGTTTATTGTCTTTAGTATTTTTTATTATCCTATCCCCAAACTCCCAATTTGTAGCAATTCCAAAATGATTATAGAGCACATTTTGTATTGCACCAACCGAAAGATATTTATCTTTCTTTTGACCAGTCAACTTATAAAATTCATCCGGGGTTACTGTTTCTCCAGGGTTGAATGCTTTTACAATCATGCATGCAGCTGCAGCCCCACAATCATTATTATATTTTTCCGCCCCTGGTCCCGTTTGTGAAACAAAGGGGATTGATAAATGCCTCTCTGCGTTTTCTTCCTCCTTGTAATCCGTCATTTCAATATGTTTTCTAATTGCGGCGATCCCCTTTTCTAATTCATTCAACTCTTCCAGTACATAACTTACTTCAATCATCTAATTTATACTCCTTTTTCGTAGTTATTATTACAGGTGGTTGATTTCCTAATATCATTAAATATATTCTTCCGTTTAATAATACTTTTATTTTTTCCCATATATTTAATTTCCAGCAACTTATATATATTTTTCCATTTTCATCTTCTGCTATTACTACAGGCAATGTTTTATATTCGTCTTGATCTTCTCCAAAATTTATACAATCTTTTTCAAATTTTATTGTCTTCATTTTTTATCCTTTGGTGTATTGTTAGAAGTTGATCATGGCACCATGATACCACAATTTCTTTTTTGTGTTATCATTCTGATCATCGCAGACTAGCGATCGCTGGCTATACACCAAATTATTGTGGTAGGATATGGTCCTCGACGTCGATATCGTTACCACAAAAGGAGTAACTATATGCACTTTACTGAGAAAGTCAACGAAGAAATAACAACAGCCGCAAACCTGGGGATCAATTCCTCAAGAGTTGAACTAAAAAAATTAGGAGAAAAGATTGACGAATATGAATTAAAAAAACAAGATCTGGTTATTGAAATCAAATCCCTCTGGGAACAGGGATTTATTAGAGCCTCAATAACCTATCGAAATGAAATCTACCTCGAATTACAAAGACCTGTTACAGCTGGAGTCAAACATAAAACAATTTATTTTGGCCCCGATCCTGGTTTAGATAAAAAGCTAAATGGCAAAACTGGCAGGGTCTACGTAGGCAAAAAACCTGATAAAGTCACCACCTACTTAAACATGGTTGAGAGGTATTACAAAATTAGAAATCTATTATCTGAATTGAATTCTATCCGATCTAATTTTGGATGGGTTATTCAAGGTATTAAAGGAGCAGGAGAATGGCTGTAGCTTTGCATCAGGCTCGTAATATTGCCCAAGATTTTATAAGTTTGATTAGTCCTTTTGTTGTTAAATCTTTAATTGTTGGCGATGTAAGAAGGCAATTAAATAACCCAAGGAATATAAATATTATTACCCATCCCATCATAGAAGTTTATCCTCAAAAAAATTTATTTGACGAGGACACCACAGCACTCGTAAAAAATTTTTTGACTGACTCCAAAATCCTTGATGATATTCCTGATTGGTTTTCAACAATTAAAGGACCAATTCATTTCAAATGGGAACATCCCTGGGAGCATGATTTAAAACTTAATCTTTGGCTTGTTCCTCCTGAACAATGGGGAATTGCCTCGGTTAATCGTACAGGCGATGAGAGTTTCGTTAAGAGATTAAATCATTGGGCTTTAAGTAATAGGATGCACATCACAGGCCAAAGACTTCACGATCACCCAAGAGAAGGAACGAGACCAGAGACAAGGAAAGGCTGTATTCTTGGGGATGATTGCACCAGGATCATCCCCACCCCTACAGAGGTTTCCCTTCTGAGCGCCTTGCATCTTCCATTGATTGAACCTACAATTAGAACCGTACAAACCATAAACAAATTTATAGGAGAAAACTAGTGAAAACTTTTCGCGTAAAGATAGGTAAGAAATATCAGGATGTTCAATTCATTGCTCCCAATTTGCCAACAGTTTTTATGAAAGGAAATAAAATCTATGCTGGCACCGATCCTTTTCAAATTCACATCGACGATGTTGATGATTATGTCGACTGGCTTATGGGAAAACAACCAATTAAAGATGAAGAAACCCCACCAGGGATTTTGATAGAAACTACTTCTAAGGATTATCTTCCAGATTTTATCCCCCTATATCATGCTTCCGGTATCAAGAAAGTTAATGGTGTACGTAAAGTTTCTCATTGGAAACCAAGTAATTTGAAACTTAAACCAGGAGATCAAATTAGAGTTGCAAGAATGGGAACACTAGGTATTAATTCTGATGGTCATAGGCTATTAGATGGGGAAATTCCAGGTCAAGCCAGGGCAATTCCAGTTTATATTCTTGTTGATTTTATCAACAAGATCATAGATTGAGAAAAGTAAATATAACTCTCCCTCCCCTTCATTCGGGGAGGGAGAACCGGACCCTCCTTGATGAGAAATATGGCGGTAGGGAAAAATATAATTATGGGGGACAAGTAGCATGCGCTCAAGCCTTTGTTAGAAAAGAAGTAATTTTTGCAGGTCGCAGGTGGGGCAAATCCAATTATGGGATGTTCAGGCTTTTAAACTCTTCCCTTCAAGGTGGTAAAACCTGGTGGATATGGCCATCCCAACCTGATGCAAGGGATGGTTGGGAATATTTGAAAGAAATGTGCAAGCAAATTCCTGATCATAAAATATGGGAAGTTGATAGGAGAGTTAGTTTTTCCGGTCTTGGTTCTATTCAAATAAAATCAGCGCATGAACCAAGAGCATTAAGAGGTCGTGGCCTTCATCATGTGGTAATGGATGAAGCCAGTTACATGAGACATGGGAAATATATATATGGTTCCGTAATTTCAGAAAGCCTAATGGATTATAAAGGGGGGGTCACTATTATTACCTCGCCTAATGGGTTTGATTGGGTTTTTGATTTATTTAGACAAGCCAAGGATCATCCTTCCTGGACTTCTTTTAGATTTCCAACTTGGGATAATCCACATATTGATGTTTCAGAAATTGAAGAACTGAAAAATGATCCTATGACGTCTGACGAAGATTTCAGACGCGAAGTAGCTGCCGAGAGTTTCGCCAGTGCAGACGCAGTCTTCGGGAATTTCTACAAAGCCGCAAAAGCTGTACCGCAATTAAAACCAATCCCAGGCCATGAATACACGGCAGGTATTGACTTAGCAAGATTACATGATTGGTCTGTAGTTTCAATCACAGATAGTACAGGATTTTATCCAGACCCCAGGAAAGGGGCAGACATAAAAATTCCACATCAGGTTCATCTTGAAAGAACCAAGGGTTTAGCTTGGTCCCAGATCGTTGCACGTTTTGTGCATGTCCTTCAAACCTATGGGGTTGATACTGTCAAAGTCGATTCTACTGGTGCAGGTGATCCGCTCATTGAACAGTTCGAGGATGAAGTTTACGAGATTGATGAAAACATTGCAATTGATCCTTTCAACTTCAATAAAAAATCAAAAGGTCAGTTGATTAAGAGATATGCTATTGCATTAGAAAGAGAAAGCTATTATATTTTAAAGGACGAGGCATCAATGGCAGAGCATAAAAACTTTGAAGCGAAAATGAATCCAGATACAAAACATATTTCTTATTCTTCTGGTACTGGTTTTGATGATATCGTAATTACAAACGCCCTCAATTATCTAGCCCATCAAGAAAGGTGGATCGAATGATAAAAGAAATTTATAGAGATAAAACCCATTCCATAAAAGTTCTTGGCACAACCCCACCATTTGACAGGATGAATAATTTTTTTTCAATTAATGATCCCTCTGTTTTTGCCGAGATTTACGAGAGGTCTGTTTACGCTTATCGGTGTGTTAGGAAAAGGGCAAACTCTATCAGTACAATTCCCTGGGGAATTTTTAGAGATGGTGAAGAATTATCAGAAACTAGTTTTGTCAATGAATTGTTCAAATCCATTAATCTTTCCAAACTTCTTAGGGTCACAACAGCTGATAGATTAATTTCAGGTCGTAGTGTTATTTTAATTACAAAATTAAATGATTTTGGTTTACCTGTTTCACTTGAAAGAATAAATCCCATTGCTATTGAAAGATCTTTCGATAACAAAACTGGTGATCTTTTGAGTATCAGGCAAACCCATAAAGATGGATCATCCGGTCCTTGGATACCAAGAGATAGGTTTATTTATTTATCCGAGTATGACATCATGGACGATGAAGGTTCAGTCCCACCTATGCAGTTAGCTGTCAATATGGGGAACGCCGCTTACAGTGCAGATATTTATTTGCGTGCGTTCTTTGAAAATTACGCAGTTCCACCAGTAATTTTCACAACAGAAAGAACGGTATCTCAATCGATTCTAAATAGGCTTAAAAAGTTTTGGAATAAAACTTTTGGTCAACCCCAGGGGCAGCATCAAATCGGTTTCTTGGGTTCGGGATATAAGGCAGAAATATTTGGTTATCCTCTTAAGGATTTAGCTTTATCAGATGTGAGGAAAGAATACAGGAGGGAAACAGTTTCAGCCTTTGGTGTTCATGGTGCTTTGGTCGGGGCGATTGACATTGTAAATCGAGCGACCTATGACAGCATTAAAAAAGATTTCATCGAAGAAACAGTTATGCCAGGTGATGGCATTAGATTTGAAGAAGAAGTCAATGAAGGTTTAGTGAAAAAAATTGATCCTTCACTTGAATTGAAATTTAAACCAGATGAATTATTAATCATGCAAGGTGATCTTAATCTTGAAACAGATAGACTTACAAAATTACATGATGGGGGGATCATCACAACCCAGGCCGCAGGAGAAAGAGCAGGTTTACAACAAAATGAAATCGGTGATGGGATCATAAAAAAGGATCCCACCCCGTTCGAGAAAATTGCAGGAGCGAAACACGTAAGCACATCATCGGACTTGAACCTTTGGAAGAAAAAAGCAAATCGAATAATTCTTACTGGAGAACCAATCCAATTCAAATTCAATTCAAATACAATTCCTAATGATATTCAATCCAATATCCAAGGCCATTTAGAAAATGCAAAGGATCAAGAAGATGTCGAAGAAATTTTCTCCGAGTATATTTAGTTCTCCAATCCACCATGAAATAAAAGCGATCAGAGATGGAGAAAAATACAAGATCGAAGTCAATGCAATTCCCTATGGCCTAGATGACCATGAAGAATATTTCGATAACCAAACCGACACCTGGACAAAGATCGGTGATACCCGTCCACATATTCATTTTCATGGATTGGATGACAACTTAAAACCAGTTGAAGATCCAATCCGTTTTGATAACAATCTCAAATTTATTAGAAAAGATGAATTTGGTCATTGGTTTGGATCAGAACTAAATCCAAACAAACCAAGAGAATTAGAATTATGGAAAGCAGTCAAGCAGGGCAAAGCCGCTGCGTCAAGTGATGCAGCTCATCATCTTATAAGATTAGATAAAATGACAGGGAGGATAAAAACCTGGGCTTTGGCAGCGATTTCGACATTCATTACAGGAGGAAAAAAAATACCAGCCAACAGCCGGGCAGTTGTTTTAGCAACAAAAATGCTGTATGATTTCAAAGAATTACCAGATGCGTTCTCAGAAGGTACTGAGTTACCCAGAGGTGCAGGTATAAAGTCCAAATCTAAAAAAGGAGATATAGAAAACATGACCCCCGAAGAATTAGCCCTAGCAATTTCTAATGCTCTTAAAGCTGATCGTAAAGAACAGGCCGAGGTTATTGAAAATGACAATACGGTCAAACGTGATGCAATGAAGATGAGTATGGAATTTCTAGGTATGAATGTCAGCGATGACGTCGCTGATCAACTTTTAGAAGCCGATCCAGACACCCGGATCGACGCGATCAAAACCGTTTCTTCTAAACGGTTTTCTTCATTAGGTTCTGGAGGAAAACCCGAGGACGGTCCAGTCGATCAATTTGAACATTTTATCAAAACCAAGGACCCGGTCCCTGCCATTGAAGCTGGTTTGGGGATGGAAATTTCCCAAACTCAAATTGACAACAGCCAGAAAGCGTTGCTCGGTGGTGGTATTGCAGGTGGTGTGATTGCAATCCCGCCGCTGTTTATCACCAAGGTTGACGAATATCTCAAAGAGGAAAGCATCATGCGTAAAATGGGGACGGTTGGGGTAAAGACAAACGCAGATGAATATATCCTCCATGTTGAGAGTTCCAACCAAGGGGTTTATGAAATTAATAACGCCGAAGATGATACTGCCGCACCAGAAGATGATCCCAACCTGACTGGCATAGAAGTCCAAATGTATGATTACGACAAGATGGTCAGGGTGAAAAATAAATTCGTTCAATCTACATCTGGTAAACATCTAACCGCTTTCGTTATTAATGCTCTCAATGAAATGAGAGCAGAAACCGAAAATTCAATTCTATCGACTGGCACAGGATTGAATCAACCAGAAAGCCCTCTAGTGAATGGGACTATTAGAGTCACCTCATTGAGCAATACTGTTATTTCAGCTTTGGAAGTTCCTGAATTGTACTACTCCATCACAGGTCGTTTCAGACGTAAACAGAATGTGGGATTTTTAACTTCTGATACTGCCGAAGGTGGATTACGTGCTCTCAGGGATGCCAATAATTGGGTTTTCCTTCCCAATACTTCTGGTGGCCCTGGTGAGGTGGATTGGGATAGCTTGCTTGGTCGCAATCTTTTCACAACCGGGTATATTCCAGACCCTGCAATTTCGGTCCGGGCGATGGTTGTCCTGAATTTCCAGAAAGGTTATTCTTTTGGTGAAGGTGAACAAGTCGGTGTTGCTGTTTCTGACCAAAGGTACTTTGAAAAACGTCAGACAGCTTACCTAGGCTTCTTCTCATTCGGGGCTGCCATCAAACACCCCGATGCGGTTGCAGTTCTCCAAATGAAAATCACCTAATTTGGTGTATGGACCTGGCCAGCTGCAGGTCCGGACTTACCACAAAGGAGTTAATTTATGTCACCACTTTTTAGAAACATTTTAGAGAATGTCAAATTAGTTGACCTTCTCGAACCAGATGCCTACACGGCCTCAACTAATGTGTCAGCGATCATTGACCGGAGAGGTTATGATCAATTAATTGTTTGTGTCTATATGGGCGCAGGCGTTGGCACCAAGGTCAATGATATTACAGTCTATGATGATATTTCGGTAGGGATGGGAACAGAAGCTTTGTTCGCAACTCTTTCAACTCTGACCTCCCAGGGTCACGATGATGCACTTCATCATGCTGTTGTAGACCTTGAAGGTGCGAACCGATACATCAGGATAAAAGCCATCAATGATGATACCCTCGATTTTGCCGTTTTCGGTGTTCTTGGCAGGACCAATGCGCTATTACTTCCAGTCACCCAAGAAGAAACTGCGCAGACCGTCATCTACGCTTAACCCATCACCCCACAAGGTGTGGGATAAATCAAATGGACAGGGGATACCCCGCCCCTGTCCTCAATCATTATTAAGGAGCATAATAATATGGGCGAAGAAAAAAAATCACTTAAGCAAATGTTTGTCGAGAGCACGGTTGTTCAGGGATTAGTGACCCTGGTTTTAGTTTCAACCGTGTGCTATCAAGCGATCATAGGCCAAGATATTTCCGAGGTCGTTGCCGGGTCTCTTGGTATCGTCATGGGCTTTTGGTTTAGGTCAAAAGCCGGATAAATTATTTGGTGTACAGATCTTGCGATCGATCTCGGATCTGTACACCATATTTATTTTGAGTTAAGGATCTCGCCGACGTTCGAAGAAATATACACCAAAGGATTATTATGTCTAAAAAAGCATTGAAAGTTTTTATAAAAGCACTTCTAATATTAATCATTGTTTCAACAATCATTAACCTTTTAAAAATATATATTCTTTAAAATGGAGAAATAATGCCCTATTTAGTTTTTTCAGACATTACGGACCGTGACCCTACGGTCCTTGCCGCAGACTCAACTTTGGTTGAAACAATTATTGCAGAAGTCGAGGACCACGTTGAAAGATACACCCAACGTGTTTGGTTGAAGCCAGCTGCTACTGCCACACTGAATTATTCTCCCATCGAAGATGTGATTATCGATGATCTAATCGGAGAGTATCTTTTCCTTGGATTAGATAATTGGCTTGGTGAAATTTCCACCGTCACCAATGGGGACGGTGTTGTTGTTGCTGCCGACGAATTTGTTTTGATCCCTGAAGTTCTTCCCCATTACGGCATTCAAATTCTTGATAGTGCAGGTAAATCCTGGACCCATTCCGGTAACCATCAAGAGAGCATTGAAATTGTTGGTTACTGGTATCACACCCTTGGTGTGCCTGGCGATTTGTTCAATGCCATGATCCGTCATGTTCTTTTTCTTTATCGAACTCGTGGCAAAGGAAAAACCGACTCTTTGCCCCGCTGGGTCACAAACAAATATGATGAATTACGTGAGCCAGGAGTTTTTGCATGACTGAAATTTTTGAATGGGAATCAGATTACAGCGGTAGGATTTGCGTAGATGGCATGGCCCTGGATGGTAGACAAGAAAGTTTAGATGAATTTCAAAGAAAGTATTATCCTGGTGCCGTTTTCCTGGCTTGCGTTGGTGAGTGTGATTGTATTTTAAAACCTGTGCCAGTCGAAGAAATTGAGATCCTCAAAGGAATACCAACCCCCACGACCCCGACCCCAACAGGTTCGGCAGGAATATTATTATTCCTGGACGGTGTTGTGAAGGCCCCAGACAATCAAGAACCAAAAGCTAGAGCTCCAAGCGGGAATAAAAATCCAGACGGTACAACCACAAATTATGAAAGAAATTTAAGGGGTGGTGCCGTGTTGGTTGAAAACACTATCAGACCGGTGCGTACAATAAGATGACTCTAATCCCAGGCAATAATATAGATATAATTCTCCAACACGAAAATGTTAATAGTGGTGTTGGTTTCGGTTTTGTTCTAGCCGAATTAGAGGTTATTGTTCCCGAGGTTATCGGTGAAGCATTGGGTAAAAATATTTCACAAACCAGGACCTTGAGCGAGTCAACTAAAAGAGGTTGGTTAAGAGAACAAGACATAGTTCATTTTTTCAGTATTGGCCTTGGTGTTCACCAAGTTGAACCAAGCGGTGCCAGGAGAACAGAAACAGAATTAGGTGATCTAAATAATTTGTTAGAGATTTTATCTGAAATTTTCGAAATTACTTTGATCACAAAAAATGGTGCTTATTCCGGCTTGCGTGCTGACGGTCATTCTTTGACTTTAGTTCAATATGATATTTATTCGATTGCGGCTGTTAGGCTTTTGACTACTAGCAAAAACTTTAAAGCCGCTGATTTAGATTTATGGAGGTTGAGCATTGTTGTTGATGAAGATGCTGCACCTGACCCAACTGGTCAAGTCTACGACGAGACCAGTCCAACTATTAAAGGATATGTGAGGTAAATTATGGTCGACATGGTATATCCGCTCACTAATGCGTGGGCAAATGATGATCCAATGAGCAGGCAAAATTTGAACAGGATGATCGCAGATTTACTGCACCTTGGCAAAGTGGAAAAAGCATTAGTTGACAATGATGGTGAGGGGGATCCCCAGTCCGTCAACTTGGGTGAATTTCTTGAAAGATATACTTTCAATACTCGAGTTGAGGTATTGGGAACAACTCAAATAAGAATACCTTTCACCGCAGATCGCCCCCAAACAATAATGATCAATGGCTTTATGTGCCAAGGCACAACTGACATTGATAGCAGTGTGTACATTGGTGGTGTTGATGTAATTTTCGTCATAGCTGTTAGGACAGTAGACAGTACAACATTTACCATTGCCTTACGCACATCCCCATCAGAAGGCACAGACGAGAGACTGATCGGTCAAGTAGATTGGGATGGGTCTGCATTCGACGTTAATTCAGCAAAATCCTACGAGTTGTCAGGGTTTGGCCTTCAACATGAAGATCCAGAAATTTTAAAATGCTGGGTAACATTTGCTGGTGCAACTGGTTTGATATTTGATCACCATAATATTTCAAGCGTTGCTAGGAATTCTGATGGAAATTATACGATCACTTGGGATACTGATTTCGCTTCTACTGCTGTAGTTGTAGTTGTTGTTCCAGCACATCCTACTCTCACGCTTTTCTTCACTGTTGTTTCAGTTTCTATAAGCGGTTGTGTTATACAATGTTCAAACCAAAATGGTGCAGCAATAGATTCGGTTGCCGTTTATCTAATGGCCATAGGAGCGCAGTAATATGGATGTAATAATATTTGAGAATGATAAGGTTTCAGTTCTTACCATAGCCCCAGGTGTTGACAAGGATCGAGCTATTTCCAAGGCATTAGCACAGGTGAATAACGCCAGGCACAGAGAGGTTGACCACCTGCCTGATGTATCTGTCGATGCTATGTTCTGGTCAGAGGATGATGGCGGCAAGGTCGTTGTTCGTGCCGAGCACATCCCCCTCGATTGGGCTGGCTTGATGGCTGACTTCATGGCATTAGATACCGACATGAAGATGAAGCTCAGTCACGACTACCCCTCTATCACACAAGCATTGATAGAGCGTGATGAGGAGTATCTGTTGAGGCTGATTGTTTCACGTGAAACATCGTTGTCAGACAAGGACAGGGATGCGATCAGGAGCATCCTGGTCCTTCACAACGTAGACCTAAACAAGTGGGTCAATGAGATACCCTTCTAAATACAAAACTCCTGCCGAAACGTAAGACGGCAGGAGTTTTGCTTGTAGGGGTGTTGTACAACACGTAAAGTATACCACACCTATATAATCAAAAAAGACCAGTCCGGCGGAGACTGGTCTTTTTCTTAGGAGGTTCTACTTGAGTTACAAGTAAAGAACAACTATACCCAAATATAATACAGCATATAGAGCTAAACGTCAAGTACAAGCGAAGACGAGCGGTAGCGAAGACGAGCGGGGAGACGACCATCAGGGAGACGACCTATAAGCGAAGACAAGCGGTAGCGAAGACGAGCGGGGAGACGACCATCAGGGAGACGACCTATAAGCGAAGACAAGC
>SDBT01010997.1_pt1 | contig 14593 bp, 15 predicted proteins | sample 2277101 | NCBI WGS metagenome assembly SDBT01 (sample SAMN10404973, study PRJNA504765) | marine sediment metagenome | isolation source: marine sediment core GS10_PC15, 103 cmbsf | place: Arctic Ocean: Southern Knipovich Ridge | collected 2010
TAGGAGGGATGAAAAAATGGCAATTCTAGGTTTTGGCGATATGAAACTTACTGCTTTGCACGCCCTGTGGGACTCAGCAGAAATGACAAAGATTCGTTTGCAAGAAGGCACAACCTTTGAGCAGATGATTAATGATGTACAATCCGCGTTGGGGTTGGTTAATAGTTCATTGTTATCAATGGCCCACTATTCAAGTTTGATTTCAATACAAGACACGCTTGAAGTGGAGTATCCGATTGGTGTACCTAACGGTGTAGAAGAGTCTACTGAGTACAGCACGCCTACACCAAAACAAGGCAACACCACCGGACACAATATACCACTACGATCCTATGATCGTGCGTTGGGTTGGACATACTTGTATATGCGCAAAGCGCGCATGACTAAACTTGACGCAGACGTGCGGTCTGCGATGAGTGACATTACTAACGATTGGCAACAAAGGATACTGACTCGCCTTTTTAAAATGGAAGGCGAGACGGTGGGCACAACCTCTAATTCAAGTGTGCCTTTGGCTGATGGTGGTACTACTGACAGTAAGTATGTGCCGATGAACAGTCCCGAAGGTGAGGTTTTTACATCCTCACATGACCACTTCTTGCGGCACGCTACGATAAGTAATGCTAACTTAACGATAGCATTGGAGCATCTGCAAGAACACGGGCACGAAAGTCCGTTTGATATAATCGCGTCACGTGCGGACGCCTCTAGCTGGAGTGGAATAGATTCGGGATTCAAAAACCCTGAATGGGCAGGTATTGTATACAAGGCCAGCGCCACTGAGAGAGCACAGGAAACAGATATTAGTAATTACTTTGGGTACATAGAGACTGACTATGGGATTGCCCGCATTTGGTTGACGCCCCGCGTACCAACGAATTACTATTCTGTATACAAAAGTTATGGTCAAGGTGATGCTCGTAGTCCAGTAAGAGTGCGGCTAGACCCAGGTTGGGGATTTGGTTGGGCGATTGTACCTGGTGTATGGGTAAATGCTCCGCAACTACTAGGCGTTATGTATACTGAATACGGGTTCGGTATAGGTGAAGATCGTACCAACGGCGTGTGTGTAGAGATAGATGCTAGTGGCGACTACGCTACCCCAACGATTAGCTAAAGTAAATACAAAGTGGGGGCTGTTAAAATGCAGCCCCCACTTGAGGATAGATAATGAACGTAATAGAAACTGACCGCTGGCTTCCTAATACCGACGCCCTGACAGGTCAATTAATTGTTAAATCTGGGCTTGCTAGAAACATAGATGAGGCTAGAAGTGGACTTGTATTTCTTAACATAGAAAACCTCACGCAATATCACTACCCAACAGCAGTAGAGCCTAATGATTTTCTAGTCATAGACCGCATAGATGGTAATGCACCTGAAAATGAAATTAAAATAAATGATGCTGCTGCACGATTGCTAGGTGAGAAACATGCAAGTAAGCAAGAGGTAGCAGATTATATGGAAGTATCCAATATCACAATGAAAATAGCGAGAGATTATTTAGACAGCGAATATTTTATTAGTAAATCATCTGAAGCCGCTTAATGACATTTACTTACACGATTGGATCATCTGACCCTGACACCCTGTTCATTGCACGAATACGGTTAGGTTTGGGGGATGTTACATCGGGCACAGGTGTGCGGCCTGACAACTCAAATTTTACAGATGAAGAGATACTTGACGTACAAAGCCGTGAGGATGATGAGCTAGAGCGGGCGCTGGCTCACATGTGCGAGATACTAGCCTTGCAATGGTCGGCACTTGCTAACTTAACTATCGGACCCCGACGTGAGGATTATTCAAACACATCTAAAAACTATGCAGAACGTGCCCAAACTTTGCGCGATAACTACGGCTACGGTAATGCAAACGTAGTTGAAACTGTGGCCTTTATAAAAGCAGATGGCTACTCTACAAGCACACCTTCAGATGCTGTTGCAGTACAGGGTAGCGAGTATAGCTTCACCTCCTAATGGCGTCACTATCCTTTACACGTATGGCTACCAGTACCGCAGCTACAAAGCGCCCCGCTACGATGTCGGGCGGTATACGGGCAGCACCCGTTGCTAATCTATCTAGTATAGCCTGCACACCTTTAGACCCTGTGGATGCTGAGGTTAGACAACGAATCGGTTTAGAGGGGCCGCACACCGTTTTTGAATCGTTTGTAGAGGGTAGTCAGGATATTCTAGTAGGTGACATTTTTACGGTTGAAAGTATTGATTATGATATTAAGGAAATAGAATCTTGGGAATGGACAAGATTATCAAATACAGTTGTCAAAAGAATTTTCTTGGAGAAGCCTACAACCTCATGATAAAAATTACTTTCAAGGGTGAAAACATCGCAAGTCGTAGAATAGGTAAGATGGTAAACACGCTTAGACAATCAAGGCGTCTAAATAAATATACGAATATAATCGTAAATCATCTAAAAAAATATCTTAAGTCTATTGTACATATAGACACAGGTACGTTGCACGATGCTATCCGTACTCGCATAAACAACAGTGGCATAGGTGAATTGTTCATTGACCCCAATGCTACCAATCCAAGCGGGGTAAGAGCTGCTTTGTACGGCCCAATCGAAAACGCGCGCGGCGGGGATCATGCTTTCTTTGACCGTACCACTAGAGATGATACTGAAGATGCGATGGCAGCCGGAATTTCTAGTATAAGAAAAGATTTGTTTAATTAGATGGCAGCCAATGTTGTAAACAGAGAAACAATTAGAGATGCTTTTGCAGCACTATTAACTACAAAGTTAGTTGACGGCGGTACAAAATATGTAGCGCGGGTTTATGAGTATCAGGCAACAACATTTAATAAAGAGCAGCCCATAGTTGTTGTAAGTAGTGACACAAGTGAACGTGAGCGCCGGACTATTAATGAGCGCTACAAAACTTTCTTTACATTAAATGTTGATGTGTTTGTTATATATGTAGAGACAAGCTGGACAGAGAAGGAAGCCGAAGATCGGCTTGATCGCATCGAAAAAGAAATAGCAGACGTGGTTATGGACGACTTTAGTAATGATGACTGGCAATATTTAGAATACGACGGCCCCACTGATACTGGTCGAGTTATCATCGGTGGTGAAGAGTACCGACGTGAGAGAATTAAAATAAGGGTCTGGGTAACTGATGGCTAGAATAGATAAAGCAGTGATTGTAGGTAGTATGGAAGGACTAAATTATATAGGTATGAGTGGGGCGTTCCTACCGAACATACCCGCGCGCGACTTGTCACCCATAGAAGTTATGAATTGTGGTAACAAACTTTTGTACTTATTAATAGAAGATGCAAACACACGTGAGGATAAAGAAGAGTTCATAAGATTAAATAAACTAAATCCCAAACAAGTTCTAATCGAAAGCGGTCTATATGAGGATATTAAATAATGGCAGGCATTAAAAAACTAAGGTTTATACAGTTGGGGCGCGAGGCGACAGCCGGTACAGAGGTTAACGCCGCCACTATCTGGCGTGGATTGGGCACTATTGAGAACCGTTTAACTACTGTGTTTCCAGAGGAAGATGTGGGCTACCTTGGGGGCCTTGACCGTGCCTATATTCCTAAGGTTCTAGCCGCGCTTGATATGGAATCAGTGCCCGCTACTTACGAGCACCTGCCCCATATATTTGAAGCTGGTATAGCTGTAGAGGTAGCAACACAGGATGGCGCGGGCACTGATTATATTTATGCCTATGTGCATCCCACAACCGCAATCAATACGCTTAAGACTTATACTATTGAAGCGGGCGACAACCAACAAGAGGAGCAGTTTGTTTATGGTTTTGTAGAGTCCTATACCTTATCTGGTGTGGCGGGCGAGTCCGTGATGCTGACTGCTCAGTGGTTGGGGCGTGAGGTTGCACCAGGTACTAAGACAGCCGCCCTATCTGTGATTGCAGTTGAAGAGATATTAACAAGCAAAGGTAAAGTATATATAGATGCTGTTGGCGGTACGATAGGCACGACTCAAATAACAAACTCAATACTAAAATTCGAGTACACAGAAAACACAGGTTTGATTCCAATATGGACTGCCGACGGACAAATCTACTTTACACATAACCGCTCTGTTGCACCTGAGATAACATTGCAGTTAACATTCGAGCACGATACAAGCTCAGTTGCAGAGATTGCAAAGTGGCTGGCAGGGACTTCCAGTTTAGTAAGACTCACATTTGAGGGCAGCACTTTCGGTACACCAGGTACGACGTACTCAGTTCACACGTTTATTATGGATAATGCCGGTCAGTGGGAAAAATTTGAGAAGGTCGGAGAGCAAGACGGTGTTGATATTATAACTGGCACACTCAGAGTAAGATACAATTCTACGGGCAGCCTGTTTCAAGAAATGGTTGTAGTCAATGAGCTTAGCGCACTAGCATAAGGATAATAAAAATGGGGCGTTTTTCACAAGTAAAACAACGCGAAACTATACATGCAGACTGGTGGGATGAGAGCGAAGAAGTAATTATAAAAAGATTTAGTTGGGGTGACAAGCAAGCACTAACAGATAAAACCGTAACCGTCACGGGCCTAAGCAAGCACGGTGATACTCTTATAGAGGACATGTCAGTTGAAAGGACAAACCTTGCAATACTAAAAGCAGGCGTTGAAAGCTGGACGTTCCTTGACGATGATGGTAATTCAATGCCCGTAACAGAAAAATCATTCAAGCTACTTAATGATGATGATGGTGAGTATATACTTAGGTCTATTGACGAATTGAATCCCTCTAGCAGCCCAGCATCTATAGAGGCATTAGAGTCAAGACTTGCAATGCTAAAAGCTAATGAGGATAACAAAGAGGATTTTTTAACCGGCTAAAGAACGGCTTGGGGGGTTACAAAAGTTTACCACCTGAGGCTGTTGACATTCTATTAATGGATCGTTTCAAGTGGTCATGGCAAGAGCTAATGAACACCCCTGAGCAGGTGGTGTTAGTAGCGTTAAGCTATATCACCATCGAAAACAAAATAAAATCAGATCAAAATGATGCTGCAAAAGCAGCACAACAAAGAAGATACTAATGGCAACAACTACCGAAACACTATCTTTGATAGTTGAAGCTCAAGATCGCGCCAGTACCACCTTAGACCGCATTAGCGGCGCAATAAAAAGATTGGGTGGTGTAGCCGGTACAATAACGGGCGCGCTTGCTAACTTTGGTGGGCAAGTTCTTAATCGTATGCTGGGGTCTGTGCTACAGCTAAGCGAGGGCATATTAAAATTAGGTGCTAGTACCGTTTTGGCAGGCTCAGATGCTGAAGAAATGCAGGGCAAATTCGACGCTGTGTTTAGGGATTTGGCAGGCCCCGTCACAGACAAGCTAGAAATATTTGCAAAACAAGTTGGTCGTAATAAATTTGAATTAATGGGTTTTGCTGCAACTTTACAAGATACGTTTGTGCCCCTCGGTTTTGCCCGTGACGAAGCTGCTTCTATGAGTACCCAGCTTGTAAAACTTGCAGTTGACCTAGCTAGTTTCAATAACGTATCAGAAGATATTGTTGTAAGAGACTTGCAGAGCGCCCTCGTAGGTAACACTGAAACTTTACGTAAGTACGGGGTTGTTGCAACTATTGCTGCAATAAAGCAGTTTGCATTAAACAATGGTATATGGGGTGGCGAGGCGGCCTTCACTGCACAAATGAAAGCTGCTGCTATTATGGGTTTAACAATAGCGGCAACTACTGATGCTCAGGGTGACGCGCTGCGAACCGCTGGCGGTTTTGCAAACCAGATGCGTGCTTTGAAGTCTACCCTTGAAGAGACTAGAACAGAGATCGGCCAAAAACTATTACCTGTATTTACCCCATTAGTGTCTAAGTTTTTAGAGCTTGCACAAGATGGCGGCCCCAAACTGGTAAGGTTATTTGAATCCGATGTTATCCCTGCGCTTATAAAGGTACGTGACGCACTTATAAGTGTAATCGACAACGGTTTCAACCCCTGGATTTTATTTATTAGAAATGTTGATGCGCAGCTTGTAGAGTTTGTGCAACGAATGCGGGGATTTTTTAGTGGTCAATGGCTAACATCTGACCTGATAGAACAGGTCAACAACTTGATACGAGAGTCATTTGAAAGTAACTTTGGTAGTATAGAAGATATTATTAATGATGCAAAAGCGGCCTTCTTAAAACTGTCATCTACTTGGAGAATAATAGCACCGATAGCTGCCGGTGTAGCGATTGTGTTGGGTGCAATATCAGCACCCATAACTGCTATAAGTCTTGTAGTCGCAGCGCTGGGAGTGGCCTGGTTAAATAATTGGGGCGGTATTAGAGATAAAACAGAAGAGGTTATGGCAGTTTTAAAACCTCTATTCGAGGATTTAAAAGAAAAGGTGCTTGACCTGGTAGAGCGCGGGCTTGTTATACTGAAAAATTGGTGGGATGAAAACGGCCCATTTATGCAGGCAGTAGCAACCGCTATTTTTATTGCTATAAAAGATGCAATAGATGATTTATCAGAAAAGGTTATTCCGTTTTTGTTAAGAATGGTTGAAAAAATATCTACGTGGTTTAGTGAAAATGGGCCGCTCATGCAAGATACTATCATAGTATTGGCAGGTTTTTTTACAGAGGTATTGTTGCCCGCTATTGTTGGATTTTGGGATATTGTAGAGCCTATATTATCAACTATGTTAGACTTCCTTTTGAATATAGTAGAAGCAATAATGCTTATTATTACTACAGGTTCTTTGGAGGGATTTACACCGACAGAAGATACCCACCCACTTGCTAGACTGGCAGCACGAGAAAATCAGAGCGGTAATCAACAGGGTATAAGCCAAGCAGGAAGTAGCAGCAGAGAACAAAATGCCGCAAGCGGATTGTCTATTAATACTGTAAATATAAATAATGGGATGGACGAAGCACAGTTTCGCGGCATGCTGAGGCAAGAACTTTTTGGCTAGAACACTAAAGATAACAGACGGCGTAACTACGGCTGACCTGTTAAACGTGGGTAGTGGATTCCAACTTAAGGCTGATGGCTGGCTACCGGCAGACTCAGAACAGACTCAACTACGAATAGATAATCTATCTGGTGAAGGTGAAAGATTTTTAATCAGTCAACCAAAAAACGTATTCGACACTTTCAACCTGAGCTTGTCGGGGTCAAGCCATGACAATATTGCAGCATCCCTACAAACGCTAAACAGCCTACAGCGCAAGGCGCGCGAATATCACACGGCAAGTTGGCAACAATTACCGGTATACTTAGAGGCATTAACAACGGGTGAAACAAACACTAGATACGCAATAATTTATGATATTAACATTACGATTAGGAGTTCTTTATTCTCCCCACCCTATGCACCAGGTGATTTTATAAACGATATTACTGTGATTGTAGAGCGTGAGCCTTATTGGAGGGGCGAGATACCCCAGACGTTGCCGACGGCTTTAACAATTGGGGGGCCGTCGGATACACCAACTACTCAGAACGATGCAACCGAACAATTTTTCGGAAACAATAGACACACAGATGCACTCACACATATATACAATCAAGATGCTACGGCGGGAAGTAGCGGTAATTTAATAGCAAGTTCATCATTCGATTTTTTTGTAGTATCTGGCTCCACACCCGCTATAAATGATGCTATTTATTTTGGCGTTGAGTGGACGGGGGGCGTTGACCATCCATTTTTTAATGTCGTATTAAATATAAGTACATTGGGAGTTTATGTTGCAACTATTGTTGTGGAGTACAGAGTAAGTGGTAGTTGGTCTACTCATTCAGGTTTAACAATGCAAAGCCTTTCAGGTGGTAATACAGGACAACGAGTTATACATTTTGATGGTGCAGATGACTGGCTCACAACAAACATAAGTGGTGTTACGGCCCATTGGATACGTATACGCATATCGGCTTGGACAAGCTGGACTACTAGCCCCGCACAATCAGGTCAAGTGATTTATACTGCAAGAGAAAACTATATATCAGTTGCAAATGATGTAATAAACGGTGACGCAAACGCACTGGCAATGATACGATTTAATCAGCCGGTGTCAACCGGCACACCCAATATTGAATGGTTGGCTGTGGGTCTAAAGTCACGTGGATTAGATGCGTTTGTTAGTTGTATTAATTTTGGGGGTCAAAATCCTACTGGTTGGGTGGCCGCGCCGGTATACAGCAATGGTACTACAAAAACAGCAGACACATCATCCCCAACTGGATTCATGGCACTGTGTACCCTGGGGGCTACAACCCTTTTAGAGCGTGTAGAGGTACGAACTAATACAAACGATAAAGCTATGACAGGTACATATAATGTGTACCTCAGAGTACAGCAAATAGGCGGCTCTATTGGGGATGTAAGCATCCAGCTACGGGTAGAGCAAACCTTTACTATTGATACCACCATAGTGACCCTGCAGTCGATTGATGATGGCCCCGAAGTTTTAAATATGGGGCAAATCACAATAGCACCATCTGAATCATACGGACAAGAGATTCCCAGTAGTCCTAATGGTATGGCATTTAAAATTTTCGTTTCTAGTTTATCCTCCACTCCTGACCTTCGTATGTATGACTTAATTTTTTTACCTACAGACGAATGGGCAGCGGTTTTTACGTCATTGAAACTTACAAATCAAGAGCTAACTGGTGCTGCGGGTTTAGATATTGACGGGGGCATAGCGCGCGAGGGGGTAACATCTTTAACATTTGAAGACGGCCCCACAAACACACACCGTGTAACATCTGCTTGGGAGTCGAATGGCAGTCCACCAAAGTTACCACCAGAGCGCGAGTTTCGTTTGTACTTTTTAGCTGCCGGTTATCACGCTACCAATGATGTATTAATATCTAATCCTGGTCAGGGGGGCAGCATTAAATTATTTACACATGAGCGCTGGTCTATGCTGCGAGGTGCTAACTAACGATGGCGGGTTTATTATTAATAGATTCAGGTTTTGATACTGAGACCGCCCCAATCGCCCACTTCCGTTTAAACGACAGTGGCGTTGTGGCTGCGGATAATAGCGGGTTTGGGATGGCTGGCACGCATACTGATGTTACAACGGGTGCTACCGGTATAGGGGACGGATTAGATTCAATTACCTATGATGGTAGTACAAGCTACACAGATATTTTTACTGAAGCCCTAAAATTACTATTCAAAGGTCAAGAGGGTACGGTAATAATTTGGGCAAAGGTGAGTGCAGCAGGCGTGTGGACTGATGGAACGGAAGACATACTAATAACTATTTACGAGGGCACTAATGAATATCTTGAGATAACCAAAACAACTACCAGCAACCAGCTTCGTTTTGAAGTATCCGCAACGGGGCCGGTAAAGAAAACAGTGAATCACACCTTTAGTGATACCGACTGGTTTATGGCCGCCGCAACATGGTCAGCCGTAAACAACGAATTCAAAGCATATGTCAACGGCGTTCAGGTAGGCTCGACACAAACTGCTGGCACACTAGGCACAGGGTTCACCCTGACTTCAACTACAACCGTTATAGGATCATCATCTACAACACCAGCCAGCGTATGGGATGGTGAGCTTGCCCACGCCGCAATATGGACAACACCACTAACCGATGGTGAGCTACTTAATATATACAATAAAGAAATGACGGGGCTTGTGAGTCTTTTGTACGCGGGTAGCGGACTTCAACTATCTGATAATGGTTGGTCAACACGAGATGCTGAACAAAAGCAGATAAGATTTTCATCATTACTAAGTGAGGGGTCGGGGCTGTTGGATACTGCCCCCCGAAACATAACTGAGAAACTTAAATTAGAATTAAAAGGAACTTCACACGATAATGTATCTTCAATAATAAAAGACATATATACTTTACAAAGAAAAGCACGCGAATTTAATACAACTAATTGGAGAAAAACACCCGTATATTTAGAGGCACGAACCTTAAATGAAACAGATGTTAGATACTCACTAATACATGACATTCGTATGCGTTCTAATAGCTCTTTGTTTGGCTCCGTGTTTGACCCTGGAAACATAATTGAAAATATCGAGATAACGATTGAGCGTGAGCCGTACTGGCGAGATAAGATACCGCAAACACTGCCCCCATTTTTTTCAATATCAGCACCCCAAGCTCCAAGTACACAAAATGATGACAGTGAACAGTTCATATCCAACTTTAGACATGATAACGCATTAACACACATACTTAATTACGATGACTCACTAACCGCATTTAGCAGCAATCTAATAGCAAGCCCCTCTTTTAATTATTTTGAGGTGTCAGGCTCTACCCCAGCAGTAGATGATATTGTTTATTTTGGTAGCACAGACGGTGAGTTTTTTAACGTAACAATAAACACTGCTGCTATAACAACCGGAGTCAGTTTCGATTTAGAATACTACAACGGCAGTACGTGGGCTGCTGGAGGATCATCGCAATACCTTCTTTTTCAATCTTCGGCCCCCGCTGGACAATATGTTATAGTTGCAAATGGACTCAGTAGTTGGGCAGCTACTAGCATAGACGGCGTGTCGGCACATTGGATAAGAATAAAAGCAACTGTAGTCGGTTCACCATCTACTATAACCCAAACGGGTCAAGTAATTTATTCAGTAGAGGACAACTATATATCAGTACCAAATACATCCATTGATGGTGACGTTGATGCAATAGGGTTCATAAGATACAACACTCGCGTAACCCCCAGCCAAGGCGTAATGTGGGCAATATTTGGGATAAAATCAAGAGGTCTAACCACGTTCACAGGTAGACTTAATTTTGGTGGACAAAACCCCGCGAACTGGTCAGAGGCTTACGGAACCGATACTAGCCAAACCGCCGACGTAACCGCCCCAGGTGGCAACATGGCTGAATGCTCTTTTGCTACTGACCAAACATTAGTAAAACGTGCTAATATTGTTACATCCACATCTGCAATAGAGGTTGATTTTGAAGGTGAATACCAGGTGTTTTTACGTTGTGAGCAGGTCGGTGGCGCTATTGGGGATGTAACCGTAAAGCTGCGGACAAGCCACGTGCAAGATGTTGATTCAATTGATGTGGCACTAAAAACTTTTTCATCTGGTGCAGGTGAGGACGGCCCCGAAGTTGTTAACTTGGGTAAAATAAGAATACTATCATCTGGTTTATTTTATAGTGAGACAATACAAGCGACGTTAGACCTCCAAATATTTGCAAAAACTAAAAGCGTGGCGTACTCTGATGAATTACAGGGAATTCAATCAGCTAATCTACAGGCACATTGGCCGTTGGCCGACACAGGGTCAACCGCTGACGATGAGAGCGGTAATAATTATGATGGCACGCATACGGCAGTAACTTCCGGTGCGACGGGCATAGGTGACGGACGTGATGCCACCACCTACGACGGCAGCACAAGCTATACGGATATATATTCGTCAGGCTTTGCAAGCGCATTCAGTGGTGCAGCGGGCACGGTCTCAGTATGGGCTAAAGTAAGCGGTGCGGGCATTTGGACTGACGGCACGAATCGTGAGGTTGTGCGTATATTAGCCGACGGCAGCAATTACGTTATAATTGACCGTGATACCGCCAACGATACGCTGCGCTTTCTTTATAATGCAGCCGCTACTACGGAGACCGTGACGGTGTCCACATCATCCACTGATTGGATGCACTTGGCAATCACATGGTCAAAAGCTAATGATGAAGTCAAAGTCTATTTTAACGGATCACAATCAGGCGGCACACAAACGGGGCTGGGTACGTGGGCAGGAAGTCCAGCCACAAACACAACTAATATCGGCGCGCCGGATAACACGCCTTCGGGTAACGTGTGGGATGGCGACATTGCACACGTTGCCGTATGGGACAAGGTGTTAACGTCTTCAGAAATTTCTGATTTAAGTACGTCATCGGGGGCGGTTCCGACGCTGAAACTATATGACTTAGTATTAATACCTACGGATGAGTGGTCAAATGAGGTGACGTATTCAGGGTTAACAGGACAAGCATTAGTAAGCACGGGTACTAACATCAGGGGTTTAGATATTGATGGCGGTATTTATCGAAGCGGTGCTACCCAAACAGCATTCTTATCGGGGCCTTCCGACACTCATATAGTTTCATCACGTTGGCAATCTCACGGACTACCGGTTAGATTCCAGCCGAGCAAAGCATTTAGGTTATATGCTTTGTGGGGATACTATGACAGTAATGACGCTATCATTAGCCAAACAGAGTTCGGTGCTAGTATCAGATTGGCGACACATCAAAGATGGAATCTATTGCGGGGCAACGATTAATGACTCGTGAGGTTTTTATAACAGAAGCTCCGCACACGTGGCAAACTCCAAAATATTCAGGTCAATTTAAAGTTCAGAATTGGAAGCATAGAACATCAGCCAACGTAGGTTTTGATACGGCCAGCTTTGATATAGTTACATCACAGGGGACATTAGAAGACTTTTTTGGCAGTGGTTTAGGTCGTAAAATAGTTATGAATTCCAAAATGGGCAGCTTCATTGCATGGGAAGGCTATATAGATACTATGGAGCTAACACTTCCAGGGTTACGAATGCGAATCAGTTTAGATGATATGTTCAACAGCGTTATAGTGAGATACAATCAACTAGATACTAGCACCAACCCCCCAGGTGAGACGCCCAACACCACCACAACGGCAGCAGTAGATAGCTCTAGTAGAAGCCAATATGGCACTAAATCTTTAATGTACAGACCGGCCAAAATTGACAAAATGCCACAAGCCGCCGCTGAACAATTAAGAGATGTTGTACTTAATCAATACAAGCAGCCGCGCCGCTCATCTGAATCTACTAGCGCATCATCGGGTATCCAGCTACATGTTTCTTGCAAAGGATTTTTCCACACTTTGTATTGGAGCACGTACACCCATACGGCGGCAAGCGGTACTAACAATGCTGATATTGAGATCGGGCGGGTTTTAGCAGACATAAACGTAAATGATGTATTTATAGCATCCTCTATTTTGGATTCAAATACTACGGCGGTTAATTTATATAGAGATGGTGATGAAACATCTTTTGAAATAATACAGGGTATTGCCACATTGGGGGATTCTAGTGATAACCGCTGGCTTGCTTACGTATTGGAAAATCAAGTGTTACGCTATCAGCAAGCCAGCGAGGTTATAAAATACCACCGTAGATTATCCGATAACAGACGTGAGATATTTGACCAATTTGATAGGCCCGTACCCTGGGATGAGATTAGGCCCAACGCGTGGTTACGCACAACCGATGTTGAATCTTTTAGTGTATCGCAAACAAACAAACAAGATGATTATCAATTGATGTTTATCGAATCAGTGCAGTTTACGGAGCCGGACGGACTCACTCTATCAGGGTCATTAGGTGATAAGGTTTCAATCCAAGTTGCCCGCGCAGCAAATCGGGGCGACTTCCTAATTTAGTATTATAACACACCGCACTTTTATGATATAATATCTCAATGGAAACAATAGACGCTTTACTATACGAGCAAGCCGAGAGGCTATCTAATCAAGAATGGCGTTATGTTGTATACAGCTACAGATCGCCAAGCCTAGGGAAGATGTACAATGCAGAGAATATAGACCTACCAGGATGCAAAGCTCAGGGGCCATCAGTAAAAGAGGCGCTTGTAAACCTGGATAGCGCTAGAACAGACTATATTTATTCAATGCTATTAGATGGTTTAGATATTCCAGACCCCAATTTTAACAACACTTTTGGACATGATCCAAGTGACCACACAAAAATTTCAATATATTTTTAGGGATGATATTATGAATAAATTACAGGTACTGGTAAGAAGTCGCAGGTTTTGGGCAGTATTAACAGAGTTGGTTGCAATAGGAACGGCAGTTGCTATGAATGACCCACAAGTAACGCAGGCGGTTGCAGGTTTGATATTCGCACTAACAGGTTATACAATATCTATTGGTCTAAATGGGGACCCCAACTCTTAATCAATTACGGTATGATTAGCGCGCTCTGCTTTGCGCTTGTGAGTACCACATAATCCCAGAGGCTCATCGACGGCGTTAGTACAATCAGTACCGTTGTTGTTTTTAGCTATACATATATACTCTTTTACCCCTAACAACACCGCGCCTTGTGTCGTTTGTGATTCGTGGTAGTTTAAAACCATTTCACTAGCTACATGCTTTTCCATCTTCACCGCCAAGGGTGCAGCAAGCCGTTTAGCTGAACTTTCCATACTATCTTTTAACATACTACGCGCTAACTCTGCTATGTCATCTTGTGCATTTTGCATTGCGGTTGCATCTAAACTCTTTTGAGATGACAGAGCAAATCCAAATGATGCAGCTAAGGTTACAACCGTATAAATACCGATAACCATTATTGCCCTAGTACCGAACACTGCGACATCAACATCTACCAGCGTTTGACCGCCCAACATAAGCTCAGTAAATACAATCAAACCAACGCCTACGATTGAGAATACTACCATAACCAAAGCGATAGTACGTTGGATTGCACCATCTGCTTTATGCTCATATAATAAACCCCATAGTGGCGGCCCACCATCAAATATAATAATAACCGCATACTTTAGAAGGCCAGCACTTGGCAATAGCAAATCAATCAA
>SDBT01010998.1_pt1 | contig 14593 bp, 22 predicted proteins | sample 2277101 | NCBI WGS metagenome assembly SDBT01 (sample SAMN10404973, study PRJNA504765) | marine sediment metagenome | isolation source: marine sediment core GS10_PC15, 103 cmbsf | place: Arctic Ocean: Southern Knipovich Ridge | collected 2010
ATAAAAGATAATGATAACCAAAAAACAAAAAGCTGACCTGCTCGACCAACAACACGGTCATTGTGCTCTGTGTAGACATCAGATGTCAATTAACGACCAAGCCTGTTACGACGAACCACACAACAAGGTCCTCTGCCGACGCTGCATCATGCTCGTCGCTCAGGTCCGTACAGCCGTCGACCGGGGCCTGACATTGGCTAAGATAGGTGAATATGAGGATGCCGGGGTTAGTGTTGGTAGGCCGACTGTGGGTAGAGACAGTTGACCTACCTGTAACACTTGTGTCGATTATTCACCTACTAAAAACCGCAAATTCTCCAAGAAAAAATGACAGAAAACCAACAATTATATCTGAATAATGTGGGATGTGGGGTATTAGTGGAGACGCACTATGAAACGTAACCTCACAGAACAAGAAGAACAGGCAATCAGGCTGGTTCACCACGATTTCGGGGGTTTGACCATTGAAGAAGCCGCTACTGTAATGTGTTTACCGTGCAGATTTGTTAAATATCTGCTGGAATCAGCCCAGAAAAAAACACCGCAACTGTTCCCGATTCTGAACGCACGGCAGCAGTTCATCCTTGCCGGATGGAAATCCGGGGCAAGCCACGAAGATATTGCCGAGGTGCTCGGTGTTGAGGTTCGGGCACTGGAACGTGACATTACGTTCCTGCGTGAACATGGGCATATATACGATAAACCAAAAGAGATTCCGTATGCTCCGCATATGGATGACCAGATATGGGAGAAGTTTTGATGAGCGAATCTGAACAGAATAAGAAATACAAAACAGCATTAGAAGAAATTGCTAAGAGTTGGTGTCCACGCGAAAATTCTCCAACTTGTCCTGAAATTGCCGAGCAAGCTCTAAAGGATAATGAATAATGAGCAAAAGCAAAGCCAGTAAAGAACAACTCCGGGAAGCAATGGAGAAATGCCGACGCAGACCATTCGAGATGCGGCCTACTGTTCTGCGTATGCGTCGGGCGTTTAAGATACTGTTGGGGAGGGGTATGTGATGATTAGAACAGAAACAGTAATTAAAATTTTCATAGAAGTAGATGAAGGGTGTATTAGTTGCCCGTTTGCTGGCGGGGAACCGGGGTATAAATGTGCTGTCGCAAGTCCTGAATTACAACAAACGAATAATTATACATATCCGGCAGGATGTCCATTATTGACAAAAGATATTATAGAGGTTAAGCGTCGTGTATAACTGGCAAACAAACATCCGCTACGTCAAAACAATCGGGCCGGTCAAAGCCGCCGAACTCAAAGGTATCGGTATAGAAACCGTTGGTGACCTGCTTGAATATAAACCTCTCGATTATCAATACCCCGGCGTGACTGCGATTAAAGACCTGCCGAGTGAAGGGCGGGTGATGATTAGGGCGAAGATAACTTATATACAGAGAACATCTAATAGGCCAATAGTCAACGCTACTCTTTCTGATGATGACTATCACTGTATTACGGTAACATGGTGGAACCAGGTGTTCATCGTTCAGCACCTAAGAACAGGCATGACTGCTACGTTCTGGGGCAAAATCAAAAATGGCACGTTGCAACAGCCGAAGTTTTCTACTCTTGGCACTACTGAGGACGTGTCGGGGGGCTTATACGGTGTGCATACGGATACGATTCGGAAGGCGTTGAAGGAAGTTTTAGATAATGTAGAGATACCGGAATGGGGAGTTGAAAAAGCACCACTTCGCAAATATACATTTCAGGCCCTTCATTTTCCTGATACTAAACAGCAGCATATTTCTGCTCTAAAACTGTTAAAATTCAACGAACTCCTGCTCATGCAACTGGCGGTATTGAAGAAGCGGAAACAATCTAAACAGAAAAGTATACCAATATACACTGAACCAGGTGGTACTCGTTTAATTAAATATACCGGAGAAGATTGGTTTCCATTTAAATTTACAGATGAACAGCAACAAGCAAAAGCAGATATTGTTCTGGACCTTATATCTGGTAAACCGATGAACCGTTTACTTCACGGAGAAGTTGGCTCAGGCAAGACAGCAGTAGCGTTCTATGCGGCGATGCTCACGGCATTGAACAAGAAACGTACCCTGATACTGTGCCCGACTACGATATTAGCAGACCAACACTGGAATACATTGTGGGATATGGGGTGGCACGACATAGCTCTTTATTGTAGTGGTGAAGAAAAACAAAAAGCAGATTGGTATAAATCTAACATAATAATCGGGACTCATGCGATACTTCACAATAAAGAACTTCTTCAATCTGCATCCCTTGTCATAGTAGACGAATTTCAAAAGTTCGGAGTAGAACAACGAGCGACGCTTCAGCGTTATGGCAATCCTCACATCTTGCTCATGTCAGCTACGCCGATTCCACGCAGCTTGGCGATGACTGTGTTCGGTGACTTGGATATGTCAACTATCAGGGAGTTGCCAATTAAACGCGGTACTGTAGTGACACGGTGGATTCATCCTGATAAACGTGAGGGAATGTATGAAGTGATTGATGCGGAGTTGAAGAAGGGACATCAGGCATATGTGGTGTATCCGAGGATTGATGGTGGAGAGGATACCGTTAATGCTATTCATGGGTTCGTAGAAATATGTAAGCGATTTAATAATCAGGATAATATTGATTTACTTACTGGTAAAGATACACCATCCATGAAGAAATGGTCGTTGCGACAATTCAGAAGTGGGCAAACTCGTATATTAGTAAGCACCATCATCGCAGAAGTAGGTCTGGACTGCCCAAATGCAACAGTCATGGTAGTTGAAGGGGCTGACCGCTTCGGGTTAAGTAACCTCCACCAACTCCGGGGTCGTATCTGTAGAAGCACGGATACTGCGTTCTGTTTTTTGGTAGCCGAGACTGCTAATCAGAAGTCGATTGATAGACTCGATGTAATGGAGAAATGTAATGACGGATTTGAAATTGCCGAACACGACCTCCGACTCCGGGGACCAGGAGAGATGTTTTCCACAAGACAACACGGACTCCCAGACCTGAAGTTCGCGTCTATCCTCGATGATTATGAGTTACTCGTTAAGGCTAAGGACGCGGCAGTAGAGATTTATGATAAGCTTGATTCGCCAGAGTATTCTGGGCTTAAAGAAATGTTAGAGATAAAATATAGTGAAACTCTTAAATTGGCAGGGGTCGCATGATGAAAGTAAAAATATTGGTAGATATGTATGAAGGTGCCCCGAAAGGAGCAATTGTAGAAGCAAGAAAAGGTACTGGTCCGAATAAAGGCTATGAAATACAGGCTACATATGATGATGGACCACCAGCATGGCTTCATTTAGGGGAGCATGATGTAGAGGTACTTTATGAAGCCAAAGAACAAGCAGTAATGAACAATGTACATATTGAACCAGGTGTTAAAGTAAAAATAACAGCTACGATAGGGCGTATTGGAGAACTCGGCATAGGAGACAGACTTTTTACGAGTGCAATAGGAACTTATGTTGATAATAGCAGGGGTCATAAAAATCCCCACCTTATTAACATGGGTACAAATGATGAACCTGATAGTTGGTTTTTTGCTGAATGTGATTTTGAACTTGTTAAAGAATACGAAACTGCAAGTGAGGCTATTGCTCGTAAAGAACAAGCAGTAATGAGAACCTTCGACTCCGGGGCTACTCGCCATACCGATGTAGACAAGTTCGATTATGAAGGATTCCTGAGTCCTTTAGTTCTGGAACGTTATGCTCAGTACCTCCACAAGCATCGCACACAAGCTGATGGTAAACTACGAGATAGTGACAACTGGCAAAAAGGTATACCGCGTGATACTTATATGAAATCAGCTTGGCGACATCTCATGGCGTGGTGGAGGAAACACCGGGGACATGAAACACAAGAAGAAATAGAAGATGATATTTGTGCTGTAATGTTTAATACGATGGGATACCTGCATGAATTATTGAAGGAAAAAACTGATGAAAAAGAAACTGATATACGTCAGTCATAGCATCCGGGGAAAATATGGCAATGATGCCACTCCCGAACAAATGAAAGTTAACAATGACCGAGCGATTGAATTTGGTAACAAACTCCGGCGACAATTTCCCGGTATCGATTTCTATGTTCCCGGTGAGATGGACGGTTTCTTGCTTCGGCAGGGAGTTCACGCCATAGACATCGTAGAAGCATTGCTCGGATTGGATTGTGCGATTATAAGTGTAAGCGATGGTGTTTTGTTCTATATGCCCGATGATTATATCAGTGGTGGGATGAAGCGGGAAGAAGTCCATGCTCAGTATGTAAGAAAATCTATATTTTATTATGGTAGTTGTCAATGTGCAGAACAAACTATTATTAACGTTGTTAATTGGCTGGAGGGCATAAAATGAGTAGAGTCTTAGCGATTGGTGATTTGCATGAACCATGTACCCGTAAAGGTTATATGGCATTTTGCAAAGACCTTTATAAAGAATGGGATTGTGACCAGATAGTATTTATAGGTGACATAATTGATTGGTCTGCAATAAGTTTCCATGCACACAATCCCGAAGCACCCGGCCCTATTGACGAATATAAAATGGCCCTGGCTGGTGTCCAACGCTGGCATAAAGTGTTTCCTGAAGCTATTGTTTGTGTCGGTAATCACGATGCTAGACCTCGCCGTGTAGCAGAATCAGTAAATATACCCGCTAAATTTATTAGAGACTATGCTGATTTGTGGAAAACGCCGAAATGGAAATGGGTACGGTCTGAGATTATAAATAATGTATATTATTGTCACGGACATAAAAAAGGCGGCGGCAAAACCCCGGCTTGGAATCTTGCACAGAAAATGGGATTGTCTGTGGTAATGGGGCATAATCATAGTAAGGGCGGAGTTAATTGGTCTGCTAATCCTTTACGCCGATGGTTCGGAATGGATGTGGGGTGTGGTATCGACGATGATGCATATGCTTTTGTTTATGCAGATGAACAGATAACACGTTCTATTCTAAGTGCGGGGATTATTCTTGATGGCACACCCTATCACGAAATGATGCAATGCGGCAAGAACGAGAAGTACCACGACAGCAGGTTTAAATAATGGGCAAAGGAAGCATCCGTCGGCCATCTTCTATCAGCCGAGAAGAAGAAACGCTTCGTTGGCGGCTGGCACAGAAACAGATTACGTTTGGTGAATATCGGAAACAATATCGGGAATTAAAAGAACAAGGTAAACTAAAACGGAAATTTTAAGAGGTAATATAATGAATAGAGTAAAAGTTGGCGATGAAGTAATTTTACGAGAAATGTCATATGCATTTGGTATTGCAAATGGGTTCTACACTCAAGGTTATAGGGGGATATTTCATAAGAAGCAAAAATTTACTGTTATAGCGTGTGATTTACATGTAGCAAGGAAAACACTTTGTGGGGCATTTGGTGAACATGGCGAAGTGTGTGACCTTTTAATTACTGACGGCGACGGAAATTATTTATTCGCTGTCAGTAAATTTATTAATCCAGTAAATCCAGAACCAACACACACCGTAGCTTTTGATGGCAATGAACCTGTTGAATTATCAGATAAATCTTTCAAGGCACTTAAAGAAGCTTTAGGGGGTAACTAATGCCATATATTGACCAAGCCGCACGCGACAGACTCGACCCGCATATACAGAGACTTTATGATACAGTAGACCCGCTTAATCCAGAAGGTGAACTCAATTACTGTATCACCCGACTAATTCATCTGTATGTGCTGTACCTTATCAGTGCCACTGGTAAAAAAGCTTACGCTCTGCTCGGCCAGGGACATAAGATACTCAAAGAAGCGGCCAGCGAATACTATCGCATGGTGATGGGAACGTGTTATGAAGATGGGGCACGCATACGCAATGGAGCTATATCCGAACTTGATGCGAAACAATTGGAGGATGTTCGATAATGGCTAACATATTCTATTTAATCGGTAGCATGTGTTTCTTTTTCGGAACCTTGATTAACATGGTGAACAGATGAACAACCGATACCGAAACCTACCCTGTCCTTGTAGGTCTGGGAAAAAGTGGAAGCATTGCTGCGAACTTAAACATGATGAGAAGCAGAGTCATCTGGTGACACAGATACAGGAAGCGGAACATAAGAAAGAAGCGGTATGGTATCGGAAGAAGTATAGGCGACTGACTACTAAATCTGCTGGACCTGTTAGGCCGACTGTGGTGCGTAAGAAAGTGATTGTGGCGGAATGAGAAAGATAGCACTTACGCAAAATAAATATGCTCTAATAGATAATGAAGATTATGAATTTATTTCATTGTTTAAATGGCATGCCAGTTGTATAGGTAAAACCTTTTACGCACAAGCACGTATTAGTGGAAAAATAGTATACATGCACCGTTTATTATTGGGGCTTACGGCGGATGATAAAAAATGTGTAGACCACATAAACCATAATGGTTTGGATAATCGTCGTACCAATATTAGAGTGTGTACCAGACAGCAAAATCAACAATATAGAAAAATACAGTCTAATTGTGGGTCTGGTTTAAAAGGTGCATATAGATGTACCAAGTCAAAAACATGGATGAGTAGAATTTGTGTACACGGAAAGGATATTTACTTGGGCACATTTAAAACTAAATATGCAGCCCATAATGCATATAAGAAAGCTGCCAAAGAATATTTCGGGGAATTTTGTTGTGTTTAATCCTTATGATTAGTTACAAAGATATTTTAAAAAGTGTAGGCTATCCGACTGATATTCTCACCTTAGATTTTGAAACCTTTTTCGATACTGAGTATTCTTTAGCCAAGATGTCCACTATTGAATATATCAATGCTCCAGAATTTGAGCTTTTGGGTTTGGGGGCAAAATATAATGATACGCAAACAGTATTTAATTCTGGACCAGCATCTAATTTATGGGTGCCACATGATATAAATGATTTTACAATCATCGTTCAGAACGCTCGATTCGACATCACTATTTTCCAAGAAAAATTTGGTATCATACCCAAATATATCATCGACCTCAAGGACCTCGCCAAACATTACGACGCACGTATGTCAGCTAAATTGAAGGACCTTGCTAAGATGTTTGGGCTTAAACCTAAAGGTGACACGGCACAGTTCAAGGGTCTACACTGGAAGGACATGACCCCGGAACAACGCAAGGACCTGGCTGAATATTGTATCACTGATATAGATGATACTACAGAACTATTCAAAATCCTGTTACTTAAACTCACTAATCCAGAGTTTGAGTTACAACTGATGCGACACACACTTGACATGTGGTTACACAAACGCTTTGGTGTTGACCGAGAACTAGCTACTGAGCTTAAAGACCAGATGGGTACTCGCATGAACGAGGTTGTAGACCTCACTGGTTTCAATCCGAAAGAACTCCGTAGTAAAAAGTTCACGAACTATCTTCAAGACGTACTCCCCGAAGGTGAGACAGTCCCAATGAAAGCCGGGAAGCGTGGTAACATAGCTGCCGTTGCTAAGAACGACGACGGTTGTAAGTGGCTACAAGCTCACCCATCAGAACAAGTGCGTAACTTAATCAACGCCAGGCTAGCTGTTAAAAGCTGGCCCCTACACATAGAACGAGTAAATAACTTTGTTAAACAAGCTAACGCTAACGGCGGTTTACTACGAGTGCCACTTATTTATTATGGTGCTCACACCGGACGATGGAGTGGCACAGAAAAAATTAACCTTCAGAATCTCGGTGGCAGAGGCCGTGCCGGTGTCGGCGTGGACCCACTCATCGGACAGATGCGGTCCCTGCTCCAAGCTCCTGATGGATACACATTAGGGATAGGTGACTCAGCACAGATTGAAGCACGTGTATTGGCGTGGTTGGCCGGTCAAGATGATTTATTAGAAGGGTTCGCTAATGGTGAGGACATTTATTCAGAATTTGCTACGGAATTGTTCAAAGTTCCTATCAGGAAACCGAGAAAAACAGACCCCGAACCACTCAGTAGATTCCTGGAAATTAAACGTGGATTTGGCAAGGACGCAATCCTCGGATGTGGTTATGGTATGGGTACTAATAAGTTCTACCAACGATGTCTCGAAAATCCGAGTCTTAGGCCATACTTTGATAGCGGGACTTACAACTGGAGATTTATTGAAAAGCTTATCAAAACTTATCGCGGAACTTATAGTAGAATACCCGCATATTGGTCAAAGGTTGAGCGTGCATTTAGGCAATGCATACGATTTCCTCATCTCCAACCAGAAGTGGGGCGAATTAAATTCTCTTGCCGAGGTACAACGGTGCATGTACGGCTCCCATCAGGTCGAGTTCTATACTATAGACATTGCCGAATAGATAACAAGGGGACTATAAAGTATCATCACGGTGCCTTATGGGGCGGGTCTATCACTGAGAACATCGACCAGGCCATCAGCCGGGACCTGTTGGGGTTTTGGATACTTGGGTGTGAAAAGGCTGGTCTGCCTGTAGTATTACATGGCCATGATGAGGTGGTGACGTTGATAGAAACAAAACACGGCTATATAAAAGATAACGGTTTGGGATTACTCAAATCTATTTTCTGTTCACTTCCTGATTGGGCCGAGGGTTTACCAGTTGGAGTTGATATTAACGAAAGTGAAAAGTATTGTAAAGCATGAGGTATTGTAAATGAAAATACTAAAGACATTTAAATATTCTATAAAATTCATTTGCAGTAAATGTGGGTATCCTGCTACTGTTCGTAAAGGTAGTAAATGTCATCAAGACCAAAAATGTGCTCCATGTATAGAACGTACCCGTGTTGGAAAAATGGATTGGGTAAAGTGGGAAAAAGGAAATGCCAAAAAGAAAAACCAAAACCGACAAACTTAACGATAACTTTACAGCATATAAGTGTATGAAAAACAATCAGCCACCAAAACGGAACACGGCTAAGGACGGGTCCATCCCCACGCATCCGGTGGTGGACTGCCCCAACCATCCTGAGAGTACAGTCCTACGTCATTGTCTGAAGTGGCTGAAGGAACACCGGATAATGGCCGACCGGCACACTCCAGGCAACATGTGTACTGGTGTGTCGAATACTACCTTCGGCATCGTGGGGGCCGGGGATATTATGGGGGCACTGCCAAATGGCATCCACTACGAGATTGAGACTAAGCGGGGGTGTGGTGGACGATTGAGTAAAGGACAACAGGAACGGCAACGTAAGTTAGAAGCTAACAATTGCCTGTACTTTGTGGTACACGGACTGCCGGAACTTGAATACTATTTTGAGGGATTAGTATGAGCCTTAAAGAATTACCACCATGCAGCTTTAGGTTAGGGAATTATGGAGCATCATTACCGCCCGAAATTTATGGGGACGACAATACATTTTTAAATTGGCTTAAAGTACAGAATATACTTGGGTATTCTAAAATACCGGAGTTTAAAATAAACCCAGGATGTGTCGCTGTTCTTATTGAGGATACTGATTCTTACGGAAAGACTTGGGAAGGCTGGTCACATATTCCAGAACACATTTTTAATAGATTACTTATTAATTAATAGGGGAGAACCATGATACATCTATCAGCATCCAGTATAGCAACCTTTAAAGCGTGCCCTTATCGGTATTACTACCAGTATGTACTAGGTCTAAGACCCATTGTAGACACCGACGCTCAACGTATGGGCACGAACTACCACCGCATCCAGGAGATAGCCAACATGCAGCCGTGTGGTCCGTGTGAGTGTATTGAGATAGACCTGGCAGCAGGTGACAAACCTAATCCGAACCCCAACTGCGTACTCTGCGATGGTAACGGTATCCTCCCTGATGACTTGATGGACGCAGTGACAGCACACCTCAACCAAGCCTATGCTGAGATTCCACTCTCCAAGACAGAAGAAGAATGGGAAGTCGAGAAGATTAAACTTCTCTATTCTCTGGTAGGTTATCAATGGTATTGGAATGACGACAACTACGAGGGTGAATCACTCGAACAAAAGTTTTCATTACCATTATTGTCACCTATCAGTGGCCGTAAGCTAAAGGCTGAACTAAGGGGCAAGATTGACCGAGTGTTCTCTGCTGGTGACAACAGGTTCATCCATGAATACAAAAGTACCAGTGCGAGTTTGGATTCAGATTCTACGTTCTGGAGTCACCTTACCCTCGATACACAGACCCGTATGTACACCTACGCGGCACGCCAGCTTGGGTTAGGTGCGTGCGGTGTACTGTATGACGTGTGGCACAAGCCACAGATTAAGCCAAAGAAACTGACTCAGGGTGAGTCTAAGAAATTTGTTGAGGATGGTGAGTATTGCGGGGAGAAGTTCAATGTGACTGAACCTGGTGCAGAACCTAATGCTCCTTTGGAGATATGTGTTAACGGTCGCCAAGCCACAGTCGAACCCGGTGCCAAAGAAGGAACCTTCGCCATACGTGAAACCCCGGAGATGTATGGGGCTAGGCTGCTCCAGGATATTACACAGCGACCGGAGTTTTACTTCGCACGTAGGGAGATTGTTCATCACGATGACGACATCAACGCGTTCACCTGGGAGTTGTTCAACATCTATAAGTCTATTCAATCTATGAGTAATAAGAATACTTTCTGGAGAAACGAACACCAGTGCGAGGCTACTTTTAAATGCGATTTTATTGACTGGTGCTATTCACATAAAAATGTAGGTGTGGATGAAGTTCCTGAGAATTTCCGGAAGATAGGGGTGAAATGATGAGAGTATGGGGTCTGTATTATAAACTATTAGACTTCCCAAAATCACGATGGACTGGTCCGTGTGGTGTTTTTTGTGTTAGTTTTAAAACACAACAAAATACAGATATAGTTTCGGGACGGCCATTCTTTTTTAGAACCCGTAAATTAGCGAGATTAGAGGCCGAAAAATTAACAGGTAATCGTGTAACTTATAAAGTAGAATCTTTTGAATTAACTTGGAAAAAAAATTAAGGAGTCTAAATAATGCCACCAAAAATACCAGCAAGTAGGCCGTCAACAACCAGACCAAAAACAACAGCTAAACAGTTCCAAATAGAAACCTGGGACGGGACCCAATCCGGCGAGAAGATAATCCTCGTCGCTGACTCCGGCATGGGTAAGACCACGCTCTCAGCTATGGCACCGAACCCGGTGTTCATCGGACTGGATGATGGTGGTCGTAAGATACTCCACCCACAGACAGGTGAGAGACTTCGGCATATCACGAATAAAGATGCTGCCGGTAATGAGATACCATTTACATTCGCTGATGTTCGTGCTGCACTCACCGCCTGTCTCGAACTTGATTGCGAAACAGTAGTGATTGATACCATTACAATCCTCGAACACCTCGCTCTGGAGTGGACACTTAAACATGTAGCCGGACCGAAGGGGGCTTCGGTAGTGAACATAGAATCATACGGGTACAACAAGGGTTACCGACATCTGTATGATACTATGCGGTTACCGTTACTCGATTGTGATAAGCTGGTAGCTGCCGGTAAGAATGTCATAGCTATTGCTCAATCAATCAACCATAGAGTAGCTAATCCTAGTGGAGAAGATTTCCTCTGTGCCGGTCCCCGACTCTATAACGGTAAGCCGTCTATCGTGTCACTGTGGAATGAGTGGGCCGACCACATCCTACGGATTGGTTATCAGAATATGACAGTCAGTAAAGAAAAGAAAGCAGCCGGTGACACTACGAGGTTAATCTATGCTAAACCAGAGGTACATTTCATGGCGAAGTCACGTACTCTGGAAAGTGATTCGTATACGTTTAATGATAAAAGTGATGACTGTGTATGGCAGCATTTGTTTGCTGAGAAAGGAGAATAAAATGCCAAGATTTCAAGTAGGGTTTGTTGTCAGAGATTGGCTCACTGTCAAGGTTGAAGCTGAAAATGAAAAGCGGGCGAAAGAAAAAGCTGAGGAAAAGATGAATAATGTTTATAATAAATCTGATATTGAATGTAATGATGGGAAAACTGATTATGTAGGGATTACAAACTTAGATGTGTTAGATATTCTTGATAACTAATTAATTAATTAATTAAAGGGGCAAAAACATGAGTAACTTAATCAGTCAAGCAGGTGACTATCGCGGAGTGATAACTGATGGTGGACTTGGAGAGTCCAAGAACGGACTCCCGCAGGAAGTATTGTCACTTAAGGCTACTGAGGTCTATGATGATGAATCACAGGAATGGCTTCCTGCTGATTCGGAGAGCAATGAAATAATGGCATACCTGGTCCTCTTTGATAAAAAGGACAACCCTATCTTTCATTGCGATGCGTTGAAAAAAGTAACAGGTTGGGACGGTGCCTCATTCGTGACACTTTCTGAATTGAATCTGGCTGATGTACCGATTCAGTTCCACGTCGAAGAAAACACCTACCAAGAAAACACTACCTTGCAGGTAGCAAACATCCGTGAGTACGATGCTGAACCCGGACGGTCGGTACGTAAGCTCGACAAGGAAGGTGTCTCTGCTCTGCAAGCTAAATACGCTTCGGTCCTATCATCGACTAAGGCCCCGGCCAAGCCGACCAGTGCTCCGGCTAAGGGTAAGACAACAGCGAAGGGTAAAGGAAAGCCAGCACCAACAGTACCTAAGACTACTACAAGACCTACTACAACCGCACCTGTTGGCAAGTGTACGGCTGACGAAGCCTGGGATGCCTGTGCATCTTTGAAGAAAAAAGATGTCACTGACGAAAAGCTTTCAGAAATTTGGCAGGTAGAAGTAGGTAAGGTACTAACGGCTGAGAAGATAGATGAGGCGGATGTTACGCCGGAACAGTGGTTTGGAATCAAAGAGGCTATTTTGGGACAGATTGGTAAAGTGTAATTAATTATAAACTATCGGCGGCGTGTGTGAAACGCTAAGGGCAACAACTGCAATGAATTTGTGGTCTCCGCCAAATTCTCCCTGAGTCCGGTCCATACGAGACTGAAGGCCGAGCAGTCGGACAGCAGGTAAAAATCCTGCCCGATAGTTTATTGAAATTATGACATATGCCGGAATTAAAAACATTATATAACATATATACACAGAATGTAGCCCGGTTCCCGGCCTTACTCAGAGAACTGTCAAAACAATTAGGGGTATCAGTGACATCTCTGAGTAAGTTGGGAGTTGGATACAACCCCGACCACAACGCTTGGATTTTTCCAGAGCGTAACGAACACGGAGTTGTGATTGGACTGATGGAACGCTACCAGGATGGTAAGAAGTACATGATTAAGGGTTCCAAACGTGGTTTAATTTATGCGGTGAACAATGAACAAACGAAAGAATATGAAAAAAGAAAATGGGCCAGAGTCTCGTCAGAGTTCACGTGTTCACTTTGTGGGAAAGCAGACGGGTGCATGTATCCAGAAGGAGAATATGATAGACCCAATGCCATTGTCTGTGTCCATATCTCTGAAGGTTCTGTCAAGCCAATGCAACTCGGATATTTACATATCCTTGACAACCGAAAATCGCCGTCAAGGGTACAGAGTCCATTATCATTTACATCAAATAATCTTCCAATCCTTATCGTTGAAGGTGCGTCGGACGTGCTCACGGCTATGGACCTGGGTTTCGTCTCTGTGGGGAGGCCATCGGCAGAGGGGGGCACGAATTTACTTACAGCCCTTGCCGCAGGGCGTTCAGTATGTATCATCGGAGAGAACGATTCCGGAGCCGGGCGGAGTGGCATGGAATCCGTCTTTGTCAAACTCAAAGACATCTGTAAAACCTGTATCAAACTCCTCCCCCCGGAAGGAATCAAAGACCTCCGCGACTGGAAAGAAGTTGGCCTCACGCAAAAAGAACTCCTCTCGTACATCGAAGCGGAAGGGGACTCGGCGTTAGACCTGAATACATTTGAGGATGACATAGCATACACGATTGCTAGGGAATGGTTACGCCGGGAGAAAACTAAAAATGGGAAGTTGTGGTTAAGGATATTTCGCAGAGGGTTTGTAGAATTTGATGGTCACTGTTATCAGGAGATACCCGATGAAATCATTCACGGACAAATGTACAATTTCTTGGCAGGAAAGTCCTTCATCCACTCGGACTCCACTATACGGGCCTATAAACCCACTAGAGCTAAACTCTGCGACATCCTCGATGCATGTAATTCTTTCTGTCCCATTAATGCCATACCCCCAACGTGGCTTACAGAAGGCACACATCCTGACCCCACTCGGCTCATCACATTCCGCAATGGTATATTAGATGTCAACGATTACCTAAAAGGTAAGGTGACATTACACAATCCAACACCGGACCTGTTCACATTCACAGTTCTACCGTATGACTTCAATAAGAACTTAGAGTCTAAGGTATGGGAGGATTTTCTCAATGACATTTTTAACGAAGATAAAGATAAGATTTCTCTTTTGGCTCAGTGGTTCGGTTACAATACAGTGCCCGACCTCAGCTACGAAAAACTTATGTTATTCACTGGTCGCCCCCGGTCTGGGAAGTCAACAGTCCTCGAAGCTTTACAAGCTACATTGGGAGACGGAAACTGCTGCGAAACATCTTTCCAAGCTCTTGCCGGGGCATTTGGTTACCAGCCTCTTATCGGGACGCTCTGTGCTATTATTGGAGACGCTAAATCACCTCGTCGTGGTGAAGCGGAAGCTGTACTTGAAAAG
>SDBT01010999.1_pt1 | contig 14592 bp, 15 predicted proteins | sample 2277101 | NCBI WGS metagenome assembly SDBT01 (sample SAMN10404973, study PRJNA504765) | marine sediment metagenome | isolation source: marine sediment core GS10_PC15, 103 cmbsf | place: Arctic Ocean: Southern Knipovich Ridge | collected 2010
ATAAATATATTTTTAGTATAAGCTTTAAGTTACAAAAATTATTGCAACTTTTAAATAATAAATCATTGATATTGAAGAAATTGGATTATATTATTTTTGATGATTTTTTAGTTGAGTAGAAATTAATATAACTATATATGGTTTATGAACTTCTCAAAATCATTTTGAAAAGTTCGGGCAAAACATGAGAAAAGTGTCAAAGGTCTATTAATGCGTTTAGTTATGCTGGTTCTTATGGTTACTGTAATTTCTTGTGATAAGGAAGCTCCGCCTCCACAAAAAACATCGCTGGATTTTATTATCAGAGATGTAAGAAACAATGTGGTTGATCTTTCCCAGTACAAAGGCGATGTTGTTCTTATGATTAATACTGCCACAGAGTGTGGATTGACTCCGCAGTTTATAGGGCTTCAAAAATTATATGAAAACTACAGGGATCAAGGACTTGTCATCCTTGGTTTTCCCTCCAATTCATTCAAGCAGGAAAATAAAACTGAAGAGGAAATAATAATATTCTGTTCTGATAATTTCCTTGTAGATTTTCCCATGTTCGGAAAAGTTGATGTGAAAGGTCCTAAGCAGCATGAAATCTACAAATATTTAACCGACCCTGCCACTAATCCTCAATTTCCGGGTATAATCAGATGGAATTTCGAAAAATTCCTTATCGGGCGAGATGGTCAGATAGTCGGTCGTTTTGCACCTGAAGTAACTTCGGAAGATCCGGAACTCATAACCGCTATTGAGAATGCTCTTGCTGCAAGTTAGGGATTTGTAAACATAATTTATCTGGGTTTTGTTCGTATATTAATGAGAGGGTGCTGTGTTATTCCTCTCATTATTTTTTGGAACCGGCATTAATCTAACTTGTTAATGCTTTTTACTTTCCATAGATAGTAGTGTATGAAATTTCGCATGGTCATTGACATACAAACAAAAAATTTTGTATATTTTATAATTAAGAAAAAATTTTGTCTTGAAAGTTGAAAGTTAAAATTATGGCGAAAAGACCTGATAAAAATCACTATTATCTCAATATAGCCAAAGAGGTAGCAAGGCGTTCGACATGTCTTAGGCGTTGGTATGGTGCGGTAATTGTCAAAAACGATCAGATTATTTCAACTGGATATGCCGGTGCTGCGCGCGGGGCTGTTAACTGCAGTGATATAGGTAAATGTCCCCGGCAGCAGGCGAATATCCCACGTGGTGAGCGGTATGAACTGTGCAGGAGCGTACATGCTGAAATGAATGCGATCATTCATGCTGCACGTGCAGATATGATTGATTCAACACTTTATCTCGCAGGATTGGACGCGACTGATGGAACAATCGTTAATGGGGCACAGCCTTGTAAGATATGCAGCCGTCTGATAATTAATGCCGGTATTAAGACAGTGAAAGTTTTAGACAAAAACGATACGATTAAAACTTATAAGGTAGCAGATTTTATTAAAAATGAAGAACTTGATCTCAATAAAGCAGGTGGATACTGAGAAGTTTTATCCTTCGGTATGAGCGGCATAGTTATAAAATATCACTTAATAATATTTTAAATAATTTAAAACAAATGGGGCAACTTTGAGTGAAGTAATCACCGACATAAATAAAATGAGTCGAATTTGTGAAGATAAGCGTCAAAAAGGTATTAACATAGGTCTCGTTCCAACTATGGGTGACTTGCATGAAGGTCATTTGAGCCTGATAAGACATGCATTAAAAAAGACAGATTTTGTCGTGGTAAGTATTTATGTGAATCCGGCTCAATTTGGTGAAGATGAGGATTTTGAAAAATATCCGCGAGACTTGGAGTGTGATGTTCGTCTTGTTGATTCTCTTGGTGCACATGTGGTATTTGCACCGAGTGACAGAATAATGTATCAGGAAGGATATTCCACTTATGTGACTGTTGAGAGTTTAACTGCCGTTTTGTGCGGTCGTTCCCGCCCAACGCATTTCAGGGGTGTAACTACGGTTGTTGCTAAACTCTTTAATATTGTAAGACCTAATGTGGCAGTATTCGGGCAAAAGGATGCCCAGCAGTTATCTGTTATAAAGAGAATGGCAAGGGATCTTAACATGAATATTGAAATTGATGCGGGGCCTACTGTACGTGAATCCGATGGTCTGGCTATAAGTTCCCGTAACAAGTATCTGAAAAAAGAAGAGAGAGAAAAGGCAACTGTTTTATATAGAAGTCTAAAGGCGGCGCGGGAACTTATTAATACAGGTGTAACAAGTTCGGAGCAAATTATCAGAAAAGTTAGGAAAGTTTTAGATGAGGTGCCGGAAGCGAAAACGGAATATGTTGAGATAGTAAATTTTGATGATATGCGCCAGGTTGATGATGTATCAAACGGTGCGCTCCTTGCTGTTGCGGTCTGGTTTGGCGAAACACGTCTTATAGATAATATTATAATCTCTGGTCGTGGAGGATGAAATATGCAGGTCGTGACTCCTTATGATGAAGCTATTCTCAAAAAATATCCTGAACAGGTAGTAATTGTTCTTGCAAAAGAGAAGTCCGGGCGAGTCAATCCAATATCAATCGGTTGGATAATGCCAACTTCACATATGCCGCCGATGATGGCTTTTTCTGTGGGTAAAACAAGATATTCGCTTGGTGTTATACGTGAAGCCGGTGAATTTATTATAGCCTTTCCATCCGAAGAGCAGGGCAAAGAAACACTTTTATTCGGAACGAAGTCAGGTAGAGATACGGATAAACTTGTTCTTTCGGGAGTTTCAACTGTTCAGGCACAAAAGGTAGATTGTCTTCTTCTTGATGATGCTGCGGCAAATTTTGAGTGTCGTTTGGTTGGGGAATATACGACAGGCGATCATGTAATATTTGTAGGCGAGGTTTTGTTGGCTCATGTGAATCCAGATTCGCCGGGAAGGATTTATGTGGTTAGCAAAGGATATAAAATGTCTGGAATATCAGCTAAAATAAAATTTTAGGGGGTAGTGTTTATGAGAAGAATCATGCTTAAATCAAAAATTCACAATGCTGTCGTAACACAGACAGAACTTTTATATTCAGGGAGTATTGCCATTGACGAATTGATTATGGAAAAATCGGATGTAATTGAAAATGAGCGGGTTCAGGTTGTTAATCTTAATAATGGAGCCCGTTTTGAGACATACGTGATTAAGGGTAAAAAAGGGGCGGGAACTGTCTGCCTTAACGGCCCTGCGGCAAGACTTAGTACTCCAGGTGATACAATTCATATTCTTTCTTATGAAACGGTTAGTGAAGACGAACTAAAAGGTTTCAAAACTAAAATTATCGTTCTTAATGAAAAAAATGAAGTAATCCAAGAAAAATAATATTCTGATCTTAAAAGAAATGTCAAATTATTTGAAACTTAAACCGTTTATAAAAATTTAAAGGGTTAGAAAATAAATTTGTTTTCTTTCTTGACATATTATCATAATTATTATTAATTATAAGAAAGCTGAAAAAATATTTAATTAAAAGGGGATATTTACAATGCGTTCAGTCATTGTACCGTGCTTGTTAATAATTATTTTTACAGGGTTTGCTTTTACTGCTTATGCCGAGCAAATTAATACAACCGACTCAAGTAGAAATTCTTACGGCAATTCAATTTTTCAGATCGGCCAAAAGCCTTTAACAAGCCTGAGAAGCATGAGTCTGCTTGATCCTGAACGTTTCACCATGAAACAACAGACAATATTCAATTATTCATCATCGGGAAATTATGGATCATCCATGATGGGTATGTATGTAAATACCATGGAGTATCGCTTCAATATGCCGCTTACAATGAGGTTGAGAGTAGCTTATCAAAACAATATGAGCGGCCTGTTCAGCGACAATAGTTCAATGACTGGAAGATCCGGACAAGAAACCGGAAATCTTTTTATACCGTCTTTTGATGTGATCTATCAACCGTGGAAAAATACAACAATCAGTTTCCATTACCGTGATTTTTCGGGAATGGACCAATATTCTGATCCTAATTATTATCGCAGGTATGGGCGTTTCGGTAGATAAGGTATAATCAATTTTCATGATATGTTTATAACCGGGGTTTATGAATAATATCTATAAAATACAGTTACTTAGGGGGGGTACATAGGTTATCTGTGTAATCCCCATTTTTATTTTCATTTTTTTCTGCCAGACATTTCTTCCATATGACCAAACTACTTGGAATAACAGTATTTATATCTTCAACTGTTATAGTTATTTCACTTTTATCGATAACAATTCTTTATAAATTGCCCCAAAAAACAGATGCAATTTTTGATGAAAAAATAAATTCTAATATAAGGGTCGCAGTTATGAATGGATGTGGCAGGGAAGGTCTTGCATCCATGTTTGCACAAGAGTTAAGAAATCTCGGATATGATGTAGTTAATGGTCAGGGGGGAAATGCCGATTCATTTGACTTTAATGTTTCTGTTGTACTGGATCGTAAAGGAAATAAAAACTATGCCAAAACCGTAGCGAAGGATATCGGGATCAGAGAAATTCTGGATCAATATTCCGCTAACCCATACATTATTGAGGATTTAGTTGTTATCATTGGTCGGGACTGGGATACATTGAAAATATCAAGGGAGGCAATGGTGATTGATGTCAAATAGCAATAATGATAACTTGGAAAAAAATGTTGAGAGTATAATAAACCTCATCATGGAAAAGAAAGGTGAGGATATAGTTGTTTTAGATTTGCGGGACATTTCCAGTATTTCCGATTTTTTTATCATAACAACAGGTAATTCCAGTGTACATGTTAAAGCCATTTGTGATGAAATTCGTGAAAAAATAAAAACAAATAATAGAACCATTCCCTGGCATGTAGAAGGATATGAAGCTCTGAAATGGATTCTAATTGATTATGTTGATATTGTTGTTCACATATTCGATTCCGATACCAGATTATATTATTCTATAGAAAAACTGTGGGAAGATGCAAAATCACGGCAAATAGAAACAAATTATTGAAAAATTGACATCTTGGCACAAAGGATTGATTGATGAATATTGTTGTTTTAGGTACTATTGCTTTTGATGATGTTGTGACCGATCATGGTACCGTTAAAAATGCTCCCGGTGGTTCTGCTTTTTACTTCTCTGCAGCAGCATCGCTTTTTACTCCTGTTTCTTTGGTAGGTGTGGTTGGTGATGATTTTCCACAGGAAGAAATACAATTTCTGAATAAAAGGGGGGTTAATACCGACTGTCTGAAAATTATAAAGGGCGGAAAGACTTTCAAATGGGGTTGTGAGTACGAGACCGATATGAATAAAAGAAGTACTACTAATCTGGAAATTAATGTTTTCAAGGATTTTAATCCTGTTCTTAATAAACAGTGCCGGAAGTCTAAATATGTATTCCTCGGTAATATTAACCCGGAACTTCAACTCAGTGTTATGGAGCAGATTGAATCACCCATATTCATGGGAGCGGATACAATTGAATGCTATATAAAGGAAAAACCGGATGTTCTTAAAATCGTTTTAAAACGTGTGAATTTGCTCATGATCAATGATGAGGAAGCGCGGCTTCTCACTGGCGAACATAACATTATTTCAGCTTCCAGGGCTCTTCTAAAGTTGGGACCTGAATATGTCATTGTAAAAAAGGGAGAGCATGGTTCAATCCTTGCCACGAAAGATGAGTTATTCATAGTTCCTGCTTATCCGATTATTGATGTTATTGATCCAACCGGCGCCGGTGACTCATTTGCAGGAGGAACAATTGGGCATATTGCAAAAATGGATTCAATTGATTCGCAAACAATTAAATCTGCCGTTGTTTACGGTGGAATTGTTGCTTCTTTCACTGTTGAAGAATTCGGTCTTAAAAGATTGAAAAACTTAACAATGGTGGATATTGAGGAACGGTTAGCCCTTTTCCGGTCCATCACATTATTTTAAAGGTGTGTGATTATGCCTGTTGAAACTCTCAAATGGACAGAAAAGGGGCTTGTTATTATAGATCAGCGGCTGTTGCCGGGAAATGAAAAATATATTACTCTGAAAACTACGGAAGATGTTTGTAAGGCAATTGAAACTCTTGCAGTTAGAGGAGCACCGGCAATAGGTATTGCTGCCGCTTATGGTGTTGTTATAGCGGTTAAAGAAAACCCCGATAAAGAGCATGTACGGTCTTCAATTACGAGGCTCAGGAAAACACGTCCTACTGCTGTAAATCTTTTTCATGCTTTGAAGAGTATGGAAAAAAATTTGGACGATGCTTTTGCATCCGGTGAGCCTGTTGCAAGGTTTCTGGAACTTGCCAACGGCATTTATGCAGAGGATGTGCGTATTTGTCGTACTCTCGCAAAAAATGGTGCGGAACTTCTCTCCGATGGAGATACCGTTCTTACTCACTGCAATGCTGGTGGACTGGCCACATCCGGTTATGGTACGGCTCTTGGGATTATATATGCTGCGATAGAGGATGGTAAACATATCGATGTTTATGTAGATGAAACACGACCTCTTTTGCAGGGAGCCCGTTTAACAGCATGGGAACTCTCCCAAAACGGCGTGCAAATAACTATTATCTGTGACAGTATGGCAGCAGAAGTGCTCCGTCAGGGCAGGGTTGATCATGTCATTGTTGGAGCCGACAGAATTGTTGCTAACGGGGATTCGGCGAATAAAATCGGAACTTACGGATTATCGATTGCTGCACGGGAACATGGAGTTCCGTTTTATGTTGCAGCCCCGCTTACGAGTTTTGATTTCTCTTTAAAATCCGGTCGTGAAATCCTGATTGAAGAGAGAGATGCCGCTGAAATATACAGCTTATGGGATTTGTCCGGACAAACTGAAAATGTGTCATTTTATAATCCTGCGTTTGATGTCACCCCTGCTCAGAATATATCGGCTATAATTTCTGAGAAAGGTATCGCGAAACCCCCTTATGAAGATATTCTGGAAGCCTGGAGTATCGATAGGGGTAATCCATCAGAATCTTAGCGCTTGACAGATATGATTGTACTGGGAACATCGGGATTCAGCTACAGGGAGTGGAAGGGATTTTTTTACCCGAAAAACATGCGTAACGGGGATTTTCTCTCATTTTATAAGGATTATTTTAATGCGGTGGAGATAAATACTACTTATTAATGTATAAAGATATGTTGAGAAAAAAAGGTAAAAAAATATGAAAATTACACTGCCGGATTACCATATACATACCGCTTTCTGTAATCATGCATATGGTGAAATGGAAGACTATGTTAAGCGTGCCATTGAGATTGGTCTTGAAGAAATCGGCTTTGCTGAACACATGCCTGTGATGCCTGAACCGCACCTGTGCATAAGTTATGATGACTTGCCTTATTATATTGAACGTGTGAAAGAATTACGTGATCGTTATAGAGATAAAATTATTATCAGGCTGGGTGCTGAAATTGATATGGACTTGAACCGCGCCGATGAAATTGAAAACATTATTGAAAACTCAGGATTTGATTATGTAATAGGTTCAATTCATTATCTTGATGGCTGGCCTTTTGATCAGAAACAATATATAGATGAATTCGAAAAGGAAGATATTAATGAAATCTACGAACGTTTTTTTGAAACCATAATAGAAGCCGCAAAAAGCGGTTTATATGATATTGCTGGACATCCGGATAATATGAAACGTTTTGGGTATCGCCCATCAAAAGACATAACACAGTTGTACAAACATGTTGCCTCAGTCATGAAAAAAATGGATGTGGCAGTTGAAATCAATACGAGCGGATATGATAATCCTGCGAAGGAAGCATATCCATCAACTTCCTTTTTAACTGTACTTAATCAATATGAGGTTCCGGTTACTGTTGGCTCTGATTCTCATAGACCTGAGCATGTTGGAAGACATTTTAAAAAGGCTTATAAGGTTCTTAAAGAAGCTGGATATGACAGTGTTGCATATTTTGAGGGAAGAAAACGGGTGCTGAAACCTCTACCGCCTATTTCCCAAGTTTGAAGAATAAATATGAAAAAAACAACCACTTTAGTATATACATTGATTTCAGGAATACTTCTTGGATGTGCCTACCCACCTGTGGGACTGGGTTTTTTGGCTTATGTAAGCCTTGTTCCAATGTTATTTATTGTGAACTCTTTAAAAACCCGACAGGTATTTTTTTGGTCATTGATTTTCAGTTTGTTTTTTCATGCATTAACATTATCGTGGATACGGCATATAACCTGGATCGGAATGGTTTTAGGTATAATCACGCTGTCCCTTATTTATACATTACCATTTGTAATTACACAACTTATTCGAGAAGTATTTCCGCGAAAGGGGATTTTTGTATTCCCTTTTGCTGTAGCAGGGATAGAATGGATACGGTCTTTTGATGTCCTTGCTTTTCCCTGGATGATTTTGGGGAATTCACAGACCTATTACCCATGGTTGATACAATTTGCCGATATTACCAGCGCTTATGGAGTTTCATGGTGGGTTGCTATGGTAAATGTTTCGGTTTTTTCCCTGATAAAGAAAAGAACGGCTGTAAGATGGGCTTTTCTTGTGATCCTGTTTCTTTTTCCGCTTATTTATTCATTGAAAGTATTACAGGCTCCAACAGATACAGATAAGACGTTGAAAGTCGCACTTATTCAGGGTAATGTAATGCCAGAGGAAAAGTGGGAATATGGAAATGAACTCTGGAATATAAATCTCTACCGCAGCATGAGCATTCAGGCGATGGCATATAAACCCGATCTTATTGTTTGGCCTGAGACTGCAACTCCGGTTTATCTGTGTGAAGAATACCAATACCGCCGTATGGTTCAATCGCTTGTTGATTCTATAGGTGTTCCAATTGTAACCGGTACACCATCGATTGACTTTGAATCAGGTCAAAAATGGAATTCCGCTGCTTTTTTTCAGCCGGGTGGGGAAAAAGTGGAACGTTATGATAAAATTCATCTTGTTCCATTTGGGGAAGCCATTCCGTTTGATGATATATTCCCGTCATTGAGGAATTTTCATCTCGGGCAGGCAAATTGGGATAAGGGTACAGAACACGTTGTTTTTAATTCACATGTACTCCCGCCATTTAATGTGGCTATTTGTTTTGAGTCAATTTTTCCCGACCTGATCCGAAAATTTGTAGTAAATGGTGCGCAATTTATTATGGTTATTACTAATGATGTGTGGTTTGGTCCTTATGTATCACCTGTTCAGCATGCTATGATATCGGTACTTCGTACAATTGAGTTTCATCTTCCGGTAGTGCGGTGTGCTAATACGGGAATTTCTATGATTATTGATCCGTACGGAAGAATTGTTGATAAAACCGAAACATTTGAACGTGATATCCTCATCGGTACTATTACCCCGGGAACTGAGAAAACAGTATACGCAAAATTCGGTAATGTTTTTAGTATGTTCTGTTTATTTATTACATTGGTATTTCTTATGTTATATGTTTTTATGAAATATTTCAAGTTCAAGAGGATTTTATGAAAATAGGAAAGAAATTAATTATTATTCTTTTATGTTTATATGCTGAAAAAGCAGTGTGGGCTGAAGAATATCCTGATTGGGAAGGATATCCGTCATTGTTTTCCATGACAGATTTAATTGAATTCAAAGGTCGTGTATATGGAACGTGCGAAAACGGGGTATTGTGCTATGATCCTTTGAATAAAGAATATAAATTATTTTATAAAAATCACGGGCTTGAAGCAAGTAATATCCTTTCAATTGCTTCTACATCAAGTGAGATATTTATTGGATTTAAAAATGATGGTTTGATGAGGTTTGATCCTGATGAAGAAAGTTTTGATCCGATTCTTTTCCCTGAATATGTTGATAAAGAGGATGTATTAAAAACAATAGCCGTTAATGATATTTTTGCTCTTAATGACAGTATACTTTTTATCGGTCATTCTAAGGGAGTTGACAAGCTGAACTTAAACACAGAAGTACTTTATACTTACTCAAAGCTTTCTGTAAATATCAAAGAAGATACACCGGTAGATGAAGTCAAAGTATTTAAAAATAAAATATGGGCATGTACACCTGGTGGACTTGCTTGGGCGGATGTTGACAATCAAAACCTTGAATCCGAAGAAAACTGGGGTAGTTTCCAGTTCCCTACGGGAGTGAACACGATATATAATTTTATTGATGAAGAGAATGATGAAGATATGATTTTTGTTGGAACTAACGGAAGCGGAATATTTTCTTTTAATAGTGATTCGGGAGACACATTATACTCATCTGAAGAAGATTTTAGTGTTTACAGTATCACGGGCGGTTTAGGAACCTGCTTTGCTGCAACAGACAATGGATTGTACATGAAATATGAAGATGATTGGTTATATATAGAAGCGTCAACAAAACCTTTGAGAGCCCTGGTTCCGGACGGTGATGATGTAATCTGGATAGCAACAGGCAATGATGGTTTAAGATGTTATAGAAGTTCGGGTTATTGGAAAATTCCGGCAATAAACGGACCGCGGAATTCAACATTTAGAAAAATCGATGTTACAAAAGATAATGTTGTCTGGGCTGCGACATCGATACGTGAACAATACGGGTATGTTCAAAGATTCCAGGATAATATCTGGGAATGGTATGATGAAGATGACGGGCTTCCCAGTTCTTTTACCAATGCCGTTCATGTGGACAGCCGTGGTAATTTATGGGGTGCTACGTGGGGAAGGGGTGTTTATACACTTGATGATAGTGATACTGTACAGAAAGAAGATGATATAATCATACATATAGATCCTGAGAGAGAAATTATTTTGCCAACCGGCAGTAGTAAGACTTTTACAGCATGCCCTGATGTTACGGAGGATAAACATGGCAATATATGGATCGCCGACTGGGATAAAGGAGTAATTATTCTGGAAGGCAATCTACCGATAAATGAATATAAGTACTATAATTTTTTATTCGATGATAGTGGTTCGTTACATTATATACGAAGGGTTTTTTGTGATGACAACGGATGGGTATGGCTTGGTACACAACAAACAGGCTTAATCGGTCTGTTTGTCGGTGAAGATCCTTACGATATTTCAGACGATCAAACAAAATATATTTCTCTATCAGATGGTCTTCTTGGATATCTTGTGGAAGCTATCCACACTGATAAGAATGGTTATGTTTGGGTAGGTACGGATGGAGGATTAAACCGTATAGAAATACTTCCAGGAAGTATCCTGAAAGTTGAAGATATGAATTATCTTCTTAGAGAAGATACTATTGAGATTATATGTATTGAGGTTGACAGGTTTGACAATAAATGGATTGGTACATCTAATGGTCTTATAAAACTTAATCCCCGCAATAAATTTGTGCAAGTTTACAATACAAGTAATAGCGGACTCTTTTCTAATAGTATTCTTTCTTTAAGGTATGATAATAATGATATGCTCTGGGTAGGCACTGATTCAGGTTTGAATAAATTTTATGTTATAAGAGCCGATTCTGATGAATCTGATAGTCAATTTCATGTTTATCCTAATCCTTTCGAGATATGGGGTTACAATTCCAGAGCTGTTTTCAATAATCTTAAGCCGGCTAATCCTGTTCGTATTTATAATTTTACCGGGGATCTCGTTAATGAATTGATTTCCGGTGAGGGTGATGATCACGGAGCTTCTACAGTTGAATGGAACGGATGTAATTTTAAAAATGAGTTTGTGGGTTCAGGAGTGTATTTCTTTACCGGTATTGACAAAAATGGTCATGGTTTCAGGGAAAAAATGGTTGTGATAAGGAGGTAGTTGGTGTTTGCTCATATGAGCCGTCTCTTTAAGCATTCTGTTGTATACGGAATGTCGGAAACAATTTCCCGCGGGACAGGCTTTATTCTCATGTTCATTTATGTCAGAATACTTGCTGATTCCCAGATCGGAATAAGAACGTTACTGTATTTTGCTTCCGCATTCCTTGGTCTTTTTTATACACTCGGTTTGGATAATGCTTTTCTAAGATATTTTATGGATGAGGATTATAAAGATAAAAGAAGCAAGATATTTTCAACAACAGTTTGTTTTACTGTACTGATAGGGTTGCTTTTTGTTGTTGCCTCGGTGTTTTTCGGAAAATCAATTTCAATACTGATAACTGAAAGTGATTCCTATGTCTATTTAACCAGGCTGTTGTTTATTATACTCATTCTTGATACAATTGTCATATATCCGTCTCTCGTGTTACGTGCGGAAAACAGGTTTCAGTATTATTCACTGATCTCGATTGCAAGATTCTTTCTGTTTATTTTATTGAACTTAGTGCTTGTCTGGTATCTGGACCGTGGTGTAAATGGAGTATTTGAAGCTAATCTCATTGTTGTTTTACTTATCTTTTTTTTCCTTCTCCCTGTTTATGGCAAATACTTTTCCGGTCAAATATCGTTTCAAATTCTTAAAAAAATGCTTTTTTTCGGTGTTCCAACAATCTTCACAATATTTGCCATGCGCATAATTGATTTATCCGATAGGAGAATAATTCAATATTATTTTGACGAATCTAAGGTCGGTCAATATTCATACGCATATACACTTGGAATGGTTGGCATAATGGTTTTCGTCAATTCATTCAGAACGGCATGGCAGCCGTTTTTTTTATCACTTAAATCAAATTCTGAGGCAAAAAACATATTCTCAAGAGTTGCAACATATTACGCTATGTTTATTTGTATGGTTTTTTTGGGGATGGTTCTTTTTAAAAATGAGATTTTCAGTTTATATGCACCGGGAAAACCGCTTTTTTTATCAAATATTATACCGTTTGTTGCTTTTTCTTACATAATTTACGGTTTATATATAATTATGTTGCCCGGAGTATTTTTTAGGGAGAAGACAATATATCTTCCGATTGCAACATTTACAGGAGCATTGGTAAATGTGGGATTGAATTTTATTTTTATTCCCAGGTTAGGAATTATAGGTGCAGCATATACAACGATTATTTCGTATGCAGTAATGGTTACGATATTATATTTTGTTTCAAGGTACATATATCTGGTAAAATATGAGATTGGAAGGCTTGGGACAGTATTTATTTTGACCATTGTTATAATAGGTTTTTCATTCATGTATCAACCGGATGATTTAATAAAAAAACTTATTTATAATTCCACGCTTTTTGTTATACCGCTGATAATATATTATTTTAGCAGTTTTCTAAAGCCGGAAGAGAAACAATATATACGGCGAATAGTTAAAAATGCTTTGTAAAATCAATTATTTAAAGTAAAAATATTATCATTGAATACAATCCTTCAATCATCTGGTAAAATGAAAAGTTTAAAATAGAAGTTGCCTCAAAAATATCGAATAATCAGTAGAAGGAATAATTAATGAAACTGTCTTCAATTGATTTTTTAAACAGTTTTCACCAATTTAAAAGGCGTTTAGGATGGTTTATGAGTGGTATAACTATGCGTAAAGCATCCAATTTTTTAATAACTTCATTTCAGTACGTTTTGAGAAACGAAAGGATGTTGTCTATACCCACATTTGTAAAGATTGATGTTTCACCTTTATGTAATTTACATTGCACTATTTGTGTTCATGCTCATGCAGATGGGTATCCCGGTCTTGAAAAGCAGCACTACGACCATACCATGAAGATGAGCTTTGACAGATACAAGAGAATAATCGATCAGATAAAAAGCAAAAGCTTTACAGTGTCGCCTTATAACCTTGGTGACCCGCTCATGCATCCGGATATAGATGAAATGTGTTCATACGCTCGTCAAGCCGGGTTGAATGTGCATATTAGTACGAATTTCAGTTTTAGTTTGAGCGATGAGCGTATCCGTTCTATCGCCTTGAGTGGTATAACGCATTTGACCGTTTGTATTGACGGTATGACCCGGGATACATATTCAAAGACACGTGTAGGAGGAAGAATTGATTTGGTGAAATCGAATCTTGAGCGTTTATGTGCCTTCAAAAAAAAGCACAGATTAAAATATCCGATTATCGAAGCTCAATACTTGAAATTTCCGCATAATATGCACCAATTATCCGAGGCAAAAGAGTGGTTAGAAAAAATTGGTGTAGATAAAATGGTGGATTTCTATGGCACTCTTCACAACTATACTGTCGATATACCCGGCAACTATAAGATTTTCGAACCAAAAAAGAAAAGCTTTTTCCCGTTGTGTTATTGGCCGTACTTTTTTATGGTTATTAATTACAATGGTGACGTTGTTCCATGTTGTTGGTTTCGCATGTATGCACATAACAGTTCCGATCTGAAAGACAAGTCAACGGTTTTTGGTAACGTTTTTGAAACAGACATACGGGAATTATGGAATTCCGAACATTATAAAACTGCCAGACGGTTAGTTTCCAATCCTGAAATAGCTGTTAAAAGTGATTCATATAAAGAACATTATTGTTACAATTGCCCCTTGATTTTTGAAACAGACTGGAGGAAAAATCACCGCATAGCACCTGAGTGGGAATTCGATGAAGTTTATAAAATGATTAACGGCAGACCCGTACGCCGTCCGGATGATGAGGCTATGGAGTTGAAGAAACAGCGAATGAATAAAAAAAACAATAAAAATAATGGAGTTTTTGTAGGGAGCAGTATTTCCATATCTAAAAGCTAATAAAAGGCGATATGAAAAA
>SDBT01011000.1_pt1 | contig 14591 bp, 12 predicted proteins | sample 2277101 | NCBI WGS metagenome assembly SDBT01 (sample SAMN10404973, study PRJNA504765) | marine sediment metagenome | isolation source: marine sediment core GS10_PC15, 103 cmbsf | place: Arctic Ocean: Southern Knipovich Ridge | collected 2010
TACACGGATGCTACGGATTAACACGGATAGGGTATCTGTCCTGAATCCGTGAGAATCTGTCTCATCCGTGTAATCCGTGTGCTATTTCCTGTTTTAAAATTCTTTATCTGAACATCTATAGCTATCATACCAAACTCTCGTTATCTGTTCAATAGGAATTTCTCCCGTGCTATAATTTGACTCAGTTCTGGAGTTTTTTATTGAGAAAAGGATAAAAATCTGATAAAATAGTCACCATGACAGATCAAATTGATTATGAACCTACATCGAATTATGAAATCCGGGACATTGAGGGATGGATAGTTTACGTGAATCATCAGCTCCTCAATGAAAAACCCGGTCGTGATATGCTGGAACTTATGGAAGTCAAGCTGTATGACGTCAACCGGGTGATTCCACAGCCTGCCCTGGAAAAGATACGCGAAGTCGCGATCTGGCTGGAAGCTGAGAACCCGCAGGTTACCTGCGCGTGCTACCATCCGTCAAAAAAGTGGCTGAGTGAGCATGGATTCAATCCTGAGAAAGCAAAATCCGTTGAGATCGGTAACGCTGTCAACTTCATCAACTGGTCGTTACACCAGCCAGCTATGGTTCTGCACGAACTGGCTCATGGCTATCATCATCAGGTGCTGGGCTACGACAATCCGGACATCAAAACCGCTTATAAACAGGCAGTTGACTCCGGGATCTACGAATCGGTATTGAAATATAATGGGAAACAGGCGCGGGCGTATGCGATCAACAACGATCAGGAATACTTCGCCGAACAGACTGAGGCTTATTTCGGCACCAACGATTTCTATCCCTTTGTGAGGGCTGAACTCATGCAGCATGACCCTCTGATGTATGAAACGCTAGAGAAGCTCTGGGAGGTATAAAATGGCCAAAGTTTTTGACGTCGTCGAAGCTCAACAGGTATGGGGGACATTTGAGAGCGTTCGGGATCATCTGTATGATCAGTTCCAGAACGTACCATTTGATCCAACGACGGGCTTGTCTCCTGAAGAACTGAAACAGGAGGTCGCGGCGTACCGCGAAGCTAATCTGGATCATCCCAGGGTTCTGCAAAAAGCCAACATCTACCGCATTGTGGTCACTCGCGGGCAGATTTGCGTGGATCCGCTGGACTGGTTTGCCGACAAGCTCAGGCACGGCAATCTGGTGAGGAAGGCGCGGGACGAATGGTATCACGAAGCCCGGACAGGCGTGATAAAGGAAGAGGCCAGTTGGTCCAGTAACGTCCACAAACTCGGCATACTCAGGGGTGGACTGGACATGGGGCACATATCTCCCGGCTGGGAGAATATGTTCGCTGGTGGATTGGCAGGATTGATAGAAGAAGCCCGGCAGGAGCGGGAACGACTGGGATCAGAGGCTACGGAGGAGCAAATAGCGTTCTACGAGGCGGTGGAGATGGTCTACCGGGCGACTATCAGGTTTGCGGAGCGTTTATCTCAACTTGCAGAGAAAATGATCCCCAATTTCCCAGAGCATGAGGAGCGTTTGCAGGCAGTCGCTGATGTCTGTAAGCGAGTGCCCGCCCACGCGCCCAGGACTTTCTATGAAGCTCTGCACTTCGCATGGCTGATGCACGAAATGATCGAGATGGAGGGCGAGATGGTGCGCTCTATGGGGCATTTCGACCGCACTATATATCCATATTATCAGGCAGACATAGACTCCGGTCGCCTCACGCGGGAACAGGCCAAAGAACTCATGAAATTCTTCTGGATCAAATATCACTCGCGCACACGGGGGAAATCAAACGGCAAGAACTTCGTATTCGCGGGGCAGTATCCCGACGGCTCCATCCTCACCAACGAACTGACCTACGTGGCTCTGGAAGCCTACGAGGAATTGAACACGCCGGATCCAAAACTTTCGGTGCGCTTTCTGCCGGATACACCTGACAGGCTATACAGGCGAGTAGCCGACATGATTCGCAATGGACACAATTCATTCGTGCTGATGAACGATATACCGGCAGTTGAGGCTCAGGTCAAACGCGGCAAGACGTGGGAGGATGCCCGCACATACTTGCCCATCGGATGCTACGAACCGGCTGTGGATGGCAAAGAAGCAGGCTGCACCATGAATATAGAGATCAACATCGCCAAAGTCGTGGAACTCGCTTTGCATAACGGGCTTGATCCCCTCAGCGGTCAACAAATTGGGCCACATACCGGCGATCCCGCTACTTTTGAGAGTTTCGAGCGGATGTTTGACGCCTTCACAGGACAACTGGATTTCCTGCTCACTCGCACAGTGGAATACGTTGGCGCTCATGAGCGGCAGTGGCCTCAGATCAACCCCTCACCGCTGATTGCCGGAACCATCCATGACTGCCTTGCCAGAGGCAAGGACATCGGCCAGGGAGGCGCTCACTACAACGCTGTAGGCTGCGTGGGTATCGGGCTGGCTAATGCCGCCGATTCGCTTCTGGCTGTCAAAAAAGCTGTCTTTGACGAGAAGAAATACACCATGAACGAGGTATTGGACGCTATCCGGTGTGATTTTGATGGCTGCGAATCCATGCGCCAGTATTTGCTGAACAGGATACCCAAATGGGGAAATAATGATCCGGAAGCTGATGAAATGGCCAAGCGCATCGCTGATTACTATTCCAGCAAGGTTCACACCTTCACCAATGCTCGCGGCGGGCCGGTTCAGGCCGCACTTTTCACCCTCGAAACTCAATGGTCGATGGGAAAGCTCACCGGCGCGATGCCGGATGGTAGAAAGGCTTGCGAATCGCTGGCTCCCGGTGTAGGAGCCACGCCAGGGCGGGATATGAACGGCGTGACTGGCCTGATAGGTTCGGTCACAAATCTGGATTTCACAGAAACACCCAACGGGTCAGTGCTGGACGTGATGCTGCATCCCTCCGCTGTCAAGGGCGATGACGGCCTGGAGACTATGGTCAACCTGATAAAAACATTCTTCGACGGCGGCGGTTACGCCATACAGTTTAACGTTTACGATACTGAAACGCTGCGCGATGCTCAACGCCATCCGGAGCGTCATGCCTCGCTCCAAATCCGCGTGACCGGCTGGAGCGTCTTTTTTGTCACATTGTCAAAACACGTCCAGAATCAGTTCATCGCCCGGAACATTCACACCATGTAATGCGAGGAAAGTCATGTCCAGGCACGTTTACAGGCAAAAATTTCAGACGACGTTTATGCAGGGAACGCCCATTTCAGCTTTGTGTACCAACGGAGACACACTCTGGGTTGGGAGTTCTGACGGTCTTCATCGTATCCTTCAGGAAGAAGCGCACGCGACGGAACTGAAAATGTCCGTTACTGCGATCATTTGTTCGCCTGATGGCTCGTTGTGGGTTGGCACAGAAGATAGGCTCTATCATCAGGGCGAAGTGGGATGGACACGCGTGGCGGATGCGCCAATACGCGCCCTCTGCGTCGATCCCACCGGAAATATATGGCATACGGATGGACAAATGGTCTGGGGACAGGACACCCGCGAACCGGGGTATGATATACGCGACATGCTTTTCGTTGGCGATCAGCTCTGGCTGGCGACGGATCAGGGTTTGCTTGCCGGTGAGCGTCTCCTGACAACCGAAGATGGTCTGTTGAGCGATGACGTGCGGTCGCTCACGCTGGGCAGATCGGGGCATCTATGGGTAGCGACAGCTTCGGGGATCAGCATCTTTGATGGGAAAGAGGGATGGTATCCACTTACAGGTAAAAACGGCCTCCCATGCGAGGATGTGCGTAGGATTGTAAACGGTTCTCAGGGAGAACGCTGGATTTCAACAGCCATAGGTGCAGCGCGCTATGAGAACGGTCGCTGGGAGTATTACGCCGGGAAACGCTGGCTACCTTCGGATGAAGTGACCGCCATCGCTGTGGGAACGGAGGGCGATGCATGGATCGGCACAAGCGAAGGGCTTTCCAGAATCCAGAAGCGCCCGTATGATTTCCAGAAGAAGGCTGAATACTTTGAGCAGCGCGTCGCCGCACGCCACAACCGTCATGGATTCGTCGCGTCCTGCGGCCTTCAGAAGCCCGGTGATCTGAATGATTTTGTGTATCACGCGTCCGACAACGACGGACTCTGGACGGCCATCTACATAGCAGCGGAGAGCTTTTGCTATGCGGTGTCAGGAGACACAAAGGCTCGTGAGCGTGCCAGAAAATCTCTGAACGCGCTGATAGCGTTGGAGGAAAAAACAACCATAGACGGATTTCCAGCGCGTGCAATCGTGCGTAAGGATGAGGAACGGGTAAGCCAATCCCACGGCGAATGGCATGAGTCGCCCGATGGCGAATGGCTCTGGAAGGCCGATACCAGTTCCGACGAGATTGACGGACACATGTTTGCCTATGGGATCTACTACGATCTGGTGGCCGATGAACAGGAAAAAGAAAAGATCGCGGACGTTGTTGGCAGGATTATGGCACATATCGTCGATAATGATTTTCTGCTGATAGATTTGGATGGCGAACCGACGCGCTGGGGAGTGTGGAGTCCGCGCTATCTCAACGGCCCCTGGAAGGCTCAACAGGGGCTTAATTCTATGGAAATTCTGGCGTATCTCAAAGCGGCGTATCACATCACCGGCGACTCAAAATTTCAGGACGCCTATATGTATCTCGTTCAGGAGCATCATTACGCGTTGAACATCATCGATCAGAAGATCATGTCGCCGGGTAACGTGAATCATTCTGATGACGAGCTTGCTTTCCTCGCATATTACACGCTGATCATCTACGAAGACGACCCGGATTTGCGAAGCCTCTATCTGTTGAGCCTTGAGCGTAGCTGGCAATATGAGCGACCGGAACACTGTCCGCTGTGGAATTTCATGTACGGCGCGCTCACGGGAAACCATTGTGATGTGGAGGAATCTGTTCTCACATTGGAGCAAATACCGATGGATCTGGTTACGTGGACAATGCGTAACAGTCATCGGACGGACGTCACGCTTGATACGGGGGATGACCGATTCGAGAGGCCTCAATCGGTGGTAGCCCTCCCCGCAGATGAACGTCCTGTCATGAAATGGAACGGTAATCCATATCGACTGGATGGCGGGAACGGCGGGCAATCGGAGGACGATGGCGCCTTCTATCTCATCGCCTACTGGCTGGGACGTTATCACGGGCTTATCACTGAATGAGTACCACAAGCTGCCAGCTTGTTCTTATTATACAGACGTTTCAAAACGAGCAAGCTGCACGTTCTAAATGGTTTAATCGCCAAATAGGTGTCGCTTCCAACGTAGGGGCGAATCTTGTATTTGCCATCTACTTCCCACAGCTATCAACCGCGCCTCTGATGAGTTCCACCGCGTGCGGCAGTGCAGGCAATACGACGGCCAGTGTTTCCCGCACTGCTTTGGGGCTGCCGGGCAGGTTTATAATCACCGTTCGGCCTCTCAGACCAGAAACCGCGCGGGACAGCATACCATGTGGTGTGACCCTGATGCTTTCAGTTCGCATCGCCTCCTCAAATCCGGGGATACGCTTGTCAATGACTTCCAGAGTGGCCTCTGGCGTAACGTCCCGCGGACCCAGGCCTGTGCCGCCGGTAGTGATGACGAGATCGACGCCAACATTGTCAGATAGATCCTTTAGATTTTCAGAGATTATGTCCTGCTCATCCGGCACTATGCGGTATTCCTTCACCTCCGCGCCCATAGACTGAAGCAGTTCCTGTATAACTCGACCGCTTTCATCCGCCCTTTCGCCTCGCGAAGATCGGTCACTCACGGTCAATACCGCTGCTGCTATTTTAATGTTCTGCGGCCTTCCATGTTCCACTTCTGCCACCCCGTTTCTCCAGCAATCTGACATCTGATATAGTCATCGATCTGTCCACTGCTTTGCACATATCATATATGGTCAAACCCGCTACGCTCACCGCCGTAAGCGCTTCCATCTCCACCCCTGTTTTGCCGGTGGAGGTGACTCTGGCGGTGATATTTATCCCTGCCGTTTCTTCCGTAGCAAAGCTGGAAAAGTCCACCTCAACGCTGGTTATGAGGATTATGTGACAGAGCGGAATAAGCTCCGCCGTCCGCTTGGCCGCGCTAATACCAGCGATCCGGGCTACAGCAAGAACATCGCCTTTGGCGATCTCAGAGGCTTCGATCATCTCCAGCGTCTCCCGCTTCATGATTATCCTGCCCTCGGCTACCGCCACGCGCCGTGTGTCCGATTTGTCGGTAACGTCAACCATTCGGGCTTTACCTGATGAATCAATATGTGTGAGTTCGTTTTCCATCGTTGTTAGTCATATACCTTTTATTGATTTCCTTCCGCCCCGCTGCCCTCCCGACTTTCTCCGCGTCCTCTGCGCCTCTGCGGTGAGCCTCATTTTTGATTTTGCAGTGCCATTGTGTGTTCCATGACTATCCCCCAACTTTCGACATACTCCGTTTGGTTCTCTCAGAAGTCTCGTCGCACAGCGTATGCCCTTTTGGTTTAGCCAGCATTGCCTTTTGGAGGATGAGTTTCAGTTCGTCATCTGATGCACCTGCGCGCATGGGCGTCTTGATGTCCATTTCCATATCTGAATGAAGGCAGGGCAACAGATGTCCGTCGGCGGTGAGTCTAAGCCTGTTGCAGAGATCGCAGAACGCCTCAGAGAGCGGAGCAATGAATCCTATATAGCCTTTGTGTCCCTCCACCTGGTAATCTATTGACGGCGCGCTGGTGTCGGGTTGGCCTACTGCTGTAAGTTGATAGCGTGTCTCAATATGCTCTTTAATTTCATCTGCTGACATGAAGCTTTCATCGCGCCAGTTGTTCCTGCTGAAGGGCATAAGCTCGATAAACCGCACCCAGAGTGGCTGCTCTTTCGTCATTTCTATGAAATCCAGTATCTCGTCATCGTTGACGCCTTTCACGGCCACCACGTTTATCTTGATAGGCTCAAATCCCACCTGGATGGCGCGTTCTATGCCGCTCATCACCTCGTCGAACAGGTCAAAACGGGATATTTGCTGGAACTTCTCCCTCTTTAGTGTATCAAGGCTGATATTTATCCGCCGCAGTCCAGCCGATTTTAGCTCCTCAGCGTATTTCGACAGAAGAACGCCATTGGTGGTAAGCGCCAGATCGATATTTTTATCAATACGCGCCAGTTCCCTCACCAGATCGGGCAGTCCTTTCCGCGCCAGCGGCTCTCCGCCAGTAATCCGAAACTTCGTAAAGCCCACTCCATGCGCCAGTCGCGCCAGCCTGATTATCTCCTCATATTTGAGGATTTCGTCGTGGGCCATAAGCGGAATGCCTTCGGGAGGCATGCAGTATGAGCATCTCAGATTGCACCTGTCGGTAACAGAAATCCGCAGATAGTTTATACGTCTTCCATATCTATCGGTTTGGTTCATGGTAAATTCAATCTCACTTCATCTGCTCCGTTACCAAGTAGAATCCATCCTGCCTTCGGGCAAGATAATGAAAGCTATTGGGGGAGTCAAAGATAACGCTTATTCCTCTATGAGTAATAACATGATTGTATTGCCAGCCCGGTTGACCATCAACAACAACAAACATCCTTCTACTCGCTCCTGCCACATGAGCGAAGTGTTCACTGTCCGGGCTGAATACAAGAAAGCCATCTCCTACATTATCATACAGCCTTCCCTCTTCCCCATCCACAACCGCTAACCGTCTATTACCCACCCCTGCTGCATAAGCCACACGCCTGCTATCCGGGCTAAAGATGGGATTTCTGATAACATCATAATGCTTCTGCATCTCGCCATCCACAATCATAGCTAATCTGTCGCCAATTCCCGCCGCGTAGAACATACGCTTGCTGTCCGGACTGAAGGCGAGGGTGCCTTCCCCGATGCTATCGTATTTTTCTTCCTCTTTCCCATCCACGACAACAAATTGCTTATCTCCCAACTGAGCCACATAAGCCAACTTGCTGTTATCCGGGCTGAAGATGGGAGTATCCTCTCCAATGCTATCGTATTGTTTTTCCTCTTTCCCATCCACGACAACAAACTGCTTATCTCCTATTTGAGCCACATAAGCCACTCGCTTGCTGTCCAAACTGAAGATGGGAGTGCCTTCTCCGATACTATCATATTGGTTTTCCTCTTCGCCATCCACGACAACAAACCACTTGTCGCCTACTTGAGCTGGATAAGCCAGACGCTTGCTGTCCGGGCTAAAGACGAGAGCGCCACCGCCAATACTGTCATACTGATTTCCCTCTTCGCTATCCACAATAATAAGCCATTTATCAGCCATTTGGGCAGTATAAGCTATCCGCTTGCTATCGGGACTGAAGACAGGCGTGAGTTTTCCTATGCCATCGTATTCCTTTCCCGTTTCTCCATCCATAACGACAAAGGACTTGCTGCCTAATCCAGCAGCGTAAGCCATGTGCTTGCTATCCGGGCTGAAAACAGGATCACCTTCGCCAATCCCATCATATATTTCCCCCTCTTGGCCATCCACTATCACAAGCCATTTGTCACCCACTTGAGCAGAATAAGCCAGATGCTTGCTGTCCGGGCTAAAAATGGGGGTGCCTTCCCCGATAGCATCACACTTCCGACCTTCTTCCTCATCCACGACCACAAAACACTTGTCGGCTGTTCCAGCAGTATAAGCCACGCGTTTGCTGTCCGGGCTGAAGGTGGGATCACCCTCACCAATGCCATCGTATTGCTCCCCAGCCTTCGCGTCCACGACCACAAATATTCTTTTACCGGCTCCAGCCGCATAGGCCACACGTTTGTTATTTGGGCTTACCTTGAAGAACTCCTGTATCCATGAAGAGAGATCGATCTGAACAACAAGTTCCTCGGATACCATTCTATTCAGAGCCGCGTCCATTTAACTACCCTCCTCCAAGCACCTTAGACCAATGAGCAAGATAGAAAACATAATATTTTCCGCTATCTCCAGGTCCATGTCTTTCATCTCAGAGCACTAACTCCACCGCCCGATAGAGCGCGTTTTATCTCGGCCTCTACATCCGCTTGCTTTACCATAGAGAAGTCCCCAGGCGTTTCCTGCACAAGTATACCATGCGCAGCTCCCCACTGAACTGCGTCCTCCAGGGCTTTTCCGTTCATGATCGCGGCGATGGTACCCGACGCGAACGAGTCGCCGCCGCCAGTTCTGTCGGCGATTTCCACCTTCTCTCTTACAACTGCCCTGTGCATTTTGTCATCTACCGCGTCGTAGAGAACCGCTGCCCAGTTGATCCGATCAGCAGATAGAGCGCCTCTCAACTGCGTCCCGATTATTTTCAGATTGGGGAAATCTTTTGCCACGGTCCTCAGCATTTCAGAATAGGCCTCCAGCCACGTATCGAACGAACCACCCTCTTTAATCGAACGGGTTTCATAACCCAGAGTATCAAAGAAGTCGCCCTGGTTGCCAACGAGGAAATCCGTATGAGGAACGATCTCCTTATTGATAGCCCGCGCCTTATCTTTATCTGGCTCCACTTTTGACCTGTAATTCAGGTCAAAGGATCGGAAAACTCCATGCTCCTCCGCCTTCTTGCATGCCTCTATTGCCACCAGAGACGAAGTAGGGGATATGAGAGTATAAATCCCGCCGCAGTGAAATGCCCTGGTCTGAGACATGATCTCATCCCAGTCTACATCTCCGGGCTTCAGCTCGCGTATGGCAGAATGCGCCCTGTAGTATTCCGTCTTTGACGGCACAACACCTTTGCCTTTGAAGGTGAAGTTTATGCCGTTCATCAGGGAGCCTTTCTGATCGGTCGAATACTTGCCTTCTCCTTTATTGTCGAACCACACAATATAGCTCGTATCCACACCGGCTTCCCGCATTTGATTTTCAATATTTCTTCCTATGCCATCGTCCACCAGAGCCGTGACAACCGCCGTCCTGAAGCCGAAGCAGTAGGATAACCCCTCAGCCACGTTAGTCTCACCGCCGCCGTGCCAGATCCGCGCATTCCGCGCCCGCGCAGTGGGAACATCCATGGGGTCTATTCTCATCATGACTTCGCCCAAAGACACGGCATCATATTTACACTCATCCTTCGACTTTATCTGAAATTCGGCCATTTTTCATCCCTCATCTTTCCTGTTTTCGTTAATTTGCCGGATCTGTTCCTAATCTGTGAATATTATATACAATTACGAAGTATACGGCAAGGGAGAAATATCGTGAAATTGTCGAGACCTTCCAAAGCGACGAAATCACTCAGTATAGTGAACCCACTTTGACCCTTCGTCGATTTGTTGCTTGACAAATATCCGCATACATGATAGATTCGCTAACAGTTGATCCAATCAGGTATCAGCCTCGGTTCATATTCATCAAGGGTGGGTAAACATTTTCTGATGAAATCAGAAAATGTTTACCCACCCCTACAAAAAAAGGAAGCTATTCTTTTTACAGGCACTAAGCAAGTTTCAGAGATGATATACTGCAGATAAAGAAGAATACAGATCCGTATATTGAGTGAGGTGGTGGATCACATGAGCAAATATGAAAGACTGGCGCGACTGTTGAAGATAATAACACTTGTTAAATCTAACCGCAAACTAACTCGTTCCGATCTAGCGCGGCTCTGCGAAGTGAATTCTGTGCGAACGATCCAGCGCGATATAAACAGCCTGGCCATTGCTGAAGTTCCCATTTTCTGGTCTGGTGAAGGGTATGAGATTATGCCCAATTTCTTCCTGCCACCACTCGCTCTGAGTGTGGAAGAGGCGCTCTCGCTGTTGTTGAGCACCAGTGTGTACAGCGAGGGCGAAGGGAAGTTCCACGAAAGCAGCATTGAATCCGCCATATCGAAAATAGTTGCTACTTTGCCAGAGACAACAAGGAAATTAGTTGAGGCAAATTTGGGCAAGATCAGCATTGAAAGCAGAAAAGCGACAGATGTGGGTGGATTGATCAATCAATTGTACCAGACGATCCTCAATACGAAACAGCTCCGCATAAACTACTACTCATACAGCAGAGATGTAACCTCAGAACGCATGGTGGATCCATACGTATTAACCTTTCGCAGACGAGCATGGTATCTGATCGCGTTCTGCCATACCAGGAATGATATACGGATGTTCAGAGTGAATCGTATAAAGAGGCTAAACTATACAGGAAGAACGTTTGCCTACCCATCCAATTTCTCTTTGGAGGAATACATGGCCAATAGTTGGAGCACGATGAGGAAGGGCGACGAAGCAGAGGAAACAGAGATTGTGGTGAAATTTGACGCAAGAATCGCTCCGCTTATCAAAGAAGTCAATTGGCATCCCACCCAGCAAATAGAAGACCTACCTGATGGATCCATCCTATACACTGTCACTGTTGCTGGAACGAAAGAGATCAGCTTCTGGATATTGGGCTATGGCTACCAAGCCGAGGTAATCTCTCCAGAAAGTCTTAGAGAGGAAATAGCGGCGGTGGCAGAAAAAATGTGCCAGCGCTATGGAAAAATCTAACACCAGTGACACGAGGGTGTCACTCTCCCGATGTATAATCATAATCAATAGCAGGTTAATTGCCAGATATAATCAGTCATCCCCGTCTCTCTTGATAGGGGCAGTTTCGCTGATACGACTTTCGGAAATTCCATCATGGATTGAGGTTCTGCTCCATGTATAGAAACTCATCGGCGGGCAGAAAAAAGTGGCTGTTTGCTGTCAGTTGTTGATATTATTTGGTAGAGTGAATGGAATCGTCCAGCAACGGCTTGTGGACTATTGCCGATTCCAGTTAAATTAAAATTTGCAGATCAAATCCAAAATTCTATCGATCAGGAGAATACGATGCAAGTATGTGAGATCGATGTGTTGAAGAAGTATGCTCATCATTTCCAGGCGCAGATACCCAGGTTTATGGAGGGCAAATATATCCAAATCATTGTTCTCCGGGAAACGAAATCCCACGCCATTTTCACGACAGAGGGTCAAACCTTGCATGTAGAGCGATTGCCAGCAGGTATACAGAATCCAACCCCTATAGAGCGCGTGATAATGTATAAGCGTAAGCAGATAGCTCCTGAACGCCGAACGGGGAAAGCGTTATTGCGACAGTTCAATCTGTGTCCGTCTCAAGATATAGAGGACAAAAATGGGAAGGTGCTTGTTCCCAAAGGCGAATGTCAGATAGTTCGACAAGCCTGTGGCATTTGCCCTGATTGCATTCTTTATGGATTCGTCATCACATCCAGTAAAAGAGCAGGTTCGCAGCGCGCTCGGGTGCTCACAGATTCAGGATTCGTAGTTCGCAGCCTGGAGCAAGTTGTGCGCAACATCAAGCTCAATGCCATTGCCGAGACAACCAGCGGCGGCACTACGCCGGGTGCGTATTCGCAGCGCGAGAATCTCATACCGGAAGTCTTCCTGCCAACGGTGGAAACTCTGGTGGATGCAACTAGAGAAGAATTTATCTATGTTATGGGCAATATCCTCAGAACGACGCGATATGGTGCGGAAAGCAGGCGTGAAGGTTTCATAAGAAATCACGTCGTTGGGGTATACTTCTCGGATGTGGAAGTCTTTTCTAATCTGGAGATGTCGCAACTTTTCTATGACATTCTCAGCACTAACGGCTCAAACCTGGAGGATCTCTCTCTGCAAGATTTTACCAGCAATTTGGTTCCAGTGGTAAATGAATGCCTTACCAGAGCCATTGGACGCGTCACTATGATGACGGATGATGAACTAGCGGAATTAATCCACGACATAGGGACAATATATGGCAATCAGCAGTATTTAGCGGAATTCCTCGGTACCCTCAACGAAATATCAACGACCTATGCCGTCCAAACACAGACGCATGGGCAGGGACAAAAGCAAAATGATGAAGATCAGCAGCACACATCTATGGCGATGCGATCTCACACTACATGATTATCTCTTCTTCGCGACCACCAAGCGCGGTCATATACGTGAGACAGGACAGTTTATCCACAACTATTCGTTGACATATGCACTGGGTTGGGCGAGGTCGGGATGGTATACAGAGAGCCAGAAGCCACAATATGCAAAGCAATTAGGCAACATCAAGGATATATATGTGACTCCCGCGAATCTCTTGACGGGTGATTATACTATACTGTCACATAGAACAGAAATGGAAAGCTACGCATTATCAGCAGTATCACATTCAGGTGTTACGAACTATGGTGTTATCAGATGCTTCAGGCCGGGTGGTGTGTTCCGTTTTTACGTGCTTGCCAGGTTTAATCTGGATAAAATCCCCCTCCTTGTCCGCCTGGGTAGGTTTATGGCAAAAGCGGAGATCACAAAGCAATGCCCTGTAGAACTTGAGATAGCTAACGGAGACTGCACCATATCATCGCTTCTCAATTGGGATGACATGGCAGTTGAGCCAAGTTTGTGCGATGTGATCGTATACGCTCTACCCGGCCGTCTTATAGATAATGCCAGATTTGCTGGAACTCGACATTTGAAAGCAATATTTAGCGATGGAGAGGCGGTAAATCTACCGTTGGAGATGGGTTATCTCCAGAAGGAATTGTGCTCCTCCTGGTGGGGAAGCGCTGCCTGATATTGAGCAGGAAACAGATTTGTTGCGTTAGATGAGATACATATATCATGCTTTGAAAGGAGGCTGTCGGGACTATGTTAGCAAGCTTAACTGTGCACCTTTTCCCTGTGGAAAATGCTGTGTTACCACCAACTATGGGGCACTATGTGCATGCTGCGTTTTTGGATCTCTCTCGCCAGGTTGACACCAAGATTGCAGAACAGCTACATAGTAACCTTCCCTGCAAACCATTCACTGTTTCACCCTTGCAGGGCAGATTTGATAAGCGTGGGAAGGGAAAGCTCTTCATACGCGCCGGGACCGAGTGCTGGATGCGGTTCACAATCCTGGACGACGCCTTGCTCTCTACCGTCACCAAGTTCTTTTTGAAGAGCAAGTCTTCCATGATCCGTCTCGGTAGTCACATCTTTCAGGTAACCAAAGTAACAGTGAATGATAAGGATGGGGACTGGAGCGCATGCACTACCTTTGAGGAGATCATTGATGGTGCATCCTCATTTGATAAGCTAAACATTCGATTCTATTCTCCCACAGCTTTCAGAGTGCATAACGGAACATCAAGGAACACTCAAAACTATGTGCTTCCTGATCCATCTCACTGTTTCCAGAGCTGGGCCAGGAAGTGGAATACGCTCTCTTCAATCCACGTTGATGAGGAGGGTTTACTGAATTTTGCCCAGAGGCATATTCGATTCTCGAGGTACTCCATCAAGACCAAGATAATGAATTTCGGCGGGTATACACAATTAGGCTTTGTTGGTGACTGCGAGTATCAATTTGTTAATGATATATCCCCGGATAGATCGGGGAAAATAACGAACGGGAGATTACAGGAACTGCTGAGGCAGGCTGACGCTCTGGCCAAATTTGCCTTCTACTGCGGTACAGGTTACAAAACCACTATGGGCATGGGGCAAACTAAGAAACAGAACGTATGACGCGTGATGACTCCATTACGCATTGTATATAACTTGACAATGTTAGATTAGACCTGCGGAGAATCCAAATCTGGACTGGAAGGATATCCTGTGAATTCCTTGTCCCGTAGGGACTAATGGTGTTAGCCCAGTGATTTATCGCTGGGAAATT
>SDBT01011001.1_pt1 | contig 14591 bp, 15 predicted proteins | sample 2277101 | NCBI WGS metagenome assembly SDBT01 (sample SAMN10404973, study PRJNA504765) | marine sediment metagenome | isolation source: marine sediment core GS10_PC15, 103 cmbsf | place: Arctic Ocean: Southern Knipovich Ridge | collected 2010
TAATCTATATCAGCAGAAGCATCACTGCAAAAGGGAAAAAGAATAGTCAAAATTAATGAGACATAAAATTTATTCATCTTCGTCAAAAAGGAGACGTTGATTAATAGCAAGTCCAAAAATCAGACTGCGGGCCTGAGGCTAGGTTCACTTAGACTATCTTCGCCAGTAAAGAACTATTGGGTTCGTTTCCACTTTTATCCCTCGTATCCTGCTGAGAATTGCGGGAACGTAAGAAAAAGACCGGGAAAGAGGCTCTGGCCTTTCCTGGTGGCTTAATCTCCGGTTTTCAATTAAATAACGCCAATGGTCTTCTATTCTATCTCTAGAAATATTCCATATGCCTTCCTTTGGTCCGCTTGATTGGACTTCGATATTATCATTGGATACACGAATTATTTTAATCGGTCTACGCTCAGGGCCAAGGGTTTTTATCGTTTTACCTTCAAGCTTATGTATGTGCTCCCATAATTCTGCGATGTCCATAAACTACCTCTCTTCTCCTATATTCTTGATAGAGTCAGGATCTATACTGAAGTAACTACAAAGATTGCTCAAGTGCTCTTTTGCCAACATATTAAAATGGTAGCTCTCATTCTTAAATTCATCTTCTGACTTGTCTATCCAGATATAAAGATGTATTCGAAATTTTTCTTCTCTAATACGTCCCCCTGAGAATCTGCTATAAATTGGATACTTTTTGCCTCCTTCTGCAAAGAAGTAACCGCTTATAACATTAAATAAGTAAGATATATTACAACTATTATCATAATTCAAAAAAGCTAAGACATTGGGATATTCCAGATCAGGATTAACAGCGTCGAATTGTTGCGCTGCCTCATGAATCTTTTTAGAAAGGCGGTTGAAAACCGGATCCTCCCGAGCATTGCCTACAATAGTTAAGGGAGGTGCCGCTTTGATTTGTTGATCTAGCCATTGATCACGAGAAACTGTTTTTACCTCGCAGAAAAATACCAGCTTGTTCCCTTTGAAGACACGGAAATCCGGAGTTTTTGATTGGTGCTTCTCATCTTTTGTAAATTTTTCTGTTCGGAGACCTTTTTCTCCTAAGATGTCTGTAATTTGTTGTAGGTCAATATCCTCAGTATCCATCACTTACCCTACAATAGTAAGAGGGGGGAGAAAATAAGCCCAGCGCCCGGTTTGTCTTCAATTCAACCTGCGGCATCATTTGCTCATTTGTCAAGAGTGTAGACCTGACCCCTCATCTCCTTTTTTAGTTAAAGGAGCCATTAAATAAACCTCATTTTACGGATTACAGCACTTACCAGGTCTATAGCCTTTATGATAAGCCTCATCCTTAAACCTAATCAGATTATTAGGCTTTATCTTCTATACCATCTTATTTTTTTATGTTTTACTTCTTCCCATCTTCCATAATCATGAGGACTAAAATATGCTGTTAATTGATATTTTTTATTAAATATATCTTTATAAATCACTTTTAAAAAATAGACACGATGTAAATGCTGATCTAAATACCGACGATTATTATTGTCGTCTAAACATTCGTTAATGTCATTACACTTGTCAGTAGTTGGAGATAACTCAGCGTAAAGAATATCCGTCATCTCAGAAGCAATGCCACTATTACCATACAATTTGCCATGATTCCATTGATCACGGTTTATATCAGGAGCCCTTTCAATCCTATCATCCCCTACATGCCAACTAACAGAAGCTCCATTACTTAATTCACCTTCCAAAATAGTAGCAGGGCCTGATCCAACATTACGTAAAGGAATATATGCAATAGGTCTATATACTTTACTTTGTGGGACATGTGGATGGTAAGTCAAATAAAAAATATTATCCATGCCCGGCAGTTTGGGATCGTTATGAAATCTTTTGTCTGCTAAAATTGCTGGATAAATATAATCGTTAATAGGATTATGAATAGGAATAAGTCTTGGTCTGTATCTAAGGTGACGGTCCCTTATTACTTGAATAATTATTATTAGAGTTAAAATAGCAAGAATAATATTTGAATTATTTTTTACTATATTCCAAAAAGTGGTTAGTAGTTTAGTATCTTCTTTTCCAGCTTTAGATTTCTCAGGTTCACTTTCTTCTCTAAATAGGGATTCATGGTCTTCCTTAGGCTTGTCGAGAGTAGTTTTAGATATTTCAGCCTTATTTTCTTTTTTAATTACGGATTCATGTGCTTCCTTTATTTTATCTGGTGTGGTCTTGGATTTTTCAATTTTAGTTTCTTCCTTAGCCCATAGACCTCTACCTGCTTCCCTGGCTTCCCTTTCATACTGCCTGAACTCCTCTAGGTATTTAAAGGGGAATCGGGTATAGGCATGACCATAGCCTTGCTTGACTATTTCAGCATTTAAGAAAGTCCCATCCAGAAGATAAACATAAACCAGAAGACGACCATATTTATCCCTGGAATTCCAGTCAAACTCTAGCTTAACCTTCTTGCCTTCAACCATTCTTTTGGTAAAAGCAGAGGCTTCCTTACCGTAATATTCGACTGGCTTACTGGGATGGACGGTTTCTGGAGTATCTACTACGCCTATCAGTCGGACTCTTTCACCGTTATTTAGCAGGATGGTATCACCGTCAATAACCCTTTTAACCTTATAAACTTTAGATTCTTCCGCCTGGCTGGCGATAGGGATAATGACTGAAGCTAGGGTTAGAAGGATAATTTTGTATGAAAGGTTTCTCATAGAGTTTCTCCAAATCCCCATTTTGTAATTTTTCCTCTCTGCTCTTCTAACAAAGCAACAAGTAGCCAACATTCCCTATTTTTTATTAGCAACGGCTATTAGCCACCTATCTAATAGCATTTCATAAAAAGGATTCTTTTTATCAACAAGCGTTTGTCCATTATAAGTTTTTAATAAATACTCTTCGAGTTGTTTCGTAGTAGTGACCTCCGGCGGAAGAAATATTTTCCATCCTTCCACACTATTTTTTTCTTTGATCTTTTTCCAATAGTTACGTGGCGTCTGGTAACCTTGGCCGGGATTGTACGCAAACCAAACAACAACCAAATTTGATCCCATCTTGAACGAGAACATCCATTCCTTAAAGTTAGGAGAGAAATGTTCAACAGTATCAATGTAATGACTTTTTATAGCATAAAAGGGTGGCCTACCTAAAGCTATTATCATGCGTGGCTTGAGCATATTGACTTCTTCGAAAAGGTAACCATGCTTCACTTCGCAGTTATCCCACATCGTCTTTGTCGGACTCCCTGCGCTCTTATCAACTGAACATTTGACGAGATTAGTGAAAGCGAAATGGCGACTAGTTTCTTCTTTAGGCATATTAGAATTGTTTAGTATCTTTTTCACGATTCTGTGAATTGCACCATCAATACTAATACTTTCCTCTGTACCCTTTTTAGATATCCATCTGTAGCAACTGTAAAAATCCTTGCTACTAGCTGAGCCACAATTTGTATTGATACCAATAAATAGAATGCGCTTTTCTTCGTAAGCCTCTCCAACATAAAGTCCCGTTGGTGGCGTGATCTCCCTTCCTTCTAATTTGCAGCTGCTGCTGCATTTTACGTAGGAAGGGCAATCCTGTCCATTGTTCCGCCGTATTCCTGAATTCTGGTAGAACTCTTCAAGTTTTTTCCCAATTGTTGTTACAGGGATATTATTGGACAATGTAGACCTTATTTAACTCTTTCTTTTTTAAATTGGTTTATTTCATTCTCTCAAGAGTGCGGGCCTGTGACCATTCCATTTTTCTAAATCATTTCGTAGGCTCCCAAACATACTTCCCTGTTCTGTCAATATAGCCATACTTGATGCTAGGATAAACGCCAATCCCTACCCTTGCCACCCCTTCGGAAAAGGGATATGCCCTGTCGAACTGCGGTTTGATAACTATTTTCCCTCTTCTGTCAATATAGCCATCCTTGCCGCCTATCCTTACACTTGCCAGTCCTTCGGAAAAGTCATCAGTACTATCGAACTGCGGATTGATAACTATCTCCCCATCTCTGTTAATATAGCCGTACTTAGCACAATTAAATTCTTTGCCTTTGCCAATACCTACTATTGCCAGTCCTTTGGAAAAGTCCCAAGAACAATCGAATTGATGCTTGATAACTACCTCCCCTCTCCTGTCAATATAGCCATTCTTATCGCCAATCTTTACCTTTGCCAGCCCTTCGGAAAAGTCCCGAGCCCAATCGAACTGCGGATTGATTACATATTTCCCCTCCTTGTCAATATAGCCCCACTTGCCGCCAATCGCTACACCTGCCAGCCCTTCAGAAAATGAATCAGCATCATCGAACTGCGGATTGATGACTATCTCGCCCTTCCTGTTGATATAGCCCCACTTGTCGTCAGGATAAACGCCAATCCCTACAATTGCCAGCCCTTCGGAAAAGCTCCAAGCATCATCGAACTGCGGATTGATAACTATTTTCCCTCTTCTGTCAATATAGCCATCCTTGCCGCCTATCCTTACACTTGCCAGTCCTTCGGAAAAGCCCCCAGCCCAATTGAACTGTGGATTGATAACTATCTGCCCCGTCCTGTCAATATAGCCAAACTTAGCACAAATAAATTCTTTGCCTTTGCCAATACCTACTACTGCCAGCCCTTCAGAAAAGCCCCCAGCCCAATCGAACTGCGGTTTGATAGTTATCTTCCCTGTTCTGTCAATATAGCCATACTTATCATTCTGACTAATAGGAAACAGTCCACTTGAATCCTTCTTTCCTCCCTGTTTGCTACATGAGAAAGCTAAGACAGAAATACAGATGAAGAACAAAATACCTCTCTTTCTCACCGCTAACCTCCTTTTCTATAAATTTTTGGCATTGCGCTTAAATATTGGACTGACGAAATTTGTCAATCCACCAAAATAAAGCAGAAGCGGACATAGTCCTTATAACCTTTTTAATAGTCAGGCTTTTACCCTGACAATATGCCTATCTTTTCTTTACTTGCTATTCCACCTTTTTCCAAACACCGAGAGCACATAGAGAAGCCTCGTGCTCCGTTAGTCTCCCACTTGCCTTAAGGGCAACACACTTTCTACAATCAGCGGTATATGCATACCACTCCTGCGAATCAATGGTGGCAAATACTTTATCACTTTCCCAATCACATTTAGCAGAGGCAGCCGCAACAGCTAATGTTACTCCAAATAAAAACGTAGGAAGCATATCTTTCTCTTTCCCAATATAGACTACTACATAATCAACTATTCCATTTTTATCACGGTCTTGAACCCAAACATTAGTTGCAATTACCGGATCTCCCCGTTCTGCTAAAAACGACCAAACTTGCGTTGCTGCTTCATTATACCTCCGATGGCCCAATAATACTTTCTTAGATGTTGAAGTATCACGCCTAGCGCCAGATGCATTGGGTGGACAACCGCTGCCAGACGGATGCCAGATAGATTTAATGCAGAGGCCCGTTGCCTCAAGTGAGGCTCCCTTGTCTATCATTCTACGACATTTTCTGCAATCAGCAGTAGAAGCATACCATCTCCGCATCACGAAGTCCCGTGTTGTGATAGCAGCAAACACCTTATCACTCTTCCAGGTTGTTATTATCGAAAGTTCTCCCACCACTCCTGTTACTGCGCCTAAAAAAGGGATTTTTTCATCCAGTCTACCACCAGCCCAGGCCACGATATAGTCAGCTATCGTATTCTTATCGCAACGCTTAACGTCAACCATTACTGCATAATCCATCGACCTCAAAGCATCTTGGACAACTGTTGCTGCTTCCTGGTAATTCAGTTCTTTCCCATATGTAAACGATGCGGCCAGAAACAAGCAAAATAAGCTAACAACTAATCTTTTCATTTCATTCTCTCAAGAGTGCGAGGCTGAGTTCGGCATTCATGTTTTAATTGACCGCTTTTCTTGTTTTTAGACTAAGTAAATCTCTGCCTCCTCAAACCCTTTCCGATCTGAGAATTTCTTTTCATAACGATAGATATACTTTCAAGTTTAATTTTTTCAGGTGGTTTGAATGGCACTACAATATTTCCTCCCTGAACAAAAGTTTGGGAAGGGGTTTCGGAAAAATCGCATATGTCTAAAGTTGCTTTAGGTCTTTCTCCGTCAGGCAAAGGATTCTGGAGAGAATGGGGGTCAGGTCTACACATTGCACAATACTCTCGTAAAAAGTGTTGGAAAATAGGCCCAGCGACCGTTTTATTTTCAATTCAATCTGCGGCATCACTTGCTCATTTGTCAATATCAAAGATTCGACAGGTGCCCTTTAATGTTCGACTCCGGTTCACTTCCCCCTGTGGCTAACCTTTGTCCAAGCCAGACTTCCACTGGCAAGAGCTAAGGAACTTTCTCGGCACACTCGAAGATTTGACGCCCTACCTCCGTCTCCTTTTTCCCCTTTTTAACTCTAATTCGCGGCGTTCGAGTCCTTGGGGAAATCCCTGCGGAAAACGAGCATATTTTCTAAACTCGTCCCAGGAGACCGGGTACCGCTTTGAATAGTACACTTGTGGCTCATAAGACCGATAACCCGTAATGATGGTACCGGATATTAACCAAGCGGGTGCGGATATGAGCAAAAAAAGGCCATGTGATCCCGTTGATATACAACCCAGAAGACTCAAGCCTGCTAAATATTCTGCATTTGCATCATATGCTGTCAGTTTTGCCTTCAATATATGACTTTTAGGAATTATCACAAGGCTATCTTTCGTTAGAACGAACAGCTCGTCTCGGTGTACCGCAAGCAGTTCACCATGAACATTTTTCTTGGAAGATTCAGATGTATACTTCACGGAGACCCATCCGCCGAACGCTGTAGATTGGACAGCAGTTGGTTCAGGGAGCCACTCTAGCGGAGCCGTTGTGGTTGCACACCCTCCGCATACTAATGCGAACACCCACAGGAACAAAATAATCGAGACCTTATCAACGTGCATATCGACTACCCCAAAAGACCCTCTCTATCTCCGGCTCAATTCTTTTGAATTCGGGAGCAAGCCTCCGTAACGCTTTTTTCGGATTGCGCAAGATCATGGCCAATAATTTCGGATTTTCCTCCTCTAACCATTCCTTGCGTATCCATTCCAGATAATATCCTCGGCTTTCCAAAAAGAGTTCGTAACCACTGAAATCCTCGGGAAGACGATAGACCAGAGTGTATTCGTCACCCGGCCAGCTTATCAGAACCTTGGACGGGTCAAGCAGCAATTCCTTAACTGAGGGCTCTACGACATCACCGTGACGCACGGTGGAAGGTTTTATCCGGATCGGCTCCACCTGCTCCTCCAACAGAGCCAAAGCGACATAGTTTATCCGCCAGTGTCCTTGGGTGAGACGTAATCTGATTCTTATTGGACCAGGACCCAAATTCGGTAGAGGAATCAACCGAACATCTGTAGCCAGAGGTCCGGTTTCATTTGTTTCTCCCACAGGGGTCCATGAGCCCGTTCTGCCCTGAACCAACACCTCAATACCCCCGAGGATCCTACCGATGCCATGAACCTTCTCAAAGGCCGTTTTGTCTCCACGTTCCAGTTGCGCCAGCCAAGCACCGACAGAGCTTCCCATGTACGCCAAAGTCTGATAGAATAAGTAAGTGCTGAGTAAAGACTGCCTCGCACCTATCACCAATCCCAGGTTCCCCTGCGGCATTTCCCCAAACTCCAAGTCAATGGTCTCTCGAGTCGCAAGATTCTTGTGATCGGTCTTGCTCGTGCGCTCCCGGCCGTCAAAAGACTTGATCTTCTCCAGACAGTCCCCTTCGACGGCGATACACCCGACCGCCTCTGAGAGCTCTCGCACCCGCCAGAACTCTCCTGTGGTTGTAAAGAAGACTCGGCGTCCCTCACGACGTGGGGCCACAAGCAGGTCCGCATAGCGGATCACATGGGTTTCAAGGGCCTCGTTCTTCATACGAATCTCAAAATCCCGATCCGATGGCACTGCACGGTACAGAGCATCCACGTCCTTGCTCTCAAGTGCACGAGTCACGCTGCTCGAGAAACCTTCTGCCTGAAGGCGTATTTCCTTGCCATCCCAAGCGTAAAAAGTCGGGCATGACCCGAAGCACGCCTTTGGATTTGCAAGGCAATAAATAGTCAGCATAACTGAGATACCCGAAATAACGGCAATACTCGTAACAGCGTGTGACTGTTCCGGCACGTTTGTCTCAAAGAGCGCTACTTCTTCAATGGGGATGGTAAATTTGTCCTCTTTCAGGAGGGCGCGATTCGCATCCAACAGCTTTCCCTCTCCGGAGACACCCTCCCCGTCCGTGCTGACCCTCCATTCAGATAGGATATACACGCTCCCATCGAACATATGGGCCTTTAGATAGGGAGAATCTTTATCCAAATCATTGATTTGATTTGGAGGAGCCAATTGGCGATTCACTTTTTCGAGGCCGCTGCACCCTCCAGCTATTATAAGGGCCAGAGCCGGAAGAGCTACTATTTTAATGAAGTGATGATTCATGCGGGCTCCCTAATTGTCCATCAAAAAGAGAATCGGTAGCCAAAGGAAATACTGACTCTGCTAAGTTCATCTAAATGTGCTTCTTCATAATGCTTTTCGTAATCACTCGTGGCAATAAAAATTATGCCATAGTCGAAACCATGTATTTTGTTTTTTCCAAGCATAATTTGCAAACCTACTCCAAAACTAAACCCGGTAAAGCTTTCTGTCTTACTCTCGCCAGAGTCTTCATAATCCGTTTCTATTATACTATTGATTCCATAATAGGCAGAAACCTTTGGTCTATATTTTTTTTCAGCAGAACACAAGAAGTATTTCAATCCAGCATTGTATCCAAAGCCTTCTAACATTGTGTGCCCCACCCCCGCTGATAAATTGAGATTTTGGATGATATTGAGATCAAGGTTTACTCCTAAACCACCATACGGGATCCCGAACCCTAAACCGATTGAGTTTCTCTTTAATTCATCAGAGGGCGGAACGGTTTCCTGCGCCCATAGAACTGAGGATAACAGTAATATTATTATAGCTATTACATAAACCCTTTTCATTGTATCCACGCCGGATCTGTATCCCATAGGGCATGTTCAGTTAAATTAGTCTGGTTGGTCCCGTTTAAATTCATTATATAGATTGCATAAATTGCTTCTCTAGTCGATCTAAACGCCATCTTAGTTCCATCAGGTGACCATGCTGGGAAACTATCATCTGCTTTAGGATAGTTAGTTATATTAATTTGGTTACTTCCATCTGCATCCATTATATAGATATCATATGCACCCTCTCTATCCGAGTCAAAGGCTATCTTGCTCTCATCAGGAGACCATGCCGGAAACTCATCAACAGCAGTATTATTAGTTAATCTAATCTTGTTATTCCCATTCGTATCCATTACATAAATTTCATCATTTCCATCTCTATGAGATTTAAAAGCAATCTTACTTCCGTCTGGTGACCATGCCGGCTCCCCATCAACAGCAATATTAATAGTTAACCTAACCTGGTTACTCCCATTTGCATCCATTACATAAATTTCATAATTTCCATCTCTATAAGATTTAAAAGCTATCTTAGTTCCATCAGGTGACCATGCCGGCTCCCCATCATATTCAGTATTATAAGTTAATCTAACCTGGTTACTCCCATCTGCATCCATTACATAGATCTCCCATTTTTCAATACTAGTTGGCGATAGAAGTGATTGAAAAGCAATATTACTCCCATCAGGAGACCATGTAGGATGCAAATCCCAATTTTCGCTATTAGTTAATCTAATCTTGTTGGTTCCATCCGCATCCATTACAAATATTTCAAATGTTGATATAATATTATTATCAGAAGGGGTGGAGCAATAAGCAATTTTACCAGTCAATCCAGGAGGCAAACAACCTTCATCAATCAAACCATAACCAAAATCAGTGGAACAAATATTATTGTCAATACCATCGCATAATTCAGGAGGATTAGAATAAATATTTGGGTCATTATCATTACAATCGGGACCGTTTAAAGTGAAATACCTATCACAGTTAATATATGAATTATCACCGTCTTTATCTTTACAAGTAGAGCAAGAGTCCCAGTTATTGGGATCATTATTATCACAATCTACAACTCCTCCACACATTGAAGTCGGGTAAAATCCATCCTTATCATCATCAATATCATCACAATGTATGGTTGCATCTCCATATCCCAAACATCCAATTAGAGCATAGCTGATTACAAGAGTTAAAACTGCAACTAAGCCATAAGTAATAATCTTATCAGAAGAAGATTGTCTTACTTTTTTAAAAATATTCATCTTGATACCTTACTCGATCACTTGAATCCTCGACTCCTTGAATCCTGGAATCCTTCAACCCTTTCTCTTTCATCTGCGGCATCATTTGCTCATTTGTCAATATCAATAATTAGATCCCCATAACTCCTTTGTCCAAGCCAGACTTCCACTGGCAAGAGCTAAGGAACTTTCTCGGCGCACTCAAGGTTTGACCCTGATTCCCCCCTTAGTAAGAAGGAGGTAGTTTCTTGTCTTTTCTATCATTTTTCTGACTACATATTTCATCTAGCTCATATCTAGTCATTATTCTATCAGTTGCACCTCTCCTTATGTATGGCCCTTTATCTTTGAGAAGATAAGGCTTATCATTTCCTTCTGAAATATGAAAAAGAGTGATAGACATATCATCAATATTTCGGTTTTCTATTTTTACATCAATAAATGGTTCGGTATTACTTCTTATAATATTAGTTATTTGATCCTCATTATCTAACCTAAAACCTGTTATAATACCATTATTATTAACTCCAATAATTATTACTCCGCCACTCTTGTTAGCCATAGCAACTACTGTTTCAATAAATTCATTTTTTCCACCTCTAAGATTAAGATCCTGCTTAAATTCAATATGTTCATTTTCGCCATTTGCAATCCAGTTCCTTACATTATCATCCTCCTGTTCAAATTTAATATCTTTCACCCTTTCAGACCAACCAGGGTTATATTTTCTTTTATCAAGGATTACTCTATTATCTTTTTCATAGATTATTAAATCAAAGGATTCAAAATGAGAAGGTCTATTGATAATTCTTTCATGGTTCTTAAAATCAAGATCCATCTGTGAAATTACTGATTTGCGGTCATAAAATACTATCTTCCCTAATATGTTTTTAATGTCCACTTCTTTTGTCTCTATTACAATTTTAATACTAGAGCTTATTCTAATTTGGTCTATTCTTACTTTATATACAGGCAAAACAAAAATACAGGTGCCTTGTAATGTATCAAATCGTTCAATATCAAAGTTAGTTAAATGTTGTACAGCCGAAAATAAACTAGGATAGAGAGGATACTTAGGAGAAAATAGTGTTTCACGTAATTGATGTGTATATCTTTTTTCTTTTAGATCATATACAAAACAGTAGCTTGGCCATTCATGAGACGTGACCAATGCTTTGCTGGGGTTAAAATAATTTTTATGCCTAACAAAATTACCTTCTAATCTAACAGTCGGTAGTTTTGGAAAAGACAATTCATTCTTTTCAACTAGTCCCTCAATTAGGGTCATGAATTTACAATTATCTAGAGTTATCTGTCCTACTTTATAATTGCTATTATAATCATCTATCTTTTCCTCAGGCAAATTATCGCCCTTATAAACTGCTTCAATAAGCGTAAAAAAATTCTGCCAATCTTCTTCATTGTTCTTAAATAGAAAAACTTTAGCTTGAAATCCCTTATAACTCCCCTTATAATCTTCAAATATCTTTAGTATTTCTTCTTTCATATACCTCTTCTACTCATAAGTGACTATGTTAAGCTATTAATTCGACCCCTAATACGGTTATTTCTCTAAACGATATTGATTGACCTTTTAGTATCATATATAATTTCTTTGAAAATGCAGGGGGTATGGGCTGTCCAATTTCCCAATTAAACCTGCGGCATCATTTGCTCATTTGTCAATACGAAAGATTCGACCTCCGACCTCCCTCCTTCTCTTTTTTTGTCCCAGCACCTAAGAAAGATGTTCTGAACAGAATTTTTGAACAAATAAAAGCATCATACGCACTTGCTCTGCGTCATACTTGTCATAATCTCCATGGGCGGCATTATTACGAAGCTCTCCCCAACTTGTTACTTGCTTCTGGACAAGCTTATTGTATACCTCATCCTTGTAAAGTTCTTGGTTTAGCGGTTCTATTGTTTTTAACGCCCCACCGGCTTTCTTAATAGATAATCCATTCTGTATAGCTAGTTTTTTAAGAGAATTTTCAAGAACCGCACCAATTAGAACGGCAGCTGGATCTTTATAACCCTCATTAAGTAAGTACTCAGCCATTTCAAGAAAATCGCCAAATATCTCTGCTCGTAATAGACTCTTAATATTTTTCAAAAGTCCTCTCTGAAAATCATCAAAAACTGCTTTAACGCAACCAAGAATAATACCAAGATGCTCATAATGGTTTGAGTGTATATTATAAAAAAGCGTACCTTTTTCTTTTAGAATAGATGAAAAACGCTCAAAATATACGTTGTCTTTAGGGCAAAGAGTTTTTATTAACTGACCACTTTTGGAAACCCAAGAAGTTACCCTCGCAATGTCATGGCCAGACAAGTCACTTCTTGCCCTCTCGCTTAGAATGATAAGATCATCGCCTTCTTCAATCAAATCTTTAAATTGTTGAATAATTGTATCATCAATTTTTTGCATACTTTTGTCCCCTCCCTTTAATTAGTAGAAAAAGGGGGTAGTTCTAATTTCTGCTAACATTTGCAAAAGAGAACAATCCCCCTTTCTAAAATATTCTTATGTTTAAAGTAAAACTCTGCTTCTTAACAAATCAATATTTCAACAACGTCCTTTTCTTAATTCACTATTCAAGATGTGACCCCATTTTCCTACCCTACTCGGAATTGATTATTGCTGTTCTTGAAAATATGACAGCACCCGTTTTATCTTCAATTCAATCTGCGGCATCATTTGCTCATTTGTCAAGATTAAAAATGTGAACCCGTCCCCAATTTCCCTGGAATGGATTGTTAGATTGCCCTCAAAATACTAAATAATATACCAATTTCCAACCCAAGTAGCTAATTTTGTATTTTTATATGAGATTATTTCTCCATTTGGATGCAGTATAAATTCATGTTTTTCTAGCACACCTGCTAAACGCTGGTATGAGAAAATAATGAATTGCAGTTTTTTATTCTTCCTATATAAAGTCGGCTTTAAAAATTTAACTTCTGGATGAGACGCGAACCATCCCTGTATGCTTTGATGCCTTTTACCCTGATTATTTTGGTCTTTGTCTTCTGGAATTGTATTAAGAACTGCGTACATACTTCTATATTTCGATAGAAGAAGATAAAATTGCGCCCAGCTTAAGACGGATTCTTCGTCAGCAATAGAAAGGTTTAAAGTTTTAATATATTCATTAAAGGACTCATCGTCGTAAACGGGAAAAGCCTCTGTTTTGTCCTTGGCCAGAGCAATAAAGTTAGCTTTATTACCCTCTATGAAATGTGAGCCGCTGATCCACAGGTCATACTTATTCGATTGAGGAGTGTTCTTTTTGAACCATTCTGAAAGAGAAGCCAACTTAGTTAAAGAGAGCGCTTTATTTCCAGGGCTCAACATGGTCTCCTTGCTAACACCAGTCATACGAGCTTGGTCAGATGCGCACGACTCCCCTATGATATAAGCTATTTCCTGCGCAGAAAGTTTTATATCAGGTTTTGCTTTCTTTCTTTTAAATTCTTTATATTTATAAGGCAGCTCTATTTTGATGGTATCTTGCGTGATGCCAGAGCCTTCCTTGTTAACCAACAGACGCGGGTTAACTGTTTTTAAATCAATCTTTCTTTCAAAAATAGTATCACCGTAACAAATACCTTTAATTGTTTGTTCTCCTTCAGAAAGTTTAAAATTGCTGAAAAAGCCCATAAAAGTTCCAGGCTTACCAAAACCTATGTCCAATATATAAGATCCAGATTTGTTGACTAATACTTGAAAGTTAATATGCAGTTGTGTCTCACCTGTTTCAGGATAGAATACCTTTTTATGCTCAATCATTTTGATGAATTTAATATCATCAGAAGCCTGGCAGATACTAATACAATTTAATAGTGTGGCCAAAAAGAATACTATTTTTACCAGGATTGTTTTCATTAATGCTCCCTTTTGCAATCTAACGTCCGCCTTCAGCCTCGGCGCGATAGCGACGTAGGCTGCAAGGCGTGGTTGGGCGAAGTCCTGTCTTGCTGCTTTCCGATGACATTCCTCTTTAGGTCTAGACGAATCTTCCGTTTCGCGAGAAACACCTTCGTTACAACCACATCGAGACCTTGCCCCACAACAACGTTCTTTGGGGGTCGAGGGGCAGGTCTTGCATTAACACATCTTGCCCCTCCCCTTCCTTCTTCTTAAAACACCCCCAGCGCCCGTTTTATCTTCAATTCAATCTGCGGCATCATTTGCTTATTTGTCAAGAGTGTAGACCTGACCCCTCATCTTCAATATTAAAGATTTAACATGTGCCCTTTAATGGGTAACCCCGGGACTATAGAAATGTCTAATGTCCAGGTCTGACCCCAATCCTTCTCTTTTACCCACCGGATAAAACGATCACTGCCCAA
>SDBT01011003.1_pt1 | contig 14591 bp, 11 predicted proteins | sample 2277101 | NCBI WGS metagenome assembly SDBT01 (sample SAMN10404973, study PRJNA504765) | marine sediment metagenome | isolation source: marine sediment core GS10_PC15, 103 cmbsf | place: Arctic Ocean: Southern Knipovich Ridge | collected 2010
CCGGACGTCGGTGCAAGCGGCGCTGGTGCTCTGCTCGCGGCAAACATTGTGGGGATCCCACGGCGCAAAGGCGACAAAGCCCACGGTTCCGCACGTCGCCGGCACCAGGCTGTTGTGGAAAGCAGCGAGGTCGCGGTCGGCCTGCGTCACGAGGTTGACGTTGACAATGACGTACACAGCAAGAACAGCGAGAATCCAGGCCGCCGCCACGGCCCACAGCTGCCACCGTCCCGGCAGCGGCTGCGGCTGCGGCCGCGGCGCCCCGCCACCTTCTTCCTCCTCCTCGCCGCTACTGGTGAGCGGCACCTCCTCCATCTTCATCTCTGTCTCCATGGCTTCTAAGCTCAGACGTAAACCCCCGAGCGCTTCTAATCCTTTTTGTTACCCGCCACGTTGCTGCCGCAACACGCGCAATCTCGTGTATAACCGTTGCCGCGGCGCCCAAAGCGACAATGCGTCTCTACGTAGCGGTTGTCGTCGTCGCTTTTTGCGCTGCGGCGCGCGCCGACACCAGGGCTGTGCAAAGGGTGCCTCACCACCAAGCAGCGCCTGCCCCCACCAACACCCCTCCGCGTGCTTGCGCGGCGCGCGGCTCCGACTGGCGCGCCGCCCTGCCGGGGCCGGCCCAGAGCGTCGTGCACGCCCTGCAAGCCGAGCTGCCGCGCATCTTGTACGCCGGCGGCAAGTTTGCGCCCGAGGGCCACGCGCCCTCGGCCGCGCTGGCGCCGTTCTTTGACGGCCGCCGCGAGTGGGGGCGGTGCGCGGTAGTGGGCGGGTCCGGCTTGCTGGCAGCTCTCAAACACGGCGCCGCCATTCGCGCTGGCGGCTACGACGCCGTGTGGTCTGCCAACTACTCGCCGGTCAAGGGGTGGGCCGACCTCGTGGGCGACCGCGCCGACATCCGCTTTGTTACGCGCTCGTGGCACGCCTGCGGCATTTCGACGACAACGCACGAGTACCACCACGGCCTGGGGCGCCTCGGCAAGGCCCGCATGAGCGCGGCGCGCCAAGCATGCAACGCCAAACTCTCGCCGCCGGGCGAGGTTGGCGACGCCGTGGTGTTTGTTCACCCCTGCAACACCGTACTCTGCTCGGCCGACGCGGGCTACGTCGCTTCGTTGCGGGACGCGTGGGCCGACCGCCCTGTCCTGGCGCTGGGCAACGATGTCGACGCGGCCCTGACGCGCGTCGCCCGCCAGTACGGCATCGCGCACCCCACCACCGGCCTGCTTGCCGCGTTGATGGCCCGCCACCTCTGCCGCGAGGTCCATGTCTTTGGGTTCTACCCGTACAACACCATGCCCGACGGGCGCCGCCTCGACTACAACTACTTTGGCAGCGAGGGCTACGACTACCTGGACCAGTGGCGCGCCACGAGCCGCGTGTGGCGCGCGGGGTGGCACGACTTGGGCCGCGACTACGCTCTCATTCAGCAGATTGCCGACGCGGTGGACGCCCCCGAGGTAACGGCCCCGGCTTGGGTGTGGCCGCAGTGCCCAGCAGCGCCGCCGCTGACCGCCGCCGGCTTTGCGCGCTAGTATAGTAATGTGTTAGCAACGTCTTTATGGATGAGCTGAGTAACCTGGCCTGACCTTGACAACCATGCAGTTGTCCATGGTTATGGGCTGGGAGGGGTGGAGGGGGTAAAAAGCCGCTCCGGGGCGATACTGAGTTATCACAATGGCGTGCTTCGTCCTTTGGCACGTCCAGTTGGCTCTGTCCCACACGGCCTGGGCCTCCTTGGGTTTGAGTTGGACCGGCGGCCACTCGCTCGCCAGGGCCAGCTTGCGGACCTTGCGGAACATAAACATCGCATCGCTCGTGTTGGTGGGGCCCGCCGTCCTGCACTTCTCGCACCACGGCGAAACGTTTCCTCCGCCGCGAGGCGCGCAAAACACTGCGAGCGGCTGCGTCTTCTCGCAAATCGTGCACTTCTCCTCCTTCTCCTTCTCCTTCTCCTTCACCTCCCACTCGGCCAGGTCAGTCTCAAGTTCGTCGTCACCAAGGACGACACGGCTGCGCTTGCGGCCGCGCTCCGGTTCGCCAACAACCATGACGGCGGCAGCGGCGAGAGTGTCCTCGGTCGGCGGCACTGGCGGCGTGGTGGGCGCAGGCACAGCAACCTCACCGCCGCGCATGGCTTCGAGGCGCTTGTGGATGATGTGGACCTGCTCTTCCGTGACCACAGGCTTTCTCTTGCGGTGCTTGTCCGCCATGTCCTTGCGCATGCAAACAACGTTGGCGCGCGACCACGCCAGCGTCGGGTTCCACACTACCAGAGTAAGGTCGGCCACGTCTGCGTGGCCAGTGACGACGCACCGGCCCTCCCACGCGTCGTCGACCAGCCAGCGGACCGCGCCTTCGGTGAGAGCGGCCACGTCGGCGTTGCTGGCGTACCGGGCGGCGACGTCGCGGCGGATGCGCTCGTACGGCGAAATACCGGCCGGCGTCGCGGCTGCCTCGTGGAGCCGGCACAGGCGGGCCTCGCCGCGGGACAGCTGGGCGGCGGAGTAGGAGCCCTCCAGGTGGTAGCCGTCGGGCCCGCAGGGCGCGCAGCGGTACGCCATGGTGGCATAGCCCGTGTCGAGAAAGACAATGGGGCAAGCGGAGGCCATGCTAGCGTAGCATGCCGCGGCCGCGGCCATAACTTCTATATCGCGCCCGCCTTGTGCGCTTGCTTGCCGGGTGTCTGGGGCGCCACGCGGGAGGCGGGTCGCCCCTGCGCGGCTCGCCGAGGCAAACGACGGAGATTAAGACCACTAGTGGCATGCGACCGCTCTTTCCCGCGCGGAACAGCATCTATACGTTGGATGCTGCATTTAGTGCACCGCAGCCCTCGCCCTGGCCGTGCACACCGCGCAGATTCCGCCGTACCTGGTGAAGGTTGTTTTGCACACCACGCACGGGACGGCGTCGCCCTCCTCCTCCTCCTCCGTGCCGCTGTCACCGCCGCTGTCGCTGTACGGCACCAGCGGGCCAAAGGTTGCGCTTGCCACGACCGCGACGCCGGCGTCGCTGCCGTTGTCCATACGAAGGCCCCAGCGCGACGAAGCTGACAGAGCCAACGAATCAGGCGTCAGGGCCGCCGAGTCCTTGTTCGCAGCGGTCGGAGTCGGAATCGGAATCGGAATCGGTACCGGCAGCCCAGAGGTGGCCAGGCGAACAATCTGTTCCACAGCAACATTGGTCAGGGCGATGCGGCCGCGCTGGTAGGTTATGGACACCGTCCGTCGCATGCAAACAAGGGTGTCGACGCTGGGCGGCACGTCGCGCGACCACGGGACGAGCACGAGGCGCGTCCGTGGGGCGTCCCCAGTCACGGCGCAGCGCCACTGCCAGCGCTCGAGCACCGCCAGGACGTCGTCCTCGCTAAGGGCGTCGGCGGTAAAGTCGCCGCTGGCAAGAAGCTCCTTGCGGATGCGCCGCGCGATGACGCGCGGCCTCTGGCTGTACTCCCTGCGGTAGACTAGGCGGCAGCTGTGGCACCACGGCCGCCCGAGCTTGACGTCCACAGCGGTAAAAGCGCTCGCCGGCTTCCATCTCCTGCACCAGCTGCACCAGCGCTGCGCTCCCGTGGCGCGGACCGCTGCCCGCATCGTTGTGCTGCTCGCGTTTGTTCGCGCTGCGGCGCAACGAGCGTTTTTATCGACCGACTGTTTTCCGTTTCCATCGATCAGCAAAAAAATGGGGGGAGACCTCGATCTATACGCCCTGCACGCAGTACAGGCGGCCGGCAAGGTCGCATGTTTGCGTCCCGCCGCCGGTCCGCCAGTCGCTCGAGGCCGCGGCCGACGTGAGGTCGCCAATCTCGGATGTGAAGCCGCCCGAGGCCGAGGTGTAGACCGAGCAGTCGAACGCCGACGTTCCCGACCCTATCCACACGGCTGTGGTAGAGTCGGCAATGACCTCGCCAAACTCGTTGACGTTGGGCGTGGCGTCCAGGACAGTGGACGAGAACTTGATGGCCCCCGCCGCCGACTCGACCAGGAGCGTTGTTCCCGAAACAGTGGTGTACACAACAGGGTCGGGGAGGATCTTGCCTGTTGAGGGGTGCTGAATAACGCCCGAAACTGTGCGGCCGAGCCAGTAGTACGTGCCCACAAGGCCGGCGTCGGCCGAGGCGTTCTGGCACTTGTCGTCCTGGTCGTCGGGCGTGAGATTGGGCCCGATGTCGCCGGTGAATGTGGTGTTGGTCGTGAAAAACAGGCGCGTCGCCAAACAGTCTTTGTCGCTGTTGCACACGCCCGCCAGGCTGCCGCTGGTGGTGCACGCGGACCCCGTGGCCTTGGCCAGCTCGACGCACACGCCGTTGATCTGCGCCAGGAGGTGGCAGTCGTTGGTTGCCTCCAGGCCAGTGCACAGCGGGTCGGTGGCGATGGAGAGGCCGAGCACGCCGGTGATGTTGATCTTGCCGGAGAAGTCGTGCTCGCCGGGGTGCTCAAACGACTCGGACCCGGTGTCGCAGGTGATGGCGCCGTAGGCGCCGCCGGCCACCACGGCAAAGACGCCAACGCCAACGGCAAGGGCAAGGGCAAAGGCGCGCATCATCACTTTCGCTGGCGTGGGGCGCGCTGCCATATATATATCTCGACGCGCCCTTTGGCCAGACAACCATGTGGGCGGCAGTGGTTGTTGTAGCTCTTGTTGCGGCGGCCAAAGGCGCCGCGGGCGCGGCGTCCGTGGACTGCACCACGGACGTGGCGAACTTTGACCACCCCGGCGACCACGACTTTGCGGGCACCACCAGCGTCACTGCGGCCGCCGGCGTCACCATCGCGACCGACCCGGCGTGCGCCGGCCTTGCCGCCAGCGGCCCGTGCCATGTGCTGGCAGTGGTCAACGGGGCGTGCATCGACCTGCCCAAGGCCGAGGGCGCGCGGTGCAACAACTCGAACGGGTTCTGCGACGCCAGCCAAGTGTGCGTGGGGACGCGGACGTTCTTTGTGACCAACAACACCAACAACGGCGACTACTTTGTCACGGGGTTCACCGCGGACCTCGACGCGCTCTGCCAGTCGTCCGCGGAGGCCGGCGGCATTCTCGGCGCGTTCTACTGGCTGGGCCTCCTGACAACCGACGACCGCCTCGTTCGCCCGGGAGCGGCCAAGGCCTACGACGACCCTGTGATCTGGGTTAACCCCAACAAGGCCCTGGTTTTCCAGGAGGAGGTGGCGGAAGACATCCGCGCCGCCAACACCACCTTTGCCGTCAGACCCAACATCAACGAGTTTGGCGACGCGGTCGAAGGCGTGACTGCGGTGTGGATGGGCACAGTGCTTGTTGGGGGGAGCTGCGGAGGCACGCCCTTTAGCGAGGGCGGCGCGGGGTTCACGGCGCCGCAGGGCAGCGCCGAGGCCGCCCCGGGGTCGGCTGACTGGAAGCTCGGGGCGGTGGTGACGTGCGACACCGTGGGGCGCGTGTACTGCGTGGAGGGGCCGCCGTAGTTGAGCTTCTATGTGCCCTGTACGCAGTAGATCCGCGCTAAAAGGCCGCAGGACTGCGAGCCGGCGTTGCGCCACGAGTCCGTGGCGACGGTGGCGTCGCCGGTGCGCCCGGAGCCGCTGAGGCTGGAGAAGTCCGTGCAGTCTATCCCCGTGAGAGCGCCCACCCACACGGCGGTGTCGACGGAAATGGTGGCTCCGGTTTCGTCCTCGTTAATGGCCCCGTCGAGGGCGCTGGCGGTCAGGATTCCGGCCGCCGCGCTCTCGTCCAGAACTGTGGCTCCCGAGGGGAGCTGGTAGTGCACCGGCGCCGGCGACAGGCTGGCTGCCTCTGGGGCAACGACAACAGTGGTGCTCCCCGAGTCAAAGGGGCCGTAAAAGAAGTACGTCCCCAGCAGCGCGGCCGCGTCGGCCAGGCTCTGGCAGGTGGCGTCGCGCACGGTGCTGTTGCCAATGATGCCGCCGGTCAGGGTGCTCGAGGCAAAAACGGTTTTGGTGACGCGGCACTCGTTGTCGCTGCGACACTGCCCTGCCACCCCGGCCGTGGTGCAGGTGGCGTTGACGGTCAGGGCCCACTCCACGCAGAGGCCGCCGACGTTGGCCAGGATGTGGCAGTCGTTCTGCGGCGACAGGCCGTCGCACGCCGGCGACGGCTCAATGGCGATGCCCTGCGTGGAGTTGACGACGACGCCGCCCTTGAAAGTGTGCTCGCCGGGGTGGTCGAAATCCGCGTCCTTGGTGTCGCACGTCACTGCTGCCGCTGCCCCGACGAGGGCGGCCACGATTGCGATTGCGATTGCGCGCCGCATGGTTGCCTCTGCCCTGCAGAGCTGCCGAGGCAAGGGACCTCTATACGCCGCCCTCAGTAATTGCAGCTGAGAGAGAGTATAGATGCCCTTGCTGCCTCTGCCCATGCTTGCGCCCATGGGCATGCCTACCGCCTGCTGGCAGGGCGTGCCCACGACGCCCGCTCTGCGCGGGACGCTCTACCCCTGCCCATGCGGCTTTTTCTGGCGGTCACCGCACGAGCGCCGCGCCCACGCCCCGAGGCCCCAGCCGTACGCCTGCCCCGTGCCGGGGTGCGGGCGGCGCTACGTGTACGCCCGGCGCTTCGCGTTGCACATGGCCTTGCACGCCGCCGTCGCCGCTGCCAAATAAAGGGTGTATTTACTTCTTCCTGCGCTTGGACCGCCGGAGGAGGGGATCAAGGCTTTCGAGGCGCGCGATGGCGGGGCGCAAGACCCGCCGCACGGCCTCCCGGTGCGCGTTCCAGCGCAGAACTAGCCTGAGGTGCGACGCCGTCCACTCGCGCCCAGACTCAGGGCTTATCAGCCACCGCACCACCGCGGGGTGGTTGCGGGCAGCGGCGCTGTGGAGGGCGTCGTTTCCGCCGACAGCAATATCGGCTCCTGCGACTTGTACCAGCCACTGCACCACGGCAAGGTGGCCGCCGTAAGCACTCCACCTCAAAGCACATTCGCCCATGGCGTGGACGTCGACTCCCCTCTCGACAAGCCACTGCACCACGGCAAGGTGCCCGTTGGCAATGGTCCACGACAGGATGGCGTCGTGCTGCGCGTGAACATCCGCCCCTGCCTCGTGCACCAGCCACTGCATCATCGCCAGGCGCCCGCCGCTCGCACACCTCTCCAGCGCGTATCTCAGCGCAGCCTTGCGCAAGGGGGCCTCCACCTCGCCCAGGCAGAACTGTACGCTGTCCGTGCACCCCCACCACGCCGCCAGCGCCACGGCTGCTTTGTTCGTCCAACGCAGGGGCCACCCGCCCCATTCGTCGGGCCAGCTGGTCCACACGGCCCAGCGGCGCACGCCGGCTACGACGTCGGCCACCACCACCGGAACGGCTGTCCCCCCCGCCACGCGCTCGGGGGCGACGCCGTGGCGCACAACCCACACCGCACACAGAAGCTCGAGCGACGCTGCTTCAACTTCCATCCTCTTCGGGTTGCGAAGGACTTGGTGAACAGCGAGTTTGGGCGGCCACCATTTTCCATCGATCGTCACACCTTCTCTACTGTTGGATGGGCAGCACGTAGGCCATACCAGTTATGGCGACAAAGAACAGCATTCCTGCGATGGCGATGAACCACGACACCCGACCATCGTGCTGTCCTAGCCGCTCAATTGCCTGTGTGTAAAACTCGACTGCCTGTACCCTGATGGCTCGGTGGTGGAGCGTTAGAAATTGACGATCAACCTCTTCCCGATTGAATCCACGCCTCTCTTGCAGCCACCGAAAGACATGGTCGTGGCCTTCCGCGACGCTTTCCTGCAGGGCGGCATCCTCCCCCCCGTAAACGTCAACTCCTCCTTGCTCCACCAGCCACCGCACGACGTCCAGCTGCCCCTTTCTTGCAGCCATGTCCAACGCCCAGTCCTTGGCGCTTGCCCGCTCGTCGGCCGGCGTTTCCCCCAAGGCGAATTGTAGGCCCTCCACGCTCCCCACCCCCGCCGCCTTGAGCAGGGCGCTTATCTTCCTTGCGCCCCCACGCAAGTAGACCTCCCTCCGTTTGCCCACAGCCCAGCGGCGCACGCCGGCAACAACGTCAGCTACCACCACCGGCACGGCTGTTCCCCCCGCCACGCGCTCGGCGGCGACGCCGTGGCGCACAACCCATACCGCGCACAGAAGCTCAAGCGACGCCGCTTCGACTTCCATCCCCTTTGCGTTTGTAAAGAATTTGGCGGGCAGCGAGCTTCTGTAGCTCCCGTTTTTCCATCGATCGCACGCGCGTGAACCCAGAGGTTCACGCGAGCTGAGCAGGTACCAAAGAGTCGTTCTAGGAAATAAAGGGGCGGGGCGGTCTCTGCGCAGGCGCAGGCGCGGGTACCATGGCCGGCGCGTCGCCCGGCGTCACTCTGCTGCAGCTCTATGGCGGCACCGCCGCCGCCGCGCCGCTGTATCTGCGGCCGTGGCACGACATCTTGGCCGGCGAACTTGGGGTTGAACGCTTGGAACTCGACGCGCGCCTCGAGCAGCTCTTTGGCGCAGAGGCCGCCGTAAACCAGGGCTTGTTGTTTGTCCTCTTTACGGTGCCGTCTGTTGACGGGGGGCGCGCTGTGGACGCGCCCGCCCTGGCTCTCGTTGGCAGCGACGCCGCTCTCGCTGTCCTCATGTACAGCACGCAGCGGAGCAGCGGCAACCGCGTCCTGGCCCAATTCGCCACCGACGCCGCGTCCCTTTACTTTTCCAGCAGCCCGCGGCGCCACGGTTCCGCCGGCTTTGCCGTGGCCTCGGCCGCCGCGCACAGCGGCAACGTCGGTGTTTTGTGGGCCCTGGACAGCGCTGGCTTTGGGCCAGCCAGCGACGTCGCGCTCGCGGGGCTGCTGCGCGTCGCTGCCCACGCCGGCCGCCACGAGGTCATTGTTTTCCTCGCTCGCCTGCCTTCCCTAGGTGACGACGACGACGACGACGAGACGCAGGCCTCGCCACTCATGTTCGACGAACCGCTGGGGCGGCTGTCGTCGCTGCCGCCCGGCATTGTGCGCGAAGCCGTGATTCACGCCCCTCCCAACACTGTCGAAGCCACGGTCGACGCCCTTCTTGAGGCCGGCGGCAGCATGAGCGGCGCTGCTCATGCCGCCCTCCACCGCGGCGACGCGGCCCTGACCGCCCTGCTGGTCGACGCCGGGGCCTTTGACGCGTTTGCGGACCTCGCCGCTGCGCTCTCACCATTGTTTGACGACGTGGCCGCGCGCGGCGACGTGGCAGCTGCCGAGCTTTTGCTCGAGGCGCCGCTGCTGCGCGGCGGGACGCCGGCCCAAGCCGCGCTGTGGCGCGCTGCGCTAGCCAAGTCGGGCGGCGACTTTATGATCGAGATGTGGCGCGTCGCCCCGCCGCCGCCCGCGCTGGCAGACGACGTTGCGCGGGCCGTGGTGGACAGCGCGGCCGCCACGGTCCGGCACTTGCGCCTTCGCGCGGGCGCGGGTGGCCCCGGGGTCAAGCGCGCGCGGGCGGCCAAGTGCGCGCGGTGTGGCGGGTGGCTGGCGAGAGCAATCAGAGGTCTCATGCTTAGCGTTACGCAATAACTATAACTGCAGTAGAGCGCGATTTTGGGAGTTTTAGACCCGCGGCCGTATACACTTGCAGCGGCGCTGGGCAGTGAGGCAGCGAGTGAAGCGGCGCGATGGGCGCGACGTCTGCTTTCCTCGCCGTCCTCTGCCTTGTGGGCGGGGCGCTGGCCCAGCCGTGTTTCGAGTGCGACGCCGACGAGTTCTGCCGCCAGGCCTTTTTCGAGGAGTTTGGCGTGACGCAGACAGTGGAGAACGAGGCCGAATGCGGCGTGGCCAACTGCACCGCCGACTGCGACGATCCCTCGGCCTGCCCGTTCCGCTTTTGCGCCGACGACTCGTGCTGCCTCTTCCAGAACGGCTCGCAGTGGCTCACCGGCGACATCAACATCACCGTTTTCGAGACCTTTGACGACCTGTGCGTGGGGCCGCTGTGCCTCGAGCGGCGGCGCGTCGACGTCCAGGAGGATTTCGTGGTGGAAGCCGGGGGCTTTAACCAGCTCAACATCGACAATGCTACCCTCCACGACGGCTACTCCTTCTTCTCGAGCACCGGCGTCGGCACGATCATTGGCGTCAACCATGTTGTTGACGCCGCCAACCTGGTTATGGAGTCGTCGCTGACGTGGCGCCACGTTCGCGCCCCCACGCTGGGCAGCACGGTCTTTATCCTGCCCGCCGGCTCGCCGACCAACCTCACTGTGGGGTCCACAGTGATTGGGATCACGAAAACAGTTCCCAGCTGCGGCGTCATTGCGGTTGACTCGATTGGCGTGCCTGACGGGTACGTCGAAACGGGCGGCGTGCGCCACACGGCCGTGTTCACGCCGTTCGACTTTGACGCCACCGACGGCGAGGTCGAGTTTGACCTCGGCTCAACAACAGCCGACGAGTTTGCTCTGAACCTCGCCATTTCTATCAACAACGTCTCGTCGTCGCTCGGCCTCGACATTGAAGCCCACATGAGCGGCGTGGCCTCGCCGTACACCGTGGTTGTGTGCGACGTCAGCGGCGCCAAGCTCGCGCTCTTTGTCCACAACAGCCTGACCAATGTTGACCCGCTGTGGGACGTCACGACAACGGACGGCGACACCGACGCCTGCGGGAGCGACGTCTTTTCCGAGGTCCTCATTGCCATTCCGGGCGGGGCGACAACTGTGGCTGTTAACGGCATCGACTTCCTGGACAGCGTTGGCGGCGACGTCAACCCCCACGACGACGGGAGCGTCGACGTGGACTTTGCCGCCGGAACCGCCATCGCCAACGCCGCCGCCGTGTCGGCTCTCCTCAACGCCAACTCTGGAACACTCCTGGCCTGGCGCGACATGACTGCCACGCCCAACGGCGCTGGAAGCATTTCCTTCACCCACTCGCGCGGGACCAACGGCATCCCCATCGAGAACCCCATTGCCAGCGTGGTGGGCGCTCTCTCGGACGGCGTAACGTGCGGCAACAACGCCGTGGGGATGAGCGGCCACGCCGAAGGGTTCCTTACCGTGGCCGGCGCCTCCTTTAGCTGCTTCTTCACCGACATACAGGTCTCGGGCGACCTCGTCGAAGTTGTTAACAGCACCTTTGCCAAGAAAGCCTACGCGCCAACGAACGAGAGCGGCGTCGCCATTGGCGTCGACAACACCACCCACGTCCTCATTGCCAACAACAGCGTGACCGGCGAAGTCAATGCCGCCATAGGCCTCGTTGGCCCGTTCTTCGTGGCCCAGGGCATGGTGACCGTGGTCGGCCCGGCGGACGGCGTCTTTGTGGACTTGATTGTGACCGACAACGCCGTGGAGGGCGGCAACGCCCTGCCTGTGGACGCCGTGGCCGCCAGCACGGGCTTTGCTTTCCGAAACGTCACCGCGGTCAGCATAGCAACCCTGCGCATCGCCGGCAACACTGCGCCCAACAGCGCCAACCTCGAGCACGGCATGGTCTTTAACCGCTTTAACGAGACCCTCCACCTGCAGAACCTGCCGCTCTTCTTCGGCTCGCCGCTGTCGACCGACGTCAGCGACGAGCAGCGTTTCCTGCGCGAAACGGCGCTCCTCAACCCCTTGGCCCTCGGCAACCCGGCTTCTACCGGCGGCGGCAACGACCTGTTCGACCTCTCTGCCGCTGTGCCGTGCGACAACCTGTGCCCCCTCGACTCGTTTACCGAGGGCGGCAACCTCAACGCCACGGCCAACGCCTTCCTCTTTGTGAGCTGCTCCCTGGTCAAGCTGCGCACCACCGAGGATCAGTTTGGCGGGCGGACCTCGACGTACCGCCTCGAAGTCAAGAAGGACTTTAACGCCGACGAGGCGGTCACCATCCACTTTGGGCCGTCGTACCAGGACGAGCTGGATCCCGACGACGGCTTTGTCCACCCGCCCAACCGCATTCTGCGCGAAACGGGAACGTGCGACTCGCGAACTACCGCGTCTGTTGGCGGCCCGCCAACATGGGCCGACATCTGGGACCTGGGGTTCTCGCCCACGACGTACCGCTACCCCGCCGAGCAGGGCTGGGCCTCGAGCCCGTTCGACCCTGCGGTGGGGAGCAACTACCCCAACGGGCGCGCCGCTTTTTCGCTCGATTTCAAGCTCACGGATTTGGTGCCCTGCACCGACCGCGACGGCGGGGCGGCCAGCACTGTCCTCGTGGCGCAGAACGAGGGTCCGGGCGTCACGTTCCAGAACGCCTCGCGCCGCCTCCTGGTAACCATATGGTCCACAGCTGTCCGGCCCATCAGCACCACTATTGAAGGGTCGGGCGAGATCATGGCTTCGGAGGCCCAGTGCGTCATGCAGATCACGGAAACGCTCGAGGGCGGCACAGCGGCGGCCATCACGACCCTGACCGTGAGCGACCTCTTCTTTGCCTTTGATGTCATCTCCATCTTCTTCAACGAAACAACCGGCGAGCTGTGCTTTATCCTCGAGACGTTTACGGAGCACGAGCTTCTTGACCAGTTCGGCTTCCCCACAACGTACCTTGACGAGGAGCGCATCGACCCCGAGAACGACCCCTTCATGATGGAGATCCAGCCGTTTATCAACAGCAGCATGCGGTGCACGGGTAACAACCCCGCGGGGCCGTTCAGCAACAGCACGTTATTTTGCCACCAGACGTGGCTGACGTGCAGTGTTGGCAAGGCCAACGTCACCAAGTTCAACGACACGCAGTGCTTTGTTTGGCAGCCGGTCATTGCCAACGACGCCTCGCCGGACCCCGACCCCGTTCTCAACCCGACCAACTTTACGGGGTGCGTCAACGTCGACGTCGACCGCCCGGACGACCAGAACGTCACCGGCAACTTCACCATCCAGTTCGACCTGCTGCTGACGTTGTACGACATGCCCGCGATGACCGAGGGCGCCGACGAGCGCGCCGCCTACATTGACAACGAGCGTGTCTGGGGCCTGGCCCAGATCGACGTGAGCGAGGCCGCCGGCGACCTGTGGAACCAGACCATACAGCGCATCCGCGTTTGCGCCACCACCACCACGCTGACGCCGCCCGACCCGCCGGACACCAACGACTTGGGGAACACGGGCTGCTCAACGCCCGGCCTCGGCCTGGTGACCGTGCTTGTCTACGACCGGGCCGACGTCCCCGGGTCGCACGCCAGCTCGTGGGCCGGCCACGTCGACACCGACGGCACCGGCAACCAGGAAAACGTCAACCAAGGCATTACGGGCGACTACCCGCCGAGCGGCCAGGCTACGTGGCAGATCCGCGACAACCGCTGGAGCATGGTTGCCCATCCCTTTAGCGACGACAGCGTCCTGATTTACGTCGAGGTCGTGAGCACCATTCTTCGCGCCGAGGGCGTTGGGCCCACGTTCAAGCGCGACGCCCGCGACGTCCGCGACGAGCCTGCCGACCTGCAAGCGTTCGACCTCATTGGCTGGCAGGCCTTCCAGCCCGCCGCGCGGCCGCGGCGCGACGTGCCCGTGCCCAGCCCGCCGGGCACAATGGACGACCTGGCCGCCATTACCACCATGGTCGTGCTGTGCCCCAACGGCACGACCTTCGACTCCATCGGGCTCAACTGCACTGCGGCCAACGTCACCGTGAGCGTCAACATCTCGTTGCTGACCTTTGAGGACGCCGACCTCCTCGTTCCGCGGAACATGTTCGAGGACGGCGAAACGGTGTACGGCCTCGTGGACCTGATTATCCCGGCCGGCGACGACCCGACCGAGTGGTTCCTGACCTTGCAAGACGTTTGGCTGTGTGCCAGCGTCAGCGACAACACGGCTCTCAACGACCCGCACCCCGACTACCCGACGCGAACGACGACAGGGTGCTTCAAAGCCAACGTCACCGACATTGAGCTGCAGGTCCTGTTGTCGACCGTGCCGGCGCTCAACGACATTGGGCGCGCCCACCCGTGGGCCTTCCACCAGGACAGCTTCGAGGACCTGGTGCTCGAGGCCGGCGGCAACGCCTCGCTCGTGCCGCTCGAGGATCAAACGCAGATCCGCATCGCCTTTACGGCCCGCACCTTTGACGACGGCACCACCAGCGTCCCCGTTTTCATCGAGGTCTCGGCCGTCGTCGAAAACCGCCCAGTCGAGCTTGTCGAAAACAGCCGCAAGCGCGAGCCTGACTTCCAGGTCGTGGTCATTGCCTTCCCGCTGCAGTTCCTGATCGAGCCCATCACCGTGGTCTGCCCCGGCGGGTTCGACTTTGCCGCTATTCTGGCGTTTGGCGAGCGGTGCTTCGACGCGGCCTGCTTCGCCTGCGGCGACAACACCCTGTGGCACACTGTTCTGGTGACGCTGGCCACGATCATCTTTGCTATTCTGGTGGTTGGGGCCCTCCTGCGGAAGCCGTCGTGGCAACGCGCTGTCATTCGCGGCGTGCCCAAGGTTCCCGGCCACCGCGGCCAGCACCAGCACCAGCACCACCACGAGTACGGCCTCCGGAGTCAGCGCGTAGAGAAGAATGCGTAGTTGGCAAGAGATAACAGTTAGTGCAATTCTGTGACCAACCGTGGCGATCGATGGAAACTTTTTGGCGATCGATGGGCAAAGGGCGCTCTTCGGAGAAAAATTCTGAGCTAGAGATGGGGGTATTTGTATTCGGTGAAAACACCGACGGTCAGCGCGTCAGCGCCAAACGAGGGCAAAACAC
>SDBT01011004.1_pt1 | contig 14589 bp, 19 predicted proteins | sample 2277101 | NCBI WGS metagenome assembly SDBT01 (sample SAMN10404973, study PRJNA504765) | marine sediment metagenome | isolation source: marine sediment core GS10_PC15, 103 cmbsf | place: Arctic Ocean: Southern Knipovich Ridge | collected 2010
TTTAAGAAGAAGATCCAGATCCTGAGTCAATCGCGGCATACCATGCGAAATCATCGCTACACCACCTATAACGATATAGTCAACAGCGAATTTATTCAGTGTACCGATAATCTTTAAAAATTTCTGAAAAAGATCAGGCTCGACTTGTTTCATTGGTACTGGGTTCTTGGTTTTGGGTACTGGGTGCAGGCTACTCGATACTGGTTTCTGGTTAAATATTGGCCAAATCCTGGAAGGAGAAATTCATGCCGGGAATATTGGATATTTAATAGAACGCGCCACGCTTGCCCGCCTCTGGAGGGGATAACGCTGATTCTCGCGGAAAATGATTTATTTATATTATTTCCGTCACCAGGGCGAACACGCAGGTCCGCCCCTACATTTATCATGTTTGGTGATCAATCGGCGCGATAAATCGCGCCGCTACGTTCAACGTTCCTACAAATAAAAGGTTACCGGGGCTAAATTCCCAGTTCCTAATTCCAAATCAACTATACCCTTTACCCTTTACCCTTACACCTTATACCCTTTTCCTTCTCTCCACTCTCTACGCTCTACGCTCCTCGCTTCACGCTTTACGCTCCTCGTTTCGCGTCTGGCTTGAACCGCTTTTTAGAGGCTGATTTGCTACTATACTTTAATTCTTCTCTTATGACTTGTCGTAGAATATTTTCGAGATCATGTTGAAAAATGCTCTGTTTTAATGTTTCATTAATTAAAGTTTGATAACCTTTTCCACCGGAGATTGTTTTATAATAGGCTACAATTTCAGCGTCAAGTAAAATATTTATTCTCACTTTACCTCTGGGCACTCTGCGACCGCTCATACGAAGAACCGCATTGAATAATTTATCTTCTGTTACTTCAGGAGTATCAGATAAATCAATTTCTTCTTCTTTTAGTTTTTTTATTCTTTCCCAATTAGTATGAGAATCCTTTAAAGTAGATTTTTTGTTCATTCTTTGTTGCCTTTCTCATGGAAATTATACGAATTAATTCATCCTCTTCTAAATGGGTGATTACGACAACAACCCCTTCCAACATTCCAAGAGTAATATATCTATTCTTCCCATAATCAAACCTATCATCATTAATGGTAAAAGTAGCGCCGTCAAAAACCTTTTCAGCGTCTACGAAATCAAAACCATGCTTTTTTATGTTTGATTTTATTTGCGGTTACTATACTGTTTTATCCATTCAATATCCTGCAGATCCTTTTTTCTGCCACTTGCCTTTTTGTTTTTAATCAGATCATCCAGTGAAAGGATATTAGTTTGTACACCAAAATAGTCAGCGGCTACCCTGTTTTGATAGGCCTCATTAAATAGCAGACCATCAATACTTGTAAGTAAATCTATTCTTAAAGGCGCATTTCCTAACTGTATTATTTTATCCGGTGTAGTTAGATCTTCAAGTATAATTTCAAGTTCGGCAAATCCGAAATCCCTTAATACGCTAAGAATCTTTTTAGCGTTAGCAGTATCATACGCAATCCAAAAATCTATATCCTGCGTGAACTTTGGACGACTGTGATAACCCAGAGCATAGCCACCAACGATCAGGTATCGGACGTTATGCTTGTTTAATAATTCGATAAACTCTTTGAAATCCTGGTATTTCTGCATGATGGATGGCCCAGTATTGTGCTCTTAAAATTTCCAGTATTTCCAGTTTTTTATTACCGGATAATTTTCTCCAATATTCCGTTTCCGCTTTTTCAGCTTCCTCAAATGAATCATATATTTTAATTATTTTTTCCATTTAAAATTTCTTTTTGGATTTTGTATCCCCGGCACTTCCCTGCCCCCGCCTGAGGCGTGTGGTGCCCCTGATGGGGCTCAATTCCCAATTCCTAATTCCAAATCAACTATACCCTTTGAAATCTTGGAAGATTTCATCCCGGCCTGTCGACCGGAGGGAGACATTTTGGTCGGGAATACCCTTTTCCTTCCCTACACTCTACTCTCCACGATCAACGCTCTTCACTCCTCTTCTTTCACAATCCTGTTATAGATGATCGAGTAAAAATTTTCCAGATCTTTTAGATTATTTTGCAATATGGATGCTAATATTTCCCGTTTCAGTTCCTGGTATTCATGCACGGCAATATTTCTGAAACCAACCATTTTACTCATTTGATCAAAAGTTTTCTTATCTATAATCTTTTGTTTGAATAATTCCTTGAAAGATTCCTTGTAAGAAGCTGGAAGCCGCCAGCCTTTCATAGCAATAATGATATTTGCCATATCAATGGATGCCTGGATTGATCGCTGTAAATTTAAAACAAAGACATCCTCAACCATATAATCATCTAATTTTGCCGGATCCAGACCGGTAACCTTTTGTATCGTGTTAAGACAATTTTTAATTATTGATATTTTGGCAAGGATTGCGTCTTTCTCAAGCATAAATCCGCCCGGAAAGCATATTCTGCTCTATGATCTGCCGGCTAATCTTAAAATCGGCATATTCGCTTAGTTTAGCAGCTTTGAAGAGTATTTGTTTTGAAGGTTCGTTATTAATCAACAATTCGCCGTTTGTCAATATCTGCATGGTGATGATAATATCTGCATCATTTAAAAAGATTACATCAACATCTCTCTCCAAAGCAGTCATAATCCTTCCAATAAAGGCCAGTTTATCATCCAATAATCCCGGGGAATCGTTTAAATAAACAGCAATGTCGATATCACTTCGTCGGTGCATTCTTCCTGATATCACGGACCCAAAGACATAGGCAAAAATCACTTCTTTCTTTAGTAGTTGGATTAATTTGGTTTTTATTTTTTCTTCAGTAGTCATGGGATTTTATCCACTCTCAACGCTCTACGATCTTCTCTCTCTTCACTTTTTTCTTTTCGCTTTATTCTCCTCGTCCATTCAACAGGTTCCAGGCCTGGGGCACCATCTGCAATAAAAGACGATAAATTGTCGTATTCTGACCAGCATCTTTTTCAGGATTTATATATAGAGCGGCCAGCACTTCTCTAAAACGACGCAGTTCTTTTTTAGAACTCCTTTGCCATCTCCGGTCTTCGCCGGTTAAATCGGCTAATTCTAATGCCCGCTCATAGCAGGCATTGACATGTTGGACATCCTGCTTTATTATCCAGTTTTTTGCACGATTGAGTTCATTGGCAATCATCAGCACTTGTTGTGCCTGAGAATAATTAAACCACTTTTCAGCGGTCAGATTTTTATGTTGTTGCAAAGCGTACATTTAAGATAGAATAAGTTTATCGATTATATTTTTTATTTTGCCGCGGATCTCAACGTCCTCGACTTCCATGGAACGGTTATTTTGCGAGGGGCGGATATTGATAAAAGCTGTGTATTCAATAGAATCTACTCCTGATTGCTCCGGATAAAGGTTCGCACCCCACAAAAATTCCAGCGACGAGCCATTTGCAAGAAGTAGTTCTTCAAGATCGGCATGCATTTCAGCATCGGCAGCAAGAATCTCACGGTCGATATCAACGACAATCTTTATCAAATCGACAAAGCCCGTCTCACATTCCTGCCATAATTTTTTCAGTTCAACCGGGGTTTCAACTAATTTCATAATTCTCAATCCACCCTTTTCTTACCCCTTTGAATCGCTAATGCTGGTTTTAGAAATCTCAGATCATCAAGATCCTTAGGTCGATTTGCATTTTCTTTATTCTTGATAAGTAATTCCAAACTAATATAATTGATCTGGATATTCTCTTCTCCTAAATTCATCTCCACGACTTCACGTGACTGCCAGGTATCCTTAAAACTAATGTCATCAAGGGTGTTAATGAGATCAATCCTGTTTGGAGGTACGCCATATTGTAAAAATAAACCCGGTTTCTGCAACTCTTCTGCATTTTCCAGTTCTGGTATCTTTCCACCCCAAAAGTCAAGCAGCACCTTATACAGTTTTTTAATATTACCATCAAAATTTGAATAATATATGTCCACATCACCTGTTAATCGCGCATGACCATAAAAAATTACTGCCTCAGCGCCTATAATGACATATTCTACTTTATGTTTATAGAGTAAATATAGAAACTCCTGTGTATCCCCGGAAAAATGTGAGGCATTTATTTTTTTTGATGACATTCCCTCACATCCTTCATATCTTTACCGTAAACCCTTTCCTTTAAAAGATGGGCCGCCTTCAAACGCTGAGAATATGTTAGATATATCTGTTGTTCCACATCATATCGATCAGCTTCTTCAAAACTGTGAGATATATGCACGATTCGTTCCATACATTTTCCTTCTTCTTTTTGTCTCCACGGAGATCATTCCAAAGGAATGCCTTTGGGAGTGCTTACTTTGTGGTTAGTATTTTTTTAACGCAGTGACGCAAAGGAGACGCAGAGCACGCAAAGATTTTTTTAATTTATACTATTACGCAACTACGCTCAACGCTTTTCGCTCTCTTCTCTCTTCTCTCTTCATTCTATATGTTCTTGGCTTCGCGCCCAGCGGATTTCAACCGTACCTGCATTTCCACCAGGTTCTCCAGGTGTCTTTTCTGTTGTCTTTTTACCTCTTTTACAGACATGTATTCAACCAGGTTAAATAACATCAGAAATTCCTGCAATTTCTCAGATTTTGACAGGGAACTTCTCTGTTCATCTTCCCATTGATTGTATCTGGATAAATTATCACGGAATTTTAAAATCTCATTTTTCATCTTTTAACCGATTGATCCTGTTATATATCGACGGATCAGACAAAAATCCGGACAAATCTTTGACATGTTTCAATAGATATGACCAGTCCAGGTTTTTCCGCTGCATTTTGATAATCTCAATAATATCCAACCAGTCTTTTTCCCTGGTCGATATGCATTTTTGGATGATCAGATCCTCAGCCGTCGAAACCTTTGCCCTAACACCATAGACAACCGTTTTTTGACTTCTTATAATCGCAGTTTGCTCGTAAGACAATTTGGCCAAAATTAAATCAATACGAACCCCATCCACATCAACTGGTATCACATTGGTTTTTTGAACAAATTCCAGGGGATCCTCTGCTACCAATTCCCCACATAAAGCGAGATGATGTATAAATGCAGATAAGGATTCTTCCTCAATGGCAACTTTGACATCAATATCAAAGGTCTGTCTGGGATACCCGTAAATACTGTTAGCAACACCACCAATAATCATGTAAGATGTATTGTGCTCCTCAAGGAATCGGACTATCTTATCAAGGGCCTGAACAAGTGGATTTATAATATTGGTCTGCAAATTAGTTCACGAATTAACACGAATTATTTTAGGAGTAGGAAATTTATAAATAATTTAATAAAAACTTTGCGGTCTTTGTGGTTAGTATTTCTTTAACGCAGAGACGCAGAGAAATAATTATTTATAATCTTTGAAAATTAAGATTTAATTTTAAATCCAATTTCGCAACATTGACTTTAATCAATTGAAAAATTATCTCTGCATCGCTGCGACTCTGCGGCTCTGCGAGAGATGCACTTTTTCATAGAGCACATGTCTTTTCTATGCCACAATCAATGATTTTAAATATTTCCCATATCCGCTGGATTCCAAGGGCAGGGCCAGGGAAATCAACTGCTCTTTATCGATAAATCCTTTACGATAGGCGATCTCTTCAATACAGCCTATCTTTAATCCCTGACGCTCTTCGATTACCCGTACAAATTCCGAGGCCTGTAATAACGATTGATGCGTACCGGTATCCAGCCAGGCGGTACCCCGGCCCAGGATCTGTACATTCAGCTTATTTTTATTCAGATAAGTTATATTGATATCCGCAATTTCTAATTCGCCACGCGCGGAAGGTTTAAGATCTCTGGCAATCTGCACAACCTCGTTATTGTAAAAATATACACCGGGAATCGCATAGTAGGACTTGGGTTTCACCGGCTTTTCTTCTATCGAAACCGCCTTCAGATTATCATCAAATTCCACCACACCATACCGCTCCGGATCGGAGACACGGTAGGCAAAGACAATTCCGCCACCGGGATCCGTACTGGCAATCAATTTAGACTGCAGATCAGCACCGTAGAAAATATTATCGCCTAAGATGAGACAGACCGCATCATCGCCAATAAAATCCGCTCCGATAGTAAAAGCCTGGGCCAGACCCTTTGGCTCGGGTTGCTCTGCATAGTGGAATTCACAACCGATTTTCTTCCCATCGCCCAGCAGCATCTCAAAATTGGGCAAATCCTGGGGAGTAGAAATGATCAGGATCTCCCGGATACCGGCCAGCAACAGCACCGACAGCGGATAATAGATCATCGGCTTGTCATACACCGGCATTAATTGTTTGCTGACGGCGAGAGTTAATGGATATAGCCGCGTGGCTTTACCCCCAGCGAGAATAATCCCTTTCATTCTTCTAGTCCACGAATTACACGAATTTTCACGAATTATAAAACCAATCTTTTATACTTAAGGCTTTTTTCACCAAAATTAATTAAAATTCCTAATTTCATATTTGTTGCTTTTAAATAATTGATAACTTGTGCTTCATGTTCAGTTGACAATCTGCTCAGCGCTTTGATCTCTAAAAGGATCTTATTACTACAAACAAAATCAGCAATATATCTTTTTTGTAATGCGATTTTTTTAAAATATATAATTATTTCTTTTTCTCTTTCAAAAAAGATATGCTGTTTTTTGAATTCTATTTCCAAAGATTCCTGATAAACTCCTTCTAAAAAACCACAACCTAATTCCTTGTGGACCTCAAAACAAGCCCCGACAATTTTATAACTTTCTTCTTCATATAGGATATCTGACATGCTTTTTAAGCAGCATAAATCATGCCAATTATTTATTAAAATTTAAAAATTCGTGTAATTCGTGGACTAATCTTTGATTTTTAATCTTTTCCGGAAGTACGCAATCGTCTTCTCCAGCCCTTCCTCCAGGGAAATAGCCGGTGCCCAACCCAGTTTCTCCCGTGCCAAAGAGATATCCGGTTGACGCTGGGTGGGATCATCACTGGGCAGCTCTTTATAAATGATCTTTGATTTGCTTCCCGTCATGGCCAATACCTTTTCGGCCAGCTCGCTGATCGTGAATTCGACCGGATTGCCCAGATTGACCGGGCCGATAAAATCATCCTTTTCCATAAACCGCGTTAAACCTTCCAGCAAATCATCGATGTACTGAAAAGAACGGGTCTGGCTGCCATCACCGTAGACGGTTATATCTTCACCCTTTAACGCCTGGATAATAAAATTGGATACCACCCGCCCGTCATCCAGGGCCATGCGCGACCCGTAAGTATTAAAAATGCGGGCAATGCGGATATCCACATGATTCTGGCGGTAATAATCCATCATCAGGGTCTCGGCCACACGCTTACCCTCGTCATAACAACTACGCCGGCCGATGGGATTGACGTGCCCCCAGTAGGTTTCCGGCTGCGGATGCACCTGCGGATCTCCGTACACTTCGGAAGTCGAAGAGAGCAGAATCCTCGCTTGTACCCTTTTGGCCAGACCGAGCATGTTGATCGTGCCCATCACCGAGGTTTTGATCGTCTTAACCGGATTATACTGGTAATGGACCGGCGATGCCGGACAGGCAAGGTGATAAACGCGGTCCACTTCCAGCAGAATCGGTTCGATGATATCATGACGAACCAGCTCAAAGCGGTCGCCGGACATCAGGTGCCGGATATTGTCCTTGCTGCCCGTAAAAAAATTATCCAGACAGAGGACATCGTCACCATTTGCTAATAATTTTTCACATAAATGCGAGCCGATAAACCCGGCCCCACCTGTTATAAGTATACGCATTGTTAATATTTCTCTGGATTAGTGAATATACAAGAAAGCAGAATGCAGAAAGCAGTTTTTCATTCATGTTATTTGCCTTAAATGCATTTTTCAAGATATCGGATATATCCATCTAGTATTTTTCTCGTCTCAACTACCAACTTAATTAGTTCTTTATACATTTCTTCATCGATATATTTTTCGTCTAAACAAGTTATAAGATGATCTTCACTTTCATAAATTGAAGCCCTGCTGTGTCTACAAAACTGGATATTCTCTTTATAATGATATCTTCCATATCCTTCTGCTATGTTAGCTGTAATTGATACGGCTGCTCTTCTAATTTGTGAAGCAAGCGAATACTTTTCCTTATCAGGTAGATTATTGGCAACTATATATAAAGCTTTTCTTAATTCTCTTCCTTTCTGCCAGCATTTAAGATCCCTGAAATGATGCTTCTTCTTATCTCCTGCCATATTAACTAAAATCTCTGCTTTCTGCATTCTGCTTTCTGCTTTCTGCTTTCTTGTTATTCGTTACCGCTTTCTGCATTCTGCTTTCTTTTATTCATTACTGCTTTCTGCATTCTGCTTTCTGCTTTCTTTTATTCGTTACTGCTTTCTGCATTCTGCTTTCTGCTTTCTTTTATTCGTTACCGCTTTCTGCATTCTGCTTTCTGCTTTCTTTTATTGGTTACCGCTTTCTGCATTCTGCTTTCTGCTTTCTTTTATTGGTTACCGCTTTCTGCATTCTGCTTTCTGCTTTCTTTTATTCATTACAGCTTTCTGCATTCTGCTTTCTGCTTTCTTTTATTCGTTACCGCTTTCTGCCTTCTGCTTTCTGCTTTCTTTTATTCATTACCGCTTTCTGCAAACCTTATTTGTATTTTTTATTAAAGACTCAATGGAAGAGCAATCCTCTTCCCCGTTTGGCTGGATTTGTAGATAGCCAGGATCAGTTCCAGTGATTTACGGCCCGCGCGGCCATCGGTATCCGGCTCTTTCTGACCCTTCAATACCCTGGCCACATTGGTATAATAGCCCAGATGACCAAAACCATAGACATTGGGCGGATTATAATTGCTTTCCATAACCACCTTATCATCATCGTCGTATTCTTCAAATTCCCATTTTTCGATTGTATTGACCGCAATTCCGCCTATCTTTACGGTTCCTTTTTCACCTAAGATGGTAATCGAACCCTCATAGTTTTTAGGATAGGTGAGCATGGAGACGTTGATGGTGGCGATGACGCCGTTACGGAAACGGACCACCGCGGCGCCCATATCTTCTGTTTCAATATTGCGGGCCATGGTGGCGGTCATGGCCATCACATTTTCCGGTTCACCGATCAGCCATTCCAGGGCATCCACATAATGGCTGGCCTGGTTCATAAAAGCACCGCCGTCGAATTCCCAGGTACCCCGCCATTTTGTCTGGTCATAATAATCCTGCGGACGCTGCCAGAAAACATTGACCGCCGCCTGATAGATCTTCCCAAACCGTCCTTTGTCAATGGCTCTTTTCAGCAACTGCATGGTTGTATTCAGACGATTCTGCTTAATCACAAACAACTGAACCTCGTGTGTATCACAGGCACGAATCAGAGCATCGGCTTCATTGAGACGGGTAGCCATAGGTTTTTCGGTGAGGACATGGATGCCTTTTTCAGCAGCGAGGATACCGTTTTGGGGATGAATCCCCGATGGGGTACAGATAGACAAAATATCCATGGGTACCTCATCGATCATTTTTTTCAAGGTAGTAAAAGCCGGCACACCCTGTTCTTTTCCGGCCGCCTCCACCTTTTTTTTATCAATATCGCAGACGCCGACCAGTTCAAACGCCGATTCTTCGGCAATCGCCTTAAAATGATTCCCTGCAATCCGCCCACAACCGACCAGACCAATTTTAAATCCCATATGTATTCCTTTTTTTAACGCAGAGACGCCACGCCAGAGGCGGGCGAACAAAGAAGGCGCTAAGCACGCAAAGATATAATTAGGATTTTAGATCGTGCCAGACCTAAATCCTGACTTTTAAGCGAAATTCTATGCAAAGTAACAGTCTGAAAACCATTAAAAAACTTTGCGTTCTTTGCGCATCCTCTGCGTCTTTGCGTTTAAGTGTTTTTTATTTTTTTCAAAGATCCCTCATGTACCTCTACGGAGATGGATTGCATAATGCCCTCGATGGTCAGGACCAGGCGGTGAGAATTTTTAAGTCTTAGAACGGTACCGCGCATCCCGCGCATAGGGCCCTCTATCACTTCCACAAGTTCACCGGGCTTGAGATATAATTCAAGCTGCAGGGTCTCCGGAAACTCAAGCATCTGGCGCAGTGAAGCAATCTGCCAGTCGGGCACCACAGCCGGAACGCCGTTAAAATTGATGATTTTTACCACTCCATCAGTCTGCAAGATATCGAAACGGTACTTGTACTCGAAATTGGCAAACAGATAACTGCTAAAAAGCGGCATTTCCACCATTTTTTTACGGTCCTTCCACTGCCGCCACTGTTTAATCACCGGTAAATAACTCTCAATATCCTTCTCAGAAAGAAGCATATCTACCTTTTTTTCGTGACGTGGTTTTGTGTATAAAGCGTACCAGGGCATAGTTAATATAGCTCCGCCCCGTCAGTTACATTACCGTTAAAAACGGTATGCAGGTACCAATGGGGCAAATAGGGCAAATGATTGTTTTTATTATCGATACAGGAACTGGGAATTTGATCTAAAAGGATGAGGTTATAGAAAACTCAATATCATACTCTCGCAATTTCCTAATTCCCCCGATTATTGATGTCGTCCTCCAGCTGACTAATCCGGACTAAATCATCCATGATTTAGCAAATTCCTAATTCCTAATTCCAAGTTCCAAATCCCAAATCCCAAATCCCATGACTTAAGATCTTATTTTGTGATAGAGTGTATTCGGCTCTAAAAGTCATTAATGTAGAATCATCCCCGATAATTCCTTTAAAAATATCTTAAGAATTTACTTTATTTTAATCACTTAGTCAAAAGAAAATAAGAGCTTAGAGCGACGAAAAGGTCGATAGCAGGTGTAAAGTTTATTAACCGTAAAGAAGGCGCAAAGTTCGCAAAGACTTAATGAAAGTAATAAAAAATATAAAAATACGTGCAAAGTAGGGGCGGACCCATGTGTCCGCCCTATTTATATGTAAAAATATTTCCAAGAAAACTCTTTGTCTAAATATTGTAGTGGTTGCATCGGCGCTGCGTAATAAATAAATGGAAACATTCCTTGCGTGCTTTGCGCCTTCTTTGTTCGCCCCCGCCAAATATAGGCGGGTGGCGTCTTTGCGTTTAGATCGATACTATCATATATGCAAACTCTGATGATAAGCCCGCAGTTTTTCGTAAACCTGATCCGGTACGTGCAAATTACCAGACCCGGATCCCAATTGGATATCCGGTTTAACGGATCCGTGAAAATCAGAACCACCGGAAATTAAAAGATCGTTTTCCGCGGCAAAGGTCCGAAGCCAGCGGCTCATGCTGACCGAATAATTAGGATAATAGGCTTCGAGGCCTTGCAACCCCAGCGTTTTAAGGGCCAAAAACGTAGTTCCAAAATCCTGGTATGTGTTAAACCCGAGGCTGAATGGGTGGGCGATGATGGCGATCCCCCCTGCTTTTATAATCAGATCGATAGATTCTGAGGCTGGTAGTTTTTGCTTATCCACAAAGGCCGGTGCGCCATTTTTCAGATATTTCTGAAAAGCCTGGTTCACAGTCTCTACATAACCGTGTTTCATCATCACCCGGGCAATATGGGGGCGTCCCAAACTACCTGCTCCGGCCTCTGCCTGCACCTCTGATAAGGGAATACGGATTCCGATCTCTGACAACCTGTCCAGGATCTTTTCGCTCCGTTTGGATCTTTCTTTCCGTAAATACTGTAAAGATTGATTTAACTCCGGATGCTCAAAATCGATAAACAGGCCAAGAATATCCAGATGGCCGTTTCCGGGAAGCGAATATTCAGCACTTAATTCCACCCCGGGTACAATCTCTACACCAATTTGCATGCCGGTTTTTATCGCTTCTTCATTGGCTGTGGTAATATCATGGTCCGTCACAGCGAGGGCCTTAAGGCCCTGGCTGGAGGCCAAATAAACCAAATCTTTGGGTGAAAGCGTTCCGTCCGAATGATTGGTATGCGTATGCAGGTCAATCGCCAATTGGCATAATCCTTAATAATATAGTTACAACATACTTGCTCGATAGCACAAGTCTTCTTTAACGCAGAGACGCTGAGAACGCTGAGTTCCGCAGAGTTTTTTAATTTATTCTTTTAGATTGTTAACAACCCGATATATACCCTCTCTTAACAACTTAACATGAAAATTTATTATCAAACCCAAATGTTTCTCACTCAAACGGAGGTAAGTTAATAACTGTGGTTTATCATGAGTTGACAATTTTTCTTTCGCTTTCAAATCAACAATAACTTTATCTTCTACTATTAAATCTAATCGCAGGTCTGAGCCAAGTTTGATTTTCTTATATGGAATTGACACAGGTTTCTGTCTTATAAATTTAAGACCTTGCAGTTTTAACTCATGACATAATGCATCTTCGTAGACAGATTCCAATAGACCAGGACCAAGTATCCGATGTACTTCAATAGCGCATCCAATAACTTTCTCAGATATTTCATTCTCATGCATAGTAGTTAATAATTTTCTTTGCGGTCTCTGCGAACTCGGCGTTTAAAAATATTCTATATTTAACTTCAAATATATTTTTCATGCAACTTGACACTACCTCCCTGGGCGAAACTCTTTCCTATCAGGCTTTTACAATTCTATCACGATTTTCTTTTACATTAACCGTGGCATTACGTGTATCCACCACCAGTTTGGCATGTTTGACGATAAAATCAAAATCATAGATTGAATGATCGGTTGATACCAAAACACAATCATAAGAAGCCAGACTCTCTTCTGTCAATTCGACACTTTTCCGTTTGATATCGTACCTGCGCATATGGGGCAATTCCGGAATAAATGGATCGTTATAATCAATTTCGGCGCCCTTTTCGATCAGAATTTCCATTAATTTAAAAGAGGGTGATTCACGGGGATCGTCGATATCTTTTTTATAGGCTGCACCAAGGATCAATATTTTCGATCCCTTCAGGCTTTTAGAACGGTCGTTCAGGGCATCCATCACTTTCTGCACGACCCAGTAGGGCATATTGGTATTCACTTCACCGGCTAATTCAATAAAACGGGTATTCATTTCATATTCACGGGCCTTCCAGGTCAGGTAGAAGGGATCAATCGGAATACAGTGGCCGCCAAGACCGGGACCGGGATAAAAGGGCATATAGCCGAAAGGTTTAGTTTTTGCCGCTTCGATCACCTCCCAGACATCGATTCCCATACGGTCTAAAATAATTTTCATCTCGTTAACCATGGCAATATTAACACTGCGGAAGATGTTCTCCAGCAACTTCGTTGCTTCCGCGGCCTGGCTGCTGGAAACCGGTACGGTTTTTACGATAACCTGGTCATACAGTACCGATACCAATTTTCTGGCCTCCTCCGTATTAGCCCCGACCACTTTTGGAATCGTGCGGGTGTTGAAATCAGGATTATTAGGATCTTCTCTTTCCGGAGAAAAGGCCACCCAAAAATCCACATCGCCTTTAAGACCGGATTTTTCCAGGATCGGCTTCATCACTTCCTCAGTCGTACCGGGATAGGTTGAACTTTCCAATACGATCAACTGTCCCTTGCGGATATGTTTAGAAAGGGTTTCGGAGGTCCCGCTTATATAGCTCAGATCCGGTTCACGGTGCCTGCTAAGGGGAGTGGGCACACAGATAAGAATGCAATCGACTTCTTTGATACGTGAAAAATCAGTCGTTGCTTCAAACAGTTTTGTTTCAACAACCTGTTTTATTTTGTCACTGTCGATATGTTTGATATAGGATTTACCGGCATTCAGATGATCCACTTTTTTTACGTCGATATCGAATCCGATAGTCGTAAACTTCTCTGCAACAAACTCCATCAGGAGCGGTAACCCAACATAACCCAGACCCACAATACCAATTTTCGCTTCTTTAGATTGAATTTTTTTTAGGAGATCCATTCCCATTTCCTTTCGTCTTTTATCTAACATATCACCCTTCCGGGGTTTCCTCAGCATGATCATTCCCTAACAGGGGCTGTTTTAGGTCCCCATTCACAATTCGCTGTTTTCAATTCCCAATTTAATTCATTGATTATTGTCCAACGGAATCCTTTAGGGAACAATCGACTCTCTTGCAAATTCCCAATTCCTAATTACTTATTACTTATTACTATACCCTTTACCCTATTCCTTATACCTTTGGTTTTTTACAAGATTTAAGATCTAAATATAGGGTGAAATATTTTATTGGATTGTGATGTAAATCTCAGATTTGGGTCAAAGAAATATTTTTTTCACCAAAGACGGAAAAAACTCATCCAACATTTTTTCTTTTTAAGGTCGCCCCTAACGGGGCTTTTACTAGTTTGGGGAGGCCATTTGACCCGGCACTTCCTTGCCGGGCTACTATTAGGTCACCCCTATGGGGCTTAATTCCAAATTATTTTGTATTTTTTATCATGCTTCACGCTCAACACTCTACGAACCACGCCCCTACAAATAAATTGAATATTGAATATTGATTCCGACGCATTGCCATGCGTATCTACATTGGGCGGCCCACCGGCCCGCCCCTACAAATAAAAGGTCACCCCTATGGGGTTTAATTCCCAGTTCCTAATTCCAAATTAACTATAACCTCTCTCCTCTCTCCTCTCTCTTCTCTCTTC
>SDBT01011005.1_pt1 | contig 14585 bp, 13 predicted proteins | sample 2277101 | NCBI WGS metagenome assembly SDBT01 (sample SAMN10404973, study PRJNA504765) | marine sediment metagenome | isolation source: marine sediment core GS10_PC15, 103 cmbsf | place: Arctic Ocean: Southern Knipovich Ridge | collected 2010
GTTCTAGGGGGTGAATCCCCTGGACCCTGGACCTTTAACAAGTTCCCTTGGTTAAGGGAAATGCATAACAGTACTGCACCAATGAACATTGGTAAAAAAGCCGCACAAATGGGGTTCACTGAAACAGTCTTAAACTTAACATTCTACCGCTTAGATATGTTAAGTCAAGATTGTTTATACATCCTTCCAACTGCAAAACCTGCGGCTTCTAACTTCAGTTCTTCCCGCGTTGACGCGGCAGTAGCATTATCACCACATCTAACCAACCTTTTCAGTAATATTAAGAATAGTCAGCATAAACGTGCTGGTTCTGCCGATCTTTTTATTCGCGGCTCTAGGAGTAGAACAGATTTAAAATCTGACCCAATAAATTTTCTAGTTTTCGATGAATTAGATGAAATGAATCAAGACCTCGTTACCCTTGGTGAGCTAAGATGTTCAGGACAAGAAAATTATCAAATTTGGAAGATTTCAACACCTACAGTAGCAAATAAAAAGATTGACTTAGAGTATACTCATTCTACTCAAGAACATTTCATTTTCCCTTGTCCGATTTGTTCTAAATTAATTGAAATGATTTTCCCCGAATCTATTATAATCCGAGGCGAAAGTCATAGAGACCCTGAATGCAATAAAAGTCGTTACATTTGCACCGAATGCAAAGGCATCCTGCCCCAAGAATCTAAAAAAGATTACATCAGTAAAGGCCAATGGGTTCCATTTGGTAGTAAAGACATTGATACCAGAGGCTTTTACATTAATCAACTTTACTCTTATATCCGATCTCCTGGTGACATAGCGAAAGCCTGGTTAGAGGGCCAAATTAAGCCATCTGCAGAACAGGAATTTTATAACAGTAGGTTAGGTTTACCTTTTGTTGCAGAAGGAACTCAAGTTTCTTCTAAAGACGTGTTTGAGTGTGTTAAAGACTACGTTTCAGGGCCACAAGATGGCTTAATTACTATGGGTATTGATATCGGTAGAAATAAACATTATTATGTAATCTTGAAATGGGATGTTAATTATGGTCTTGAAATCAATACCACTTCAAAGCCTACTTTACTAAAAGCAGGTGAAGCTTCAGGTTATCCTGAACTTGAATCATTAATGCATGAATATCAAGTTTTAATGGCTGTATTAGATAGTCAACCAGAATATCAAAAAACTTTAGAATTTTGTCTCAAGTTTAGCCCCCATGCTAAAATGTGTACCTATAACACTAACAGGGCTTCAAATATTCTTCTTAAAATACCTGATCCTTATACTCCTAATATAACTGTAAACAGGACGCTTTGGCTTGAAACTGCATTAACTAAAATACTTAATAAAACAATTTCGCTTCCGCGAGATATTCCTAGTGATTTTGAAAAACATCTTCAAAATATATTCAAAAGATATGGTGAAGATCAATACGGTAATGAGACAAGTTGGTATGAAAGTACTGATTCAGACCATTATGCTCACGCATTAACTTATGCAGAAATTGCATTACCTTTAGCGGCAGCACACACAACAAATAAGAGCATAGAGGCGTTTTTATGATTCCAATATATTATACTCTTAATCAAAGTGAAGAATTAAATCTTTTTAGAAAAATTAAACACGGTGGTGATTTATTTATCAGAAGTTATATTGAAAGATTTAGTGAACGAGAATCAGATACTTCCTTTGATCTTAGAAAGTCTTTGACACCTTCTGCTGCTTTTGCTAAAAGAGAAGTAATTAAAGTTCAAAACGCAATCTACCAAAGATTGGTTGACATAATTAGAGTCGGAGGCTCAGATTCTTATCAACAAGTAGTATCTGGTGAAGCAGGTGGCATTGATTTAGATAACTCATCTATGAGTCATTTTATTGGTCAAGATGTTTTAAATGAACTATTATTTTTAGGTAAGGTAGGTGTTTTAGTAGACATGCCTAAGAATATTGGAACCTCGGTTTCAGAGACAGCTAAAGACCATCCTTATTGTTATATTTATCAGAGAGAACAAATACTTAATTGGACTAAAGATCAAATTAACAATAGAAATACTTTAACTGCGTTAAGGCTTTCAGAATACATTCCTATTTTAGATGACTATGGTCTTCCAGAAGGGGATGAAATTAGGTATCGAGTCTACAATAGGTTAGAAAACAGCGTCAGACTAAGAATATTTAATAAAAACGAAGAACTTCAAGAAGATTATATTATAGATGTTCCTGAAATTCCTTTCATTCTTTTTGAAATTCCTGATTCATTATTACATGAGACTGGAAAATATCAAATTGCATTAATGAATATGGAATCATCAGATATTAGTTATTCATTAAAAGCTAATTTCCCTATTTTGGTAAGAAAAGCAGATCCACTCGGTGGTAGTCATATTAAGAAAAATGACGATGGAATCGAAGTTGGGAATATTCAGGGGATGGAGTATTCTGGTGAAAAAGAACCAGGATTCATTAATCCATCTTCTGAACCATTAAAAGCTTCAATAGCAAAACAAGAACAGATTAAAGAATCAATTCAAACATTAATAAGTTCATCTGTTGCTTCAATTTCACAAAAATCGGCTGCATCTAAAGAATTTGATGAAAGAGGATTAGAATCTGGTCTATCTGCAATAGGCGAAATTCTTGAACATGGTGAACAAAAGATTGCCATTTTTTATTCCCTCTTCGAGGGATCTAAAGAAGTTGCAACTATTAATTATCCTAATAAATATAGTCTTAAGAGTGATGAAGATAAGATTAACGAAGTTAAACTACTTCAAGAGCAAAAAGATGAAATGCCATCAATAAAAGGGAAAAAGGCGTTAGCTAAGATGGCGGCACATACCTTATTTGATACAAAACTTCCAGTTGCTGATCTTAAAATCATTATCGATGAAATAGAAGAATCAAATAATACAGGTGCCTCAGCTAAAACTATTAATGCTGATGTAGAAGCAGGAATATTAGGGCATGAAACAGCCGCATTAATGCGTGGTTATAATAAAAATGAACCTACTAAGGCTGCTATTGAACATGCTGATCGTTTAGCAAGAATCGAAGAGGCTCAAACAAGGGCACGTGAAAATACAGCGGCTCGTGGGGTATTAGATAAGGCACCCGATAAATCGGGAGCTATTGAAGAGAAAAAACAATCACAAGACCCGAACCTCGATGGTGACGGTAAAAATAATACAAGAGGAGAAGGTAAATGGATGTTTGGGATGGAAGTTCAAGCGTAAGGGCTTCAGGGGCTCAAAGAGCACCTGACCGAATTGATTGGGATGAAAATGTTAAACAGGTAGCAGCAGCCCAAACAGCGGTAAACGTAAATATTACTGACATTGGGACTAATTTATCAGATATTGGTACTAATGTGACAGACATTGGAACTAATGTGACAGGTATTTCTGATAATGTAACAGCTATTGGCCTAAATACCAGTGCTATTGGTGTATTAGAAGGAACAGAAGGGACACCAGAAGTAGTTACCGGGTTAGTAATAACTGAATCGGGTACTGATGCTCTAAGAAAAACTGTTTTCACTTTTACATCAGTAGAACTAAGTTCAACTGACGGAACAGTTGCTGGTACAGATGGAGCATGGGCGGCTCTTAAATTGTATGAATTCCCCGCTGGTGTTAAAATTGTAGAATCTTCAAGTTTCTTGTTTGATTTAGCAGAAAACAACGCTGGGGCAGATGGTTTTACAGCTACAGCCGACTTTGATATTGGTTTAGGTAGTGTGGCATCTGCTCAGGCAACAGCTTTCGGATTAGCTACTACACAATCAGATTATAATGAAGCAACAGTTGCATTAACAGGCTCAACGTCAACTGCTGACACAGATACCAATGTAATCCCAACAATCAAGGATGGTGTTGATCTTTATCTCAATTTAAGAACAATTGAAGATACAGATCATGGAACAACAGCAGGGTTAATTGAAGTAACTGGTGTAGCTACAGTTCTTTGGCGGGTTGATGACAGTATTGATGCTGCAACCACCACAGACATTGCTACAGTGCAAGCAAGTGTTGTAACAAACACCTCTGATATTGGCACCAATGTAACTGACATTGGAACCAATGTAACAGATATTGCTAATGCATTAGCTGGTATTAATGCCAATGCTACACATACAGTAGGTGCTGTTACCTCGAAAACAGGCTTAACTGTTGCCGAACTAGGTGATGGGGCAATGCATAAAACTGTATTAACATTAACTGCTGTTGCGATGGCATCAACGGATGCCACAACTGATGGTGCTCGAACAACTCAAGAATTATATACCTTCCCTGAAGGGCATATTATTATTCTTGCAGCCCATGCTGTTTTCGATCTTGGGGACATTGTAGCAACAACCGGAGGCGATGATGGTTATTCCGATGCTGCTAATTTAGGTATTGGTGTGGGTACGGTAGCAGCCAACGCTGGTACAGGATTAGATGGCACTGAAGAAGATATTTGTACTGAGATGGATGTTAATCTAACATCAAAAGCTTCGGATGCCGAAGCAGCAGTTGCACAAGCTACATCTGCGGTATATGATGGATCAACTTCAGCTATTAAGGCCATATTAAACACTTCTACATTAGGTGACGGTGATCATGGAGCCAATCCTGATACGCTAACAGTCACTGGTACAATTACTATCGTTTGGACAACTATTGGCGATGACGCTTAACTTAAAAAGGTAAAATAATATGGACGTATGGGATGGAACTTCTAATCGAAGAGAAGAAGGTAGTCAACGTGGCCCTGACCGAGTAGACTGGGATGAAAATGTTTCTCAAGTAGCCGCGGCCCAGACCGCGGTAAATGTTAATGTAACAGATATTGATAATGCATTAACAGGTGTAAGTGACGATTCTACACACACAGTAGGTGCTGTTACCTCGAAAACAGGTTTGACTGTCGCTGAACTCGGTGATGGGGCAATGCACAAAACTGTGCTTACTTTAACTGCTGTTGCGATGGCATCAGCGGACTCAGCCGCTAATTGTGCCCAAACAATTCAAGAATTATACACCTTCCCAGAAGGCCATATTCTTATTCTTTCAGGGCACGCTGTTTTTGGCATCGGAAACATTGTTGCAACAACTGGCGGAGGCACTGGCTATAATACCGCTGCTAATTTAGGTATTGGTGTGGGTACGGTAGCAGCCGACGCTGGTGCAGGATTAGATGGCACTGAGGAAGATATTTGCACTGAGATGGATGTTAATTTGGCAGCAAAAGCTTCAGATGCTGAAGTGTCAGTTGCACAAGCTACAGCAGCGGCATATGATGGATCAACTTCAGCCATTAAGGCCATATTAAACACTTCTACATTAGCTGACGGTGACCATGGAGCTACGGCAGACATTCTCACAGTCACTGGTACAATTACCATTGTCTGGACAACTCTTGGCGATGATGCTTAACTTAAAAGGTAAATAATATGGATGTATGGAATGGAACTTCTGATCGAAGAGAAGAAGGTAGTCAAAGAGCACCCGATCGAGTAGATTGGGATGAAAATGTTTCTCAAGTAGCCGCGGCCCAGACCGCAGTAAATGTTAATATTACAGATATTGATAACGCATTAACAGGTGTAAGTTCTGATTCTACACACACAGTAGGTGCTGTTACTACAAAGTCAGGTTTGACTGTCGCCGAAATGGGTGATGGGGCAATGCACAAAACTGTGCTTACTTTAACTGCTGTTGCGATGGCATCAACTGATGCTACATCTGATGGTGCTCGAACAACTCAGCAACTTTACACCTTCCCTGAAGGGCATATTCTTATACTTGCAGGACATGCTGTTTTCGGTGTCGGAGGCATTGTAGCAACAACTGGCAGTGGTACAGGCTATAGTGATACTGCTGATCTAGGTGTTGGTGTGGGTACGGTAGCAGCCGACGCTGGTGTAGGCTTAGCTGGTACGGAAGAAGATATCTGTACTGAAATGGATGTTAATCTGGTAGCAGCAGTTTCAGACGCAGAAATATCAGTTGCACAAGCTACAACAGCGGCATATGATGGGTCAACGACACCCGTTAAGGTTATATTAAATACCTCTACGCTTGATGATGCCGATCATGGGGCTGTTGCAGATGTACTTACAGTAACTGGTACGGTTACTATCGTTTGGACAACTATTGGCGATGACGCTTAACTTATAATACACCCGATGTGCCTCTCCCGCTTTGCGGTGACGCACATGGGGTTTTGGAGCTAATAATGGACCCAGCAGTAAAAACTAATCTTAATGGCATTAATACTTTAACTCGTAGAGTTAATGAATTAAAAGCTGAACTTGGTTCAGTTAAAGATCAAATTGACTCTTTAGATATTGATCCAATAGTTGAAAATGTAAAAGTTAATAGCAAAACTATTAAACTAAATGCTACAAGAATAAAAACTCAAAAAGACCTTGATCTTGATTCTAAAATCAATAAACTTAAAATTGAAATCAAGAAACTTGACGCTAAAATCAGTAATATTTTGTCTGGGGTAGAGTCAAATAAAAATGATTTGAAAATTCAGTTAGCTTTGATAGCTGAGGTTAAAATTGCTATTACAGAAAATGCTAATGCAATTCAGACTAATGAAATTGATATTAAAGTCAATGCTGGTAAAAATAAAGATACACTCGGTAGTATTGAAGTTGTGTCAACAAAAGTAATAGAAACCGAAGAACAAGTATCTAAGCTTCAAGAAGATTTAGCTACTAACAATAAAGTAACTGATGGTTGTATTATTGGTATTGATACAAATGTATCAAAAATTAAAGATGTATCTCTTGTTGTTCTTAAAAATAGAGAATTTATAGAAGAAAATATAAAAGACATAAAAACAAATAATGATTCTATAATCAAAAATGCTAAAAATGTCGAATTAAATTCCGTTCAAACTAAAACTAATTCTGATAATGTCAGAATGTTGAGGAAATAAAATGGATATTTGGGATGGGTTATCTCCTGTTAGAGATGAAACTGCTGTTAGATCATCAGCAGGATTAGATCATGCTGAAGTTATTTTTCAAATCCAGGAGACTCAAAGAGCAGTAAATGTATTTAACCCAGCTCAAATAGAATCTAATAGATTAGCAATTATTGTTAATACAACTGATATTGGAACTAATACAACTGATATCAGTAATTTAACAATAGTTGTTGGTACAAATACTTCTGATATCAGTGACCTAACTACAACAGTTGGAACCAATACAACTAATATTGGTACTAATACAACTAATATTGGTACAAATACAACTGATATCAGTAATCTAACTATAGTTGTCGGTACTAATACCACTGATATTGGTAACCTAACTACAACAGTTGGTACTAACACCTCTGATATCAGTAATCTAACTATAGTTGTTGGCACTAACACGTCTAATATTTCTACTAATACTTCTAATATCTCTGATCTAATGGATCAAGTTTTAATTGAATTAACTAACAATGATTCAGTTACAATAACAATTGGGACACCTGTTTATTCAGATTTTCAACGTGCGAAAGCAGATAGTTCTAGTACAAACAAAGTAATAGGATTAGCTTTTGAGGATGTAATTTCTGGTGGTTCTGGAAGAATACAAACTGTTGGAATTATTACAGCGACTACAGGGGAATGGGATACAGTAACAGGGGATTCAGGTGGTTTAACACCTAATACTCTTTATTATTTAAGTGAGACAACTAGTGGTAAATTAAAAGCAGTTGCTCCTGCGACTGGTTATGTTTCACCAATAGGCATAGCTATAAGTACAACACAAATGAAAATTGAAATTTTGAATACAATACTCTTATAGGAGTTTTAATATGGCAGAACGTAAACCGTTAGTTATTGTATCTGGTCAAATTCAGCAATTACAATCAGGCGATACTATAGCTGGTATTGAAGTTAGTAAAGTAACTTTAGGTAATAATAATGCAGCGGCAGCAGTTATTTGTACACCAGTTTACTCTGATGCTGCTGCAGGATGTGATTTTGCACAAGCCAATGCTATTGGAACATCAGAAGTTATTGGCTTAGTACTTGCTGAAATTGCTATAGCTGGTTCTGGTGAAATTCAAACAGATGGTGTTATTACAGCAACCACAGGTGAGTGGGATATTGTTACAGCAGAATCTGGTGGTTTGGTAGCTGATACAATTTATTGGTTAGATCCAGATACCCCAGGAAAATTAACTATTACTCCTACATCTACTGACACTGAGTTAGTAGTTAGAGTTGGTAAAGGTCTTAGTACCACACAAATGTTAATCGCAATTCAACCACCAATCTTATTATAAGTAGACTACCATGGCAGATAAAAGACCACTAACATTAAATGCAAATGGTACAAAGGAATTGTTACAACCTAGTAACTCCTTGGATATTGGTGGTTATACTCTCCCTAATACCGCTGGCTCTACTGATGATTTATTAGTTATGGGTGCTGCTAATGCAGAGTGGACACCACTAAGTACAGTTATAGATGGTAACGCCTATGATAAAACTGGTTGGGATGTCTCTGTCTTTTCTGAAGTAACTCTTACATTCACTGATGGAACAAGAACGGTAGCCATAGCTCCAGTTGGTGCTAATGCTTCGTATTACATCGCCGGAACTAAGTACACATTCACTGTTGAACAGAGTGTAGTGATCGATGACACCGAGGGGATGTGGTACATTTATTTTGATGGTTCCACCTTGACGGCTTCACAGACAACATGGACATATGATGACACACAATGTATGGTTATGTCACTGTACTGGGATGCCACAAATAATGTTAATATTGGATGGCAATCTGATTTACACTCTTGGCTAATGCAACAACGCTTACACAATTACCTACATGATACATTTGGTACAAGGTTTGATAGCGGGCTGGGAGTGGCAGAGGCCACAACTAGCACAATCAATGTTGCTATTGGAAAATTATTCGATGAGGATGTTCAGGTAAGTATCACAGATGAAGTCGGCTCAGGGTGGTGGGATCAAGTATTGTCTCCATTGACTGCACCAATATATTACCGATCAGGTGCCGGGGTGTGGAGAAAACTAGCGGCGTCTACTAGCCTATGTTACCTTGACACAAATGTTCCACAAACTAACATTTTTAGTGGGACATGGCAGTGGGCTGCTGTTGCGGTTGCCAGATATTTTGCATACTGGGTGGTTGCTTCTGGTGATAGCGAGTATCCAGTGTACTTAGTTCCTGGTCAAGAGGCAGCAGACAAACTAACGGACACTATAGCTGGAAACCTGTTGGCTGATATGGACTTTGGAGGCTTGCCAACGGCAGAGCATAAAGTCATTGCAAGGATTATTCTCAGAAGAACGGGAGCAGGTGCGTACTATGAGATAACTCAGATAGATGACTATCGGTATGCTAAAGACGAGAACGCTGGGGCCGGAACCACAGTATCAGATCATGGTGGGCTTACTGGGCTCGCTGATGATGATCATACGCAGTACCACAATGATACTCGTGCGACAACGTGGATAGACGCAGGTTTTAGCACAACTGGTAATATAACTATTGATTCCGACTCTAATGGGCTAGTTTTAGGTGATGATACTGATTATTCTGTTAAATGGGATGGAAATAATGCAGTTCATACAATTTCTAAAGGGGCTTTTGAATTTGATGGTGGGTCTATAAGGTTACCAACTTTTACTACTACTGAAAGAGATTTATTGACTCCTGTAGAGGGATTCATTATTTATAATTCAACTACGATTTCAGTTGAAAAATATGAAGATTCAACTTGGGGGGCGGGTAGATATACATTACCCACTAATGGAAGTCCTGAAGATTTTCTTAAAAGAACAGCATTAGGTTATGAGTGGACAACTTCTTTTACATCAACTCTTACGGTAGGTGCTATACATACAACTGGTAATATAACTATTGATTCCGATTCTAATGGGCTAGTTTTAGGTGATGATACTGATTATTCTGTTAAATGGGATGGTGGGGACGCGGTTCATACAATCTCGGCTGGGGCTTTTGAGTTTGATGGTGGAGCCATAAGGTTACCTATTTTTACTACTGGTGAACGAGATGCTTTGAGTCCAGTTAATGGTATGGTTATTTATAATTCAACTACTGACCAATTTGAGTCCTATGAAGATGGGTCTTGGGTATATAACTCAACAGTAACAGTAAAAGATTCTAGTGTAGCTCTTTATATAAAAACTACAGGTGATGATGAAACAGGGGATGGAACAGATGGAAATCCTTTTGCTTCTATTGATAAGGCATTAGAATATGTTGAAAATTGGATAATGGTGGGTGGTAGTATATACATTTATATAGAAAAAGGAGACTACCCAGAAACAGACCCATTGAATATTCAGCAAGAATATGGTCATATAACACAACTATTAGGTGACTATGAAACAGATACTTTAGAATTAGCATCTAGCTCAGGTAGCTCAGGTGCATGGAGCATAGTATTTAATACTATAAATACCAGTTACTATACCGTGAACGATATGGTGCTTGTTGATACAGCAACAGGTGGTTCTGATTATAAAAAAGCTATGGGTACAATGAAGGTAACCTCCATTGACCCAGGTGTAAGTGTTACATTATTATCAACAATAGCATCAGCAACTATGGCTTCAGGGGCAGTAACAGCAACAGTTTCAATACCACAAGTTAAATGGAATCGTATTGTTAGTTTTAAATCATCAATCTTTGCTTTTACTGGAATACAAACACATTATAATTGTGGTAGCACTGAGGTTGTAATGCTTAATTTTAGTACCTCTGGATACACTTATCAATCCATAGGTATGAATTTTTGTATTTGGAATAATACAAATGGTGCCCAACGTGGCAGAGGTAGAATATATACAAACTCTTCTCTAAAAACGTATTCTGTAGGTTTTCATAATATGGATCAAGGTATTTACGCTTTCCCAGGGGCAACTTTTGCACCAACAAATACAGGGTCTACTTCTTGTACTTATGGTTTTGTTGCCTATGGTTGCCCAATAGCATCTATTAAAAGTCATGCTATTTCTTGTACTACTGGTTTATCTTGTTGGTATATGGGTCTTTTTTCTGAGACTGGTGGTGGTGTTTACTTAGACTCAAATTCAACTGATGCGGTACCAGCACGAAATACCGAAGGTAACTTTAACTCATACATGACTTATAGTTTAGCATAATGCAAATAATAATAAAAAATGGAAAAGTAGTTGCTACACATGAAGATCATCAGGATGTTGCAGACAAATATCCTGGTTGTGAATGTATTTTATGGGAATGGGACTTACCAACAATTTTACCAGGTGAAGAATTACCTGATGATCCTAGAACAAAAGAACAAAAAGATGGTAGTTATAAAGACGCAAGACGGATAGCTTATCCATTAATTATAGATCAATTAGAATTGATTTATAATGATAAGAAAAATGGAACAAACACATTTGTAAAAGCTATTGATGATATTAAAATCATGTTCCCAAAGGTGAATTAATGATAAGAGGTAAAAATGTATGGAACATTAATAGATGCTGAAACTTATTTTGCGAACAGATTACATATTGATGCTTGGAGTGATGAAACTGATGCCAATAAAACAATAGCATTAAATGAATCTCAAAATCGAATAGATTTACTTAATTTTACAGGTGAAGAAGTAACTGAAGGAACGGTGTTCCCTAGATATTATGGGGATGAATCAGATGGAACAGAAACGGTTCCTGATAATATAAAAATAGCTTGTTATGAATGTGCTTTTGCCCTTATAGATGGGGTAGACCCAGAATTTGAACAAGAAAATTTAGCAATTAGTTCTGAAGCAATAGCAGGAATAAGAACCTCCTATTCAAGGGACATTGGCACACCAGAACATTTAAGGTCCGGTATTCCAAGTGCGTATGCTTGGAGATTTTTACAACAATATTTAAAAACACCAGGAAAAATACCAATTTATAAGGTATAAGAAAAATGATTATTAAATCAAGTTTTACTTATTTCGACAATGAAGGTGACGCTGCCGCTGCAGCCGCAGCCGCTGCTAAAAAAACAGGTGATGGGTCAGAAGGCAATGAACCTAAGACTTTCACTTCTGAACAAGTAGAAAAACTATTAAAAGAAGAAAAAACCAAGTCTCAAGTTGAACGAACTAATATGGTTCAACAGTTAGAAGAAATTCAACAAACTTCTACATTAAATGAGCAACAAAGGAAAGAATTAGAAGATCAGGTTACTGCTCTACGTGAAGCCTCTATGACAACAGAGGAAAGAGCCAAGTCTGCTCTTGCAAGGAAAGAACAAGAATATAGTGGTAAATTAGTTACTACTGAAAATGAAAGGGATGGGTGGAAAGATAAGTATACTCAAACACGGATTAATAATGCTCTTCTTTCGGCAGCTAATAGTAATGAACTTAAACCATTCCATTCTGATGACATAGTTAATGCCCTTGGCAATAACACCTTTCTTAAAGAGCTTGTAGATGACCTTGGTAAAAAGACCGGTGAATTTACTGTTCTTGTTAAGTTTGATGACATCGACAAAGATGGTAAGACAACTGTTGTAGAAATGGATCCTGGACAAGTTGTTTCAAAAATGAGTAAAATGACAAGGTGGTCACATTTATTCCAAAGTAGTAAGATTTCTGGCTCCGGTGGTTCTGCTAGTACCACAGGAGAAGAAGTTGATTTAATTAAATTAGCACAAACAGATACAAAAAAATTCTTAGAACTAGCATCAAAAAACCCAGAACTCTTAAATTAATGGAGAAGAAATGATACAAACAAATTTCACCTACTTTGAAAATGATTTTGGCACAGATAACCGTGCCTGGCATCCTGCCATTATGGCGGCAAAGGCTGTTGAAACCCTCAATGCTAACATTGTTATGCCTTATCTAGTGAGTCTTGATTTCAAAAATGAGATTAAATCTCAAGGTAATTTAGTTGAAACTCGTAAAGTTGGCACATTTACTGCCCAGACTAAGGGTACAACTGATGACGTAGTTATTCAAGATGCGACAGCAGAATACATTACTGTTCCATTGGATCAGTACATCTATTCTTCGTTTATTATTGCTGATGCAGACATGAGTATGTCTATTGCTAATCTACTAGATCAGTATCTTGATCCAGCAGTAAAAAGCTTGGCCAGTCGTATTGATCGTATGTTACTTAACCAGTTATGGCAATTCCTAGTAAATCAAACTGGTAAGATTGGTGGACCAACTGGTGATGATGATACTAGAACTGATGTTACTGAAACCGGCAAGGTTATGAGTGATAATCTTGTTTCTGAGTCAGGTAGGAACTTAGTTGTAACTAATGAAGTGTTCATGCGTATGCAGCGTATTGCTCAGTATATTTCGGCAGAAAAAATTGCTGATGGTGGTACTGCAATCAAGGATGCTATTATCGCACGGCGTGATGGTTTTGATATTTATAAGAGTTATCATACACCACATCCAAATCTTCAAGCTTCAACTACTACAGGAGATGGTGCCGCTGGTTCAACAGATGGTGAAGTTCCTATTGGCACCACAGAAATTACTCTTAATACTGATGCCGGAGCACTTATCAAGGCTGGTATGTATATCTCCTTTGAGAGTGACATTGCAATTTATCGAGTAGTTAGTTGTAGTGCAACTGCATTGGTAATTGACCGGGGTGTAAGAAATATTATTACTGATGATGATCATGTTACCTATTATACCCAGGGCACAGTTGATCTTGCTGGGCACGTTGGTGTAACAAGTTATCCAATTGGTTATAATGAAAAGATTCGTGTTGATGGGTCTTCTGCCCCTGAACTTGGTAAACTAATTAGTTTCAGTTCAAGTGCCGATGCTGTTCGTGATAGTGCGTATGGTATTGTTAGTGTTGAAGTTGTTACTGCTGGTACAACTTGGTATATTATTCTTGATCGTCCATTAGTTGAGGCTATTGAGAATAATGATAAAACTTGTCATGGTCCGGCTGGTGACTTCTGTTTTGCATTTGATCGTGGAGCAGTAACTCTATTGAGTCGCCCCCTACAGGCAGTTGTTGCAGGTCTAGCACAATCATTTACAGCGGTAGTTGATAATCTAGCTCTAAGAGTAACTATTACCTACGAAGGTCGTAGCACTGGTTATCTTTGTACTGTTGATATGTTAGCAGGTGTCAAGGTACTTGATGTTGATCGTGGAGCAATAATGCTTAGCTAAAAAGGAATACGACCGGACCCAGAATTCTGGGTCCGGTATTTTCTAGGAGATAGTTATGGATAATGGCGTATTGGAGATTACACTAAAACAGCTTAAAGAGCAAGTAGATAAAATTGCTGCTGCTGTTTTAGGAGACCCTAGTGATCCATCGAAACCTGGACATGAAGTTAGGTTAGATAGATTAGAACAAAAAAATAAATTACGAGATAAGATATTTTGGGCTCTAATTAGTATAGTTGGTGTAGCAGTGGGAGCACTACTTCTTAGGTATATATAATGCAAAGAAAAAGAACCAGATCAATTCGTAAAACTATTTATCAATTAAAAAAAGCTTACGGATTTCAGGTTACTTTGTGTCGTCCTCAGAATATAAGTTTTGATTTTGAAACTGGGGTTGAAAATAATGTAACCTCATTCAAAATAATTAAAAAA
>SDBT01011006.1_pt1 | contig 14585 bp, 9 predicted proteins | sample 2277101 | NCBI WGS metagenome assembly SDBT01 (sample SAMN10404973, study PRJNA504765) | marine sediment metagenome | isolation source: marine sediment core GS10_PC15, 103 cmbsf | place: Arctic Ocean: Southern Knipovich Ridge | collected 2010
CAAACACGTTTGCACTGTACTTGTCATCGCCGGGTAATTTTATATGCGGGTAAAACTTCACAAGTACCGGTACCTCTATATAGTATAAACTGTCATACTCAAACCCCGTATTACCTGTATGCTCCAGCTTTTGACCTTTTAGAGTAAATAACACTGCTGGCTGTATCGAGATAATATCTTTTACCGGTATGATCCCGAAAACACCCCCGGTAAATCCGAATTTCGAGTCTGAATCAAAATTGCCCTTCGAATTTGCGTCATCCCCTCCGAAATGAGCAAAATTAATACCGCCCTTTACTCCCATTGAAAAATCGATCGCAAAAGCCGGCAGCCCGGATATAACAAAGACCGAAACCATGAGAAGAAGTAACCTTTTCATAGAGCCTCCAGATTAATAGATATAAGGTCCTTTCAATTTATTAAATTTAACCGTGATTTTCAAGGTGATATTTCGTTATTATTTATTATAATTATACTGATATTGCTTTTAACGGTGAGACAATACATGAGAACCATTCTGGCAATTGACCTTGGGACCACTTTAATAAAGGCAGTGCTTTTCGACGAAAGCGGGAAAATAATAAAAAGCGCGTGCCAAAAGTTACCTTTGATTAACATCGGTAAAAACGGGATCGAACAGGACCCGTTTTTGCTGTGGGAGACAGTAAAAACGCTTGTAAAAAAAATCTCAAAGGATACAGCGGCCGATGCAGAGGGCATTCGAACGATCGGTTTCAGTTCCCAGGGATTGTCTATCATCCCGGTTGATATGAACTATAAACCTCTGTGTAATATGATTAGCTGGCTGGACATCAGGGCTGTCCGGGAGGTTCGTGAGATCGAGAAAAAATTTACTGCCCGGGATATTTTTCATATCACCGGTAAGAAATTGCATGAAAGTTATTCCCTTCCGAAGATATTATGGCTGAGAAATAACGAGCCTGAGGTATACTGCCGGACAAATAAAATACAACTTCCTATGGATTATATTTTTTATAAACTGACGGGTGAAGCCGTAATCGATCATACAATGGCCGGCGGAACAATGCTATACGATGTTGTATACCGCCGGTGGTCCAAAGAAATATTGTGTGCTTTTAATATTAGACCTGATATACTTCCTTCGATCAAAGACGCCGGAAGTTATCGGGCGCCTCTGATCCGGAATACCGCTGAGGAATTGGGTTTATCAAAGGATGTTTCTGTTGTGACCGGTGCCCAGGATCAGAAGTGCGCCGTGATAGGGGCCGGGATAGATGAAAATACGGCAGTTATATCCATAGGCACGTGCAGCGCGGTTATTGCAGAGTTCCCGGCGCCGGTCTTTGATGAAAAGCTCAGAATCCCCTTGTTCAGTTTTTTAAAAAAGGACAGCTATGTTCTGGAAGCAGTTGTAAGCACGACCGGTATTTTTAAAGATTTCACCGATGGTTATAAAAAAACACGGGGAGAGACAATGGAATTTAAACCTGATAAACGAAAAGTGAAAATTTACGATTATATATACAGAAAATACATTGAACTCGAAAAAAAGATCATAGGCTGGAAGGAATTTTTCTGACATGCGTTATAAATTAAACCTTTTCCCGGTTTTTTCTGACTCGGAAATTTCTTCGAGGACCTTCTGACGGCGTTGTTCTGCCGGGCGGGTGCCTGCTATACCAGGCTCTCAGCACAAACAGCCCGGACACCCTCCACCTGCTCGAGGGGCAGGTGGTCCGGTTTGTGGCTGTCAATAATATGCGCGGCTGCTTCAGTTGCGCGCTGTACTGTACTCTTTTTTCCATCCCTCTGCCAGTTGGCGTAACTATCATAAGAAAAAGCCAGAGGATGCCACATGCTGTCATTTAGGTGGTCAACGGTATGCCGGTGTGCCGCGAATTTCATGTCTTTTAATTCCGGGTCAGCAACTGCATCATGAATCACATCCAGAGCCAGCGTCTCGGCGTCAATATCCGTGGGTTTCCGGCATTCCAGCATGTAGCTGATGATGTCGTGGTCGATGATTGTCTGTGCAAAGCTTGAAAGCATCATCCGATCCATCATCGATGTCGGTCCCTGCAGCAGGCTGCACCCCGAATCCATGGCGATTTGAAACTGAAGTGTGTGCTCACATGCAGCCTGGGCGTCCGGCATCCTGGAATCCGTACCCGCAAAGCTGTACACAGGCATCCGGTAGGAACGCCCGAGCAGGACAGCCAATTTCTGCTGTCTGACCGATGAAGGGTCGGACGTTACGGGATCGAGAGTCTGCATGTCCCCGCTCCCGGAAAAGGCTGTATAAAAAACCGGTAGCCCCGGCTTGTATGCCTGGGCCAGCATGATAGCAGTCAGCTGTACGGCGTTGAGCTGGACCACTGCGCCCGGAACTGTGCGGGGAGCAGTAATACCCATCATGTTGTAGTTGCCAAGGCTGCATGGAATGCCTGAGTCACAACAGGCCAGGAGGGCCTGGGCGATCTCTCCCGGGATAGCCATAGGGGGTTGGGCGTTCAATCCAACAAAGAAAAGAGGTTTTTCAGCCAGCGCTATCCTTGAGCCTTGGATCACGGACCCCATCTCGACAATCGTTTTTACATCCAGAGCATTTGAGGCCTGCATGCAGATCGGTTTTGTTGTATCGATAAGCATGTCGGCGGCCAGTAGACGATAAAGGTTTTTACCGTGAAATTCCTGAGGATCGACCTGGTTGATCATAGCGTGAATATTCGGCAGTGCATCGAGAAGTATGTTGAACTGTTTCAGATGCTTTCGGGTCGCAGGCACATATTGCCCTGCCAGATCAAGGACCCGCAAAGAAGCTCCTCCGGACAGGAAGTATATGTTTGATCCGTCAAAGATCAGCGGTTTGTCATCGTGCCGCCCGAATAACCGAAAAGATTTCGGCGCGGAGGCCAGGGCCCTTTCTATGTGCCCCTCGCCCGGAAACACCCGTTTGTCAGACCGGTCAACCCTGACCGAGTTTTCTTCAAGTATATCAAGGGCTTTTTCAGATCCGATGTACACACCTGTCCGCTCAAGCAGCTGGAGTGTCGCGTTATGGAGCAAGGCTATATCGTCATGTGACATGGATAGGATCTCCTCCTGTATTTGTAAAGACTTTTTTCGAGAAAAATTACAGCAGCACGCGGCATATATTCGACACCCTGTTGCAAGACTTCAGGTAAAACCCCGCCACGGGTAAAGGGTTTTTCGGTGCTTTATTTATTTTACATGCTTTAACTGATAATGTTGATCCTGGTTTTAAAAATTAATTGTTTGAGATCTATAATAAAATAGGTCATCGTTTTAAACAATTGAAAGTTGTGTAACCGATGCGCAAAATATATGTTGGAAAATTCTAATAAATCCTTTTAAGAATGGGACAGCTTTAAGCCTTATACGTTTCAATATAGTTGCACAACCTGGATAAAAAATGTAATATACATAAATATTAAAATGATAAAGATAGATTACGTTTGAGTAATATCCGGGAAGAGGAAAATGATTGGCGGCATGGGATCGTAATGATATACAAACCAGTGTAGGCCGGGCAAAGGGATAATTGTGAAAAAAATCATTCTAGACTGTGACCCGGGTCACGATGATATGGTTGCAATCATCCTGGCCTGTGCATCTGATGGGCTTGATATTCTCGGCATTACCACGGTTGCCGGAAACCAGACCGGGGATAAAACGCTCCTTAACGCGCTTAAAACACTAACATTAATAGGGGAGAAAAATATACCGGTTGCAGGCGGCTTTGACAGGCCTTTGACGGGTAAACTTGTAACTGCTCCGCATATTCATGGGCTGTCAGGGCTTGACGGGGCCGACCTGCCTGACCCGGAAATAAAACCCCTGAAAATTCACGCAGTTGATTTTATCGAGCTTACCCTGATGAAGGCGGATGAAAAAGTTACTGTTATTGCGACCGGCCCTCTTACAAATATTGCTGTTTTACTATTAAAGTCCGCGCAAATAAAGGAAAAAATTGAGCGTATCATAATAATGGGGGGCGCTGTGTATGAATCAAATATAACGCCCAGCGCCGAGTTTAATATTTACGTGGACCCGGAAGCGGCCGGAATTGTTTTGAATTCCGGTATCCCGGTAACGATGGTGACCCTCGATGTGTCGAACAAGGCTATTTTTACGTTGGAGGATATCGATAACATAAAGAGTTTAAATGGAAAGGTCTCGAGAGTTGTAAGCGGCCTTTTAAGGTTTTTTGCAGAAGCAAACATAAAGTCCTTCGGATTTGAAGGGGCTCCGCTTCACGACCCGATAACCGTTGCATACGCGGTCGACCCTGATATCATTGAAACTGAATTATATCATGTTGATATCGAAACAAAGGGCGAGTACACAAGAGGGAAAACAGTGGTCGATGTATATGGTGTCACTAAAAAAAATACCAACGCAGAAGTCTCGGTTAGCCTCGACCTGGCCCGCTATAAAGATTTGATAACCGGAGCCGTTAAAAAATTTGATTGACCCGGTATGTAAATGCTGCATCAATCCTGAATAACTTCTCATAAGGGGGGTGCGTGAAAAAGGGTTTCTTATGTGTTGTTTTCCTGGTGTGTCTTCCGGCTGTATTGATTTTTGCAGCCGATAAACCCTGGTACCATAAAACCTGGAAGGAAATGAGCGGCGCGGGGCGTTTTGAGGAAGCCGTCGAAGTCTTCAAACGCGCTGTAAAGGAGTATCCGGACGAGGCGTGGTTCTATGTTTTTATCGCCCACTCGCTAAAAAAACTCGACCGGGCAGAGGACGCGATGCCCTTTTACGAAAAAGCATTCGAGCTTGCTCCCGTCGATGAGGGTATCGTGCAAAACGTCTACTCAGGCTATCTGGCATATGCCGCTCATGTCGGGTTCGGTCTGCGCGAGTGGGAAAAGGCTGGACACCTCTATAAAAAGGCTATCGAGATCCTTCCCTTAGAAGCCGCAGCGTACAACCTGTATGGAAACACCATGAGGGTCCTCGGGATGTATCAAAAAGCCTATGCAGCATTCGAAAAAGCCTATAAACTGGACCCGGCACACGTAAACGGAAATCTAAGGGCGAACTTCAGAGCAGGCATGATCCAGGGCATGACAGGCTCAGATAACCAGAGCCGGGAATACGCGCTTCTATACGCTGATTTGGCTGTCGCGGCATACCCGGACGATGAAGGGATTCTTTTGCAGGCCTTCGAATTGTACGCCAGCGCCCGGGAATCCGGCAGAGCGTTGAGCTTGATGGAAAAGGCGGGCAGTGAAACAACCCGGCTTCTCATGAAAGGGTATTTCCATTTGACTGCCGGCAGGGAGGCCGAAGCCGAGGAACTGTTTGACGATCTCAGCAGTAAAACCCCTGACGATTACACTGTTGACGACCGTGTGGCAAAGTTTTACCGCAGTCTTGTCGAGGATCTCCCTTACGAAGCTCAGATGTCCAGCCCCTATCAGGCCAGAGCCGTCGACTACAACACCCGTGCCGTTGTCAAGTACTTTCGTGTCAACCCGTACAGCCAGGAGGTAGTGCTGTATCCGCCTTTGAGGGGACGGTTTGAATTGGGGCAGGGGGCAGGCGGAAAGTCCTATCACAACGGTTTAAAGGGTCATTACAGCTTCGATTTAACCCAGGAAATGGGTGCTTCGATTTTTTCGGTCAGCGATGGGATAGTTACCAATGTTGAAGATACGAACCTTGATAACCCTGTTGGAAGCGCGGTCAATCTTGATGCCAGGGGAAATATCATTGAGATAAAAGCAGGCAATATAATGATAAAATACGTGCATCTAAAACATGGGTCCTCGAGGGTCAGCCCGGGAGATAAAGTAAGGAGCGGGGACCTGATCGGCGAAATAGGCAATTCCGGTGTTTCCGCTGGCCCCCATCTTCATTTTGTTATCACCAATTCCGATGGAGTCACTCTCCCCGTCTTATTCACCGGGCTGCAATCCCGTCCCGGGGGATTGCAGGATGACTGGCGTCCGGCCGAAACACTGGAGACAGGATATGAGTATCTTTATGAGCCGGTTCCATAGACGATCCTGTATTTATGACCCCCGGGTGCCCGGCGCCTTCTTCACCCGCGTTGATTTCAACAAACTCGTCAAGCAGGGTGCAGGATATTAAATGTGATCACACGATCCCGGTAGGTACGGGATATCGAGATGTTTTAAAGATGTTTTAAATTTCTTGACATAGTATTCTTATAATTGTACTGTAAATAAAAAATGAAGGGGTTTTATGAGTAAAACTGCGACTCTTGTCATGCTTGAGCTGAAAGCCTCGCTGTTGGTCGAAGGTGTGCGGGCCACTGAAGACGCATTGACAGGGCTCGGCACCGAGTTCAAGGAGCAAAACCACGGCCTTTTCGGCTGGGATATGGAAGACCACCCGGGCCTTGAGCTTCCTGATGATTTCCGTTTGCCGGATGGAACGATCGTGCAGTTTCGGATGAACTCATCGTCCCAATTCTCGATACGTTCGGAAGATGGTACGCTGAGATTGTCCCGGGCCGGTCAGGACGTGTGTGATGTTGAGTGGATAAAACGGCCTCTTTTCTACGACCGTGAATTAGCTCATAACGGGAAAATGGTTCGGATCGGGCAGATAGGGGGAGAGGACTGTCTTTTTTTCTGCTATCAGAATCACTGCAGTCACTTTGCAGGAGGTAAACAGTGCATGTTCTGCAACCTCGTTTCCACATCCAGGACGTACGATTCGGTACTGAAAAAAAAAGATGCCGAGCTCATAGGGGAAGTGGCCGGTGCTGCGTGGTCGGAAGGCGTGGTTAATCATGTCCTGCTTACAGGGGGATGTTTCTCGCATGAAAGGGAAGTGTCTGTTGTGGCCGATATATTTTCCGCCATCCGGAGGCACACTGGGTTCGACCGGGTACCCGGTACGGTCCTGCCGTCTCCCGCGAAGGGCGACGACATCAAACGGTACTATGACACGGGAGTGCGGTCAATCGGATACAGTATGGAGATATGGGATGAAGCTCTATACAGCGCGGTCTGTCCGGGAAAGTCGGAAGGGACTTCGCATGGAGAATTTCTCGGGTCGATCGAGAGTGCGGTCCGTCTCTTCGGCGAAGGCAATGTCTATGGTGTCTTTGTGATGGGGCTTGAACCAAAAGACTCTTTTTTGGAAGGCGTGAGGACCATTGCAGGCATAGGAGCAAATATAGTGCCTTTCATCTGGTCCCCGAATCCGGGTTCGCGGCTTGCGGGTCACCGTGCGCCATCGGGAAATTGGTTTGCGGAGGTAATTCGAGAAGCTGCTGCCATCGTGACAGAAAGCGGTGTTCCGTCAGGGACCGTTAACCATTGCTACCGCTGCGACGGGAACAACATGCTCCATGATGCGCTTCGAGAAAATGGCGTAGAATGAAGCGGCAGCGGAATACCCGGTACCGGTTCTGTGGGTGAGTATACATCTATTGCGATCAGCGAAAATTATCGATTTCTAATTCCCTTGACATCAAATTAATTTCTTATTTATTTATCTTAATTTTGTAACACAAATTAATGGATTAAAATATTTTAAAGAATTGAACACGGGATAAGTATAAAAAACATATAAGGAGAGATTAGATGAAAAAGTTTAAAGTTTTTCTGGCAGTTTTTGTTCTTGTCATGGCGAGTGTTTCGGTATTTGCAACAGGAACAAAGGACGATGACGCGGCACCGAAGGGTGAAGACGCAAAAATTTTGGTTGCCACTATCACCTATACAACCGAAATAGAATGGTTCCATATCCTTGAGCAGAATTACAAAGATGTGGCCGATGAGCTGGGAATGGAACTGATCCAGCTGGACCCGAACGCAAAACCACAAACACAGGTGGACATGATCGAACAGATGACGCAGAGGGGCGTTGATGCGATCCTGATTTCTCCGGTGGACCCCCAGGTGATAAGAGCTGCTGTTGAAGAAGCCATGGCCAAAGGAATATTTGTGTTGATTCAGGGGCAGGAAAGGGAAACAGTGCCCTGGTCAACGGCAAATTTTGGATATAATGAAAAACAGATGGGTACCCTGACCGGCGAGATCGCTGCAGCCGGTGTGAAAGAGAAATATCCGGGTATAAAGTCTATCAAATTAGCCGTTCTCGGGGACCCCGGGTGGGCTTCATCGGACGTGAGAATGGGCGGGGCTAAAGAAGCTTTTATGAAAAACCTGCCAGGTGTCGATGTGGAAGTTGTCATTGATTATGTTTTGGGCTCGACGATCGAGACATCCACAAATGTCATCGAGAGCGCGCTGCAGCAGCACCCCGACCTAAGAGTTGTGGTGGGTATAAATGACGATGCGGCCATAGGAGCGGTCGGAGCCATGCAGCAGCAGGGTATTGATATATTGGAGGAAGCATGCATAGCGGGCGCCGGAAATAATAAAGGCACATGGCCCTATATCTCCAGGGGAGAAGTCCTCGGCAGCGTGGACCTTAACCACAGGGGAACAGCTGAAGTCGCGTTAAACGCGGTTGTAAAGCTTGTCAATGGTGATGAGGTTCCCGGTATGATGTATATTGATATGATAAAAGTGACACCGGATAACCTCGGCCAGTGGTACAAAGGTGAATAATCAGGCCGATAATGTGCGTTAACGGTCCGACGGGAAAAACAGGATTTTTGGTGATATTAAAAAGAAGGGCTGCAGAGTTCGAAATTTCGCGCAAATCTGCAGCCTTTCTTTTATATAAAATCTTTCACAGATGAAAAATAAGAACAGATGAGTGAGGAAAATCTTATTGAATTCAAGAACATATCAAAAACGTTCCCGGGCGTTGTTGCGCTCGAAGATGTCAGCTTTGAGATCAAAAAGGGTGAAGTGCACGCGCTGGTGGGAGAGAACGGCGCGGGTAAATCCACTCTTATAAAGATATTGTCGGGGGCAGAGCAAAAAGATGAAGGGCGGATATTTGTTAATGACCGGGAGACAAATATAAAAAACCCGAAAGACGCGTTCAATATCGGCATAACAAGTATTTATCAGGAACTACCCCTGGCCCCTTCTTTGAGCATTGCGGACAATATTTTTTTAGGCCGGGAGATGAAAAAGTTCGGCTTCCTTTCAAGATCGCAGCAAAACCGGATAGCAATAAAGTCTTTTAAAGAGTTTGAAATAGAAATAAACCCGAAAACTATCGTGGAAAAACTCAGTGTAAGCATGCAGCAGATCACCGCGATTATAAAATCCATGATGAAAGAAGCAAAAGTTTTCATCATGGATGAACCTACAGCAACGTTGGGCGAGCATGAGGTTGAGAGGCTTTTTGATTTTATTACAAAAATTAAAAAAAGGGACATAAGTGTACTCTACATCTCTCACAGGATGGACGAAATATTCCGTATTGCGGACAGAGTGACGGTCTTGAAAGACGGGAACTATATGGGCACAAAACAGGTGTCCGATATCACAAAGAGCGAGCTCATAACCATGATGAGCGGGAAGAATATTCACGACGCCTCACTGGTGTACGACCCGGACAGGCGTATCCGGTATGAAATCGTGCTGGAGGTAAAAAACCTCTGTTGCCGGAATTTATTGAAAAACATAAATTTTTCACTCAGAGAAGGTGAGATCTTCGGATTAACCGGTATTGTAGGTGCGGGAAAAACCGAACTATTAAAATGTATTTACGGGCTTTATGATATCGATGAAGGAGAGGTCGTTCTAAAAACCAAAAAAATTGAAAGAGGCAGGAATAATAGAAAAAAGGACGCATCCCGTTTTACCGGGTTCGGCTTTGTACCGGAGGATAGGAAAAGGGAGGGCCTGTTCCTTAATTTAAATATAATATACAATATTTCAGTCTCGAGCCTGAAATATTTGACCAGGTTCTTATACATAAATAAAAAGAAAGAGATCAGATTAATTAACAAAAATATAAAAGAACTCGACATAAAAACGAGCAGTATCAGCCAGCAGGTCCAATTTTTGAGCGGTGGAAATCAGCAGAAGGTGATCCTGTCAAGGTGGCTGAGCTCAAAAAAAACAGTTCTGCTAATGGACGAACCGACCAGGGGTATCGATGTCATGGCAAAGACCGAAATATACAAGCTGATGAACAAGCTGTCAGGTGAAGGCATATCTATAATATTCAGCTCGTCCGATGTTTCAGAAGTATTGAGCATTTCCGACAGAGCTGCGGCCATGAGGAACGGAAGAATTATAGAAATTTTCGAAAGAAAAGATTTCGACAAAGAAAAAGTACTTCACGATATCCTGATCAATTAGGATCTGTAGAGCAGATCTTGGATTTGAAACCTGATTACAGGTTAATAAACATCGCGTACGATAAATATCAAAGGAAAAAAGGTGAGTGATAATCAAATAACTTCAAACCGGAAGGACAGATTTAGCATTAAAGGAGGAGTCAAGTGGGTTTTTTCGATCGAAAGTATCGGAATATATGTTTTTCTGGTTGCTCTTATCAGTTTCTTCTCTTTGATGACCCGGGCCTTTCTAACATTTGATAACTTCATTGTGATACTGAGACAGGTTTCCATAATAGGTATAAGTGCGTTTGGCGAGACCTTTGTTGTTATAGCCGGCGGTATAGACCTCTCCGTAGGCTCAATCGTGGCGCTGTCAGGGGTGATTTCGGCGTCGTTTGCCAAATTTTTGAACGTGCCTGTCCCTTTCTCCTTTTTAGCCGGGATCGCCGCAGGGTGTGTGTGCGGGCTTCTGAATGGTACTTTAGCGACAAGGGTGAAAATTCCGCCGATTATAGTTACGCTCGGAACCCTTACAATAATAAGAGGCATTGCGTTCATCATAGTCGGAGGGCACACTGTCTTCGGTATGCCTGTCAACTACCGGGTCCTTGGAAGAAGTTATATCGGTTTTATTCCGATCCCTGTTTTTATCATGGTAGCAATTTTTGCTATCTTTTTTATCATATTAAATAATTTGAGTTTCGGGCGATATGTTTATGCTATCGGCAGCAATGAGGAAGCGGCTGTTATTTCAGGGATCAATGTAAAAAAAATAAAAACTGTGGTTTTTTTACTCTGCGGGCTGATGGCAGGCATAGGCGGCGCTATACTTTCTTCGAGGCTTGACAGCGGGCAGGCAGCGACAGCCCAGGGGCTTGAACTGGATGTTTTGACTGCCGTTGTTTTAGGCGGTGTCAGTATATCGGGTGGTAAAGGCAGGCTTGAAAGCGTTTTCGTAGGTGTGTTGATCATCGGTATCCTCGCGAACGGCATGATCCTGCTTAACATTCAGCATTTTTATCAGCTGGTTATCAAAGGGGTGGTGCTGCTGCTCGCAGTGGGTATTGACACAATGAGGAAGAAATAATCCGCATGGAATTTTTTAATTTTTTTCTAATCGGAATCCTTTTAATCGGGATCCTTTTTGGAAGGCCCGGTCCCCAGAACAAAAAAAGGTCCGCTGCCGTTACTCCGGCGTCCGGACCTTTTCTATTTTAGACCGCCCGGGAGATTTCAGAACCTTGTGTCGTACTTTTTGCTGTAAGCGAGTATATCATCCAGCAGCGCCTTGGCCCGCTTCAGGTTGTGAATGAACGGGTCGAGGAGCAGCGCTTCGAGAGCAAGCTCTTTCGAGCCGGTGGCTGCAGCTTCGGCCGCGATATTGTTGATCTTCCCGTGCAGCGCGCAGAAGGGCGCTATCGCTTCAGGGAGCGGTCCAACCGACGAAGCTTTAAAACCGTCCGGGCCTATTATAGCAGGCACTTCCACCACTATATCGTCATCCAGGTTCGGTATCGCCCCGTTGTTGAGCATGTTGAGGGCGGGGAAGTATTTCTGGGTGCCGCTCATCATGAGCCGGGCAATCTGCAGGTTTTTCCACCCGACCCTGCGTTGTTTGATGTAGTTTTTCGCCGCTTCGGCATCGGTAATACCGACTGCAATTTTTTCCCATTCATCCACGCCGCGCCCGCCGAACCACTGTTCCACCGGATAGGGTGCCAGGGAAAAATCGTTGAAGATTTCCTTTTCCACGCACCAGATGTAGTCGGCAACGTGATTGTCTGCCGGAGACGGGAAGAAGCCGAACAGCCTGCAAACTTCAGCGGAAAACTTGTACCCCTCGGGTATTTTATCAGGGTACTGAATACGTTTACGAATTTCCGGGTAGAGGTCCTCTCCGGTTTTTGTGTCGCGGATATCCATAAGCCACTGCAGATGGTTTATACCGGACAGCGTTATGTCGATGTTGCCTGCAGGAACCATGAACTCGCGCTCAACCGGATCGGCAGCACGATCGGAGGTATCGCGCTCATCTTTCTCGAGCAGCTGTTCGAGCGCCATCTCCATGAGCTCGTGCCCGTTGCAGTACCCGATGCATTTTGTCTTCGTGTGCCTGAATGCCGCGGCCAGCAGCTTGGCGAGAGGGTTGTTGTCGAGGATGAGCCACGCGTCGGGGCATATCTTTTCGATGTCGGCGCAGATATCGAGCATCACGGGCACATGGCGTATCGCCATACCCAGCCCGGGAGCGCCGGCTGTATATGCTTCGAGCGGGTAAACGCCGTGCTTGTTGGCAAGCTCGAACTCCTTCGCCCACGTCTCGTTCTGGTTGACAGCGATAAAGCAGTACACAAAAGTCGCCCCTTCGAGGGCCTCTTTCCTTTCAGTATGGCCCAGGATCTCGACGCCCCAATCAACAGCGCTGTTTAGGGCTTTTGCAAGCTTGAGCTCCTGTTCGAGCCGTTTCGGCTTGCGGTCTACCATGTCGAGAGTAATTCCCTTGAACTCCTCGAACTTGAAAAGCTCCTGCAGGAAGAACTCGGTAAACTGGCTTCCCGAGCCTATAATAACAATCTTTGTCTTCAATGTATCCCTCCTGTGTCTTTATTGTTTTTTTACCGGCAAGTTTTAGTAAAACCAGTATAATGGAACTGTTTTATCGCGAATAATATTTCGCTATACAGCCGCATTCTATCCCGGAAATCTTTTTTTGTCAAGAACTAATTGGAAGGGTGGGAGTCCCTCATAAAAAGATCCTTGGAAAAGATCGCCCCGCAATAAGCTGCTAAACATTTGGTTGGGGGGCCGGATTCATAAAGAGAACCCGGCTCCGGATTTATCGCCCGGACCGGCGGCTGCGGCCGGGCGGTTACACCGTGTACATGTTACGGGCGATTATGTGGTCCTGATATTCAGGATCCAGCTCACAGAAATAACCGCTCCACCCCCAGACACGTACTATGAGGTTTTTATACTTTTGGGGGTGTTTTTTAGCCTCGATCAGCTTTTCCCTGTTAAGGGTGTTGATCTGAAGTTCCTGGCATCCCAGTTGAGCGGAAGTCCTCACAAGCATGGCTACCTTTTTAAGCGATTCATCGTTGCGGAATATAGAATCGGAAAACTCCATGGTAACAGGCCCCCCGTTAAATACACGACGAAAATCTATTTTACTGAAAGATTGTAAAACACTCAACGGGCCCGTAACCCGCGCCCCCGGCGAAGGTGCGAGGTTTGCGCTGAATGGAACGCCTTTTTTACGGCCGTCCGCTGTCGCGCCCACTACCGGTTCTTTCATCCCCTCAATGCCCTTTGCGAGCCAGATGTAGTACATCGCCGTGGAGACCCCTGGTCTTATGATCCCCCCCCTGTTGTTGTTACCGTATTTTTCACAGGCATCTGCAAACCGCTCGAAAAGATATGTGATGATCGAATCGACATAATCGTCGTTGTTGCCCACTTTCGGGCCCTGTTTTGACAATTTTTCGTACACGCGCTCATAACCATCAAAGTCGGCATCGAGGGCTGCGAGCAGCTCTCCGGCATCGATGCTCCGCTCATCAAAGACAAATTTCTTTACAGCGCCAAGCGCATCAGCAGCGTTTGCCCCGCAGGCCCCGAAAATACCGAAATTGTTGTATTTTAACCCCTGTGAGAGGTCCCGTCCCGTCTCAATACAGCCGTTCATCAGCAGAGAAACGTAGGGGCTCGGCCCGACGAGCAGACTTTTGTAATTATCGGCGGTCCTGAAGACCTGTTCCTCAATATCCCGCGCTGTTCTATTGAGTATATCCTCAAAACTGCCTCCTTCGGCAAACCCTTCCTTTATACCTCTATCAGCTGCTGCCGGGAATGACACTGCCCCTATATTGACAAACTCCATACCCTTCCCGGGGATTATCGGCTCCCAGCATCCCGCAACAGCGTATTCGCGGGCGTCTTCGAGCTCATAACCGTGGGAGACGAATGCCGGTATGACCAGATCGTCATTTACATACTGCGGGAACCCGAGCCCCTTTGCGGTGAGCTTTGCTGCCAGCTGCAGCAACTCCAGGTCCGTTTTTGATGTTACCCTGAGGTTTATCTTCGGATCTATCATGGCCACCTGCTCGGTGACCCGGAGGACCATCTTCGTGAGCTCGTTTACTGCATCGCTCCCGTCCCTTTTTACACCGCCGATAACCAGGGTCTGACCGTTGTCACCCGGCTGGATACCGGGAAACAGGTCGGTATCCCTGTTCAAGGAAATAAAGAATTCAGCAAGAAGTTCTTCGGCAGCTTCTATACCCAGCTTGCCTGATCCAAGGTCTTTCTCGAGATAAGGCCACATGTACTGGTCAAAGCGGCCGAACCCCAGCTGGTAGTGGCCTATAAACCAGGGGAC
>SDBT01011007.1_pt1 | contig 14582 bp, 41 predicted proteins | sample 2277101 | NCBI WGS metagenome assembly SDBT01 (sample SAMN10404973, study PRJNA504765) | marine sediment metagenome | isolation source: marine sediment core GS10_PC15, 103 cmbsf | place: Arctic Ocean: Southern Knipovich Ridge | collected 2010
TATGGTAATGCTAAATACTCAATTTTACTTTTGTTCTTCTTCCTCAATAGCTTCATTTTCCTCCCCCAATAATTCTTGTTTTTCCTTTTCCCAAAACCTTATAGCTTGGGCTCTATTCCCAGGTCCTAGTATACTTACATACCCAAAACCATATAGTTCAGCAAATCCCATAAGTTTTTTGGTGAAAGTGAGGTCTGTAAGGTTGTTTCCACCTCTAAACCATACGTCAATAAATACTTTTATGGGTACTTCAGCTACACCCTGATTTTTATCGTTATTCAAAATTTCTCTAATTTTTACTGCTAAATTGTATTCTTTCATTTTATCTCTTCTCCTATTGTGGTCGTTATTCATATTATAGAATAAAATATAGGATTTGCTAGATAAATTTTATTTATTGTCCCTCAAGTAATTTTTCTAACCAATACTTTACTTCTTTGTCAAAATATATCTGTACCTCTTCCCTCAATGGGTTGAACCATTTGTAATTAAGCATTCCATCCGGGTATCTCGGGAAAAGTTTTATATCATACCCTTCTTCACCGCCGAAATTTTCCATAACGATGACAAAATCCTTGAAATGTCTATCGACTACCCCGTCCACATCATCGTCCCCCATTGACCACTGAGTGTACGTTCTTGAATCTGGTGATGTAGAATTTTTTACTTCTTTTATTACTATTGTTAATTTATAAAATCCTTTTTGTACACTGATATGTAGGTAATGCATGTTATAATCATAATCTTCCAATATACTCAATTGTTCTTTGCTATAAAAAGACACGTATTTTACTATATCGGTTCCTTCATAGTTGTGTACAATATACTCCTCCTCGGTTAGGTTATCAAATTTTTGTTCGATTGCAAAACCTAACAACTTTCCAATATCCGACCTATCGGCCGAATAACTGGTTGTAGCTAAGCCAAATATAATTGAGATAACGAATAACATTGTAGTAATCCCAGTAATTATTAATTTCATTTTACTCTCTCCTTTATTTTAGTAAACCCCTAAATCCTTTAGCAACTCAAAAATACCGGACTTGGTGGCCTTGATTCTTGTAAATTCAGCGATAGTAGGAGCAAAAGGTTGTCTTTTTAAATACATGTGTGCCTCAGAAGGAAGCCTGCCGCCCTTCCTACTGTTACAGGTTTTACAAGCGGCCACACAATTCTCAAACGAGCTTTTACCATGCTTTGAACTTGGGACTACATGGTCTATAGTTAATTCTTTAGGCTCACCGCAATATTGACATTTGAAATCGTCTCGAATCATTATATTTTTTTTAGAAAAAGGCACACGGGTTCTGTAAATCGTACGAATAAGCTTCATCAATTTCATAACAGCGGGAATCCTCATTACTACTTTTTCCGCTGTGCTGACCGTTACTTCCGCGTATTTAATGACTGTAGCCTTACTTTTGACTATTAACTTTATGGCTTTTTGCCAACTAACTGTGTTGATATAGGTGTAATCATAATTTAGTATGATGCAATTTTGCATTATAGAACCTCCTTTTACCACCAAGATTATTTTTTCCTTCTAATTCCACATTTAACAACGCCCCCCAGATCTTTTTATGTTGAAAACCTTGGTGGATACCATTTTATTCGATCGCGTCTACAAGTCCCCAGTCCTTTGCCTGCTCTGCGCTAAACCATGTGGTTTCGCGTTCCATTAATTCCCACTCCTTTCTAGTTAACTTGCCGTGATCCACTAACATACCTATATATCGATCACGAAGAAGCTCCATCAATCTGTTTTGTGATCGAATATCTGAGGCTGTTTCACGTCCGGGCCACTTCCATATGGAAGCCTCGTGAACCATAAAAATGGTTCCAGGAGAAGCTAAACGTTTACTACCTACTACAAAAACAGGTACAGCGGCGCTAGCTACGATACCGGAAGCATGGATAGTGATATAAAATCCCATTTTTTTGGCTCTCGTTATTTGATCTGCTAATGCCAGCCCAGAAAAAGCATCTCCACCACCTGAATTCATAAAAATATTAACTTTTCGTATTTTAGTCATCTTATATAGATATGCAAAATCATTCCATAGATTTTTTACATCGGACACAGATAATCCTGAAAATATTGCAATAAAAACCTCGTCCTTTAAAATAAAAGACATAGTGGAAAGAGCCCCCTCTGGATTTGCCACCTCCATACCTCTATTAATCTTCCCTTTACCCTCAGTAATTTCTACTTTGGCAGGGTCCGCTGCTTTAACGATAATTACAACCTCGTGCGTTTGTTTCTGTAGGGCTACACTACTACCACCCCTAGGGACACAACCTACTGTGAGTAACACTACAGACAACAATAGTAATGATTTTAATAATTTCTTCATAACATTCTCCTTTTATTTATTGGAACAGTTCAAAAAACTGTTCGGACATATCTTCTGGCGTATACATATCATACCAGCCCATAATTTCCCCATCCCCTGTTAATAACTTCTTAGCCAAATCAAGATAGGTTTTTATTACTGGTATGGTATCTTCGTCGATAACGTCGTAGAAATCCAAAAATATAAAATCGTATCTTTCTTTACTATTTATTAGATAATCTAACCCAGTTAGGCGTACAATTCTATGATTTTTAGCTGTTTTGTTCAGCTTTTTATATGTTTTTATTATATCTTTATTTATTTCTACAGTGGTCAAAAATTTTACAGCGGGTCGAGATAAAATGTAGTTAGAAGCCACTCCAAGGCCTAGCCCCAACTCCAGACAATCTCCTCTAGGCTTGTTGCCCATTTGCTCCTTATATTCAACTATTTCGCTACTAATGGCCCACAAATTATGGCCTGGGCCTATTTCAAGATATTTATCGCTCTCAAATTCATAAATTTTCACATCGCCGCTTTTAGCGATTATTTTACCGTGGGTGAAGTAAATTTTAGTTAGCATCTCAAACCTTATTTTTATTTCTTATCCCCCATTGATTATTCTAACTTTGATAATGCCCAGCCAACCCTCTCCTGTTTTCTTTTCGTTAAATAAACAATGAAGATGCGAAATTAAATCAATCACTTCCCCAGAATTAAAATCAATATAAATATTGCAATAAGAACAATAGATTATGTTATCTTTATATTCGGCTTGGCTGTCTTTCATTTCTTGTTCACCGTCGACCATATCACCCACTAATGTAGCACTACAATTTGGGCAGAACATGTCCCAGGGCATTTTTTTATTCCCTCTTTTCTTTTTCTGTAAAAAGTTTATATTGTTTATTCTCTGGCCTTATTCTGGTATCTTTACATTTGCCACTAATACACTGACCGCCATACTTATGACACATTATTAATTTGTGCCCACAGGCGTTGCAGTATTCAGTGAAAACAGTACCATTCTCTTTGCATTCGTTGAATTGTAAACTTAATGGCTTGTAATTTGACCTACCCTCTTCCCAATCTTTCCATGATTGGGGTATTTGGTCGTCCTGTACTGGCAGACAAAATATTCTAGTTAGTATGTCCCTATCACGGTCATTCTGCATTTTTGACCCTCCAATTTTTTATCGACCACTATAGATTTGTTTTTTGTTGCTCACCAAGGCACATATAACCACGATACCTCAGTAACTTACAGTAGCTCACAGTTACTTACTACAACAGCTCTCACTACATTTAGGTACATTAGTAACATATATAGTTTTTATTCTATTACACCCCTTCCTCTTACACATGTATATAGTACAACGCCCGACCTTTGTAGCTGTACTATAGTTATGTAACCCTATTTTACACAATATATTCATTTTTCCCCCTTTTACAGCGTATACACCATTTTTATGCTGCTTTACAAGCATAGGTTCGCCCCTAAGTCCATAGAGCTTGACTAGCTATAAACCTTACTCCTTTATATAAAAAAGTTAGCGCGGGTAAAAATTATATTATTTGTTATTTTTCTCTTTTTTACAATAATGGCTGCTGTTACATATGTTGCATAATACTAGTTTTTTTGATTTCTCTGGCTTATACGGATGGGTTCGCCATGTTACTCCAGATGTGTTGGTTCCGTTATAGTAGTCCTGAGCCATAGAAGCCATTATAGATCTATCTGGTTCAAATATAGTGTCTAATTGAAAATCTTGATCTGAACCTGGAAGAGTTACAAAAGCATTATCGTCTTGTCTAATATTTATTTCTCCTTCATATATATCATAGCCTGAGCCAGTATATACTTTTGCTATTCCATGGTAAGGAGTGCCTGTTCCTGCCACCGTTGTCCATGTTATTTCTATTTTTCTCATAATTTTATTCTGCTTCTGTATACCTTCCGGGGTGTCTTCCATAAACAAACCAATAAATTATCTGAGCCGTCCCAACTAAAACTACGGGGACACCAACCCACCAAATAAAATCCATAAGCATTGCCATTTTTACAGGGTCCATAGTTATACTCCTTTTCGAAAATTAGCGCGGGTATGAACTTTTACTTGCTCCACACAGTTTTAGTTATATAGTATGTACAATTACACGAGTAACATCTTGCGAATTGTCGGTATCGTCTGAATCGTACCTCAAAAGACGGTTCTGGGGTGCACGGTACTTTGTCTCCTGTCCCGATATCATCAGATCCACATTTCTTGCAAACTAGCTTCTTTTTTTGTATTATAATATCTTCAAACATATTAATCCTCCGTTATATTATATCCACACCACTCTTAACGTGTTGGTTTTGTTATAAATAATTTTATCCTATCATAGGTGGTGTCCATTCACTATTAAGGCAGTCTTCTTTTTCTTGAGTTCTTATTACAAAGCCATTACCTGAAACCCAGTTCATAGTGGATATAGCTAATTTACTACCATGGTGTATAAATAGTATAACATACAACACAAACCATAATATGGATCCCATTACAACAGGGTTTTCAGTACTAAATATTCTATGTACTTCTTTGTTAAATCCTGGTATAAACCTACATGATAATAATACTGCTATTATGTTTATTAAATATATGTATAATGCTATCATTCTTTACTCCTTTCCTTTAGGCGGTTTAGAGTTCAATTCGTCCTTTGGGGCAAATAGCTTTTCTTTAATAAGTCTTTTAGGTGGCGGCGGCTTTGGCAACTTTAGCTCTTCTTTTTTCTTATGTTTACTTATCCATTTACTTATCCATTCGACACATCCATCACAGTAATAATAATGACCTATTGCACTTATATTATATTTATTTAACATAGTATGTCTATCTGATATCCGCCCCGAGTCTGTTCTGAATGAAAATTTGGCTCCGCAATGTCTACATTTAATACTTGCCATAATTCTTTACTCCTTATATATTTTATTTTGATGGCCCTATTTCTGGTGTTTCGTCTACAATTTCTCTTATTGGTTTTACTATTTTTACTAACTCATATCGTATAATAGCGTTTTTTATCTTGTCCCAGGTTTCTCTTGTAAATTTGCCGTCTGGCAGGTCGTTTCCTCTAGTCCAGTCTTCGCCTGCTCTAGGCATTCTAGCGGATACTGTGCATCCTAAATAGGTACGCCCATCTTTATGTAATTTGGCATTTATTCTGTATTTGTAGTTGTGGGTATAGATGTTAACCATACCCGAATATTCGTCCGGTGAGCTGCTCTCGCCTTTCCAATGCAAAAACAAATCATCTCTGTTCCATCGGCATATTTCCTTTAACCACTCTTGAAATTGTTGCTTCATTTTCAAAACCTCCTTTTTTGTACCGCTAAGTGTGCGGTTTATTTTATTTTTCCAATACTATTTTGGCACCCTCCCTGTTTTCCGTATAGATTATCGTCCATTTCTTCCTGCATATAGAGCAATTAGCGGCTTGCTCCCATTTGTTATTTAGGGCTATCTTATAAGGGTGCCTATTTATTGCCTTTGACTTACAATAGGGACATACCCGAGCTAGTGCTTCGCTACTATATAGATCCTTCGTTTTATTCTTCATTATATCGTCAAACATTTGATATTCATTCCCCCATCTATTTCATTAAAAACTGGAACTTTGTCCCCCCCAGATATTTTTATTACATATATATCTAAACCACCTTCGCCACCATGATTTCTTGGCTGACAGTTCAGTATCCGGGGCTGCAATAGGTATGCTCATTTCCCTTTCCACTTTAGTTGCAAGTTCTGTGATGGGCTTCGCCCTCATTGCGGCTGCATGCTCTCTACAATGCAGTCTACCGTCTATAGATGTGGCTGCTGGTCCACTACACTTAACGCATTTTTTTCTTTTCCTCATGTTTCCTCCGTATCCATTTCGATAATGTTTTTAATTTTAGGTGTAATAAGTATATGCCTATGCATATACATGCTGCTACAAACAAACCTACGCATATAACTAACACCCATATGGCCCAATTAGTCATTACCCTAGGGGTTTCCCTTTAAATTTATCTCTGACCCCCTTCAATTTTTTACTACAATGTGGGCAATCTGCCATAATGTTTATTAGGTGGGTCATTTTTCCTGCTAACACTCCTATATTCTTCTTATTTTCTAGGGACTGGTCCCGGGCTTCCTTGCTCTTATTGAGCAGAATGTCGAATATTCTTCCTGGATAGGGTTTCATTTCTCACCTCGCACATTTTTTTGTATATTTTTGCCAATTTCTCCCTTTCGCACTCAGAGCACTCATGCCCCGGGTAAATCTCTGACCCGTGATAGTAACATTCACCCATTCCGTAACTCCTTTATCGTGGTCTATATAAACAGAGCTAAAGATATATATGTAGGCCGCTGCTTATATGTTATGTACTATACTATATGTATTATAGAATATTTTGCGAGATTTGCTAGACTAAATCTCCGAGTTAGCTAGTTGCCCTTGGCGGGGTGGCGCTGGACTAAAGGATAGGAAATTAGGGGAAGCAAACTACTCCCCCCAATTTTAGTGTGGTTAGATAGAGTTGTCAAATCTTTCGTAGATATCTTTATAGTTGTTCCATCTATAAAAATGTTTAATACCATTCAATATGTAGCCGTAATTAGTCAACTCTGGTTTAGCACCACGTACGGCCTGAAATAAAAACATAACAGCTGCCGAAAATTCTCCTTTAGGTGGCCTCATCTCTCCCGGATTGTTTCTTCGTATATCAATATTCTTCCAATTTATTTTTGGATTTCCCATTATAACTATCAGTACAGATGGGTTGGTTCTACCCATCCAAACCTTTGTCCAATATTGAAGAACTTCATGTGGGTTGAAAGAACTTTCCCACGGCGATCTTTTGTTATAGAAAGTTATTTCTGGACGGGCCTCTTTTTTGAATTCCGTTGGCTCATGCTGTTGCCGATCAAAAATAGGCTTTGTTTCGATCGCAACGCAGGAAAACATTAAAAAAGATAATATTGTAACAAAAAGTAATCTTAATTTCATGCGTGTAATCACCCCCTTGATATATTTTGTAGTACTTTAATTCTATGATCGTAGCTGGATGGCTACTGATCATAAAGATTATTTGGTGATTGTACTGTTTATGTACTGTATGTATATATTATAGAATACTTTTGCTGTTTTGCTAGATCACCGTGGTCTAAAATCTTGATCGCCAGCCACCGTTTATTAGGGACCCCCATATACTGAGGGTTAGTAAACACTTTTATACCTATTATACCCCCACCTATACATAGGTATGGGTAAACTGATTAGAAAGGAGATGGCGTTATGATCATGGACATAAGTTTGTACAACACAATCCTCTATGAGGGCTGTGAGATAAAAGAGGTTGGAGGGCGTTTGACTCTAACCACAGCGATTTCCGATGCAACCAACATTGTTGGCCGCAATGCCCTGAAGATGATCTCCAACGTAAGAGATAGTAAGGAGATTGTGCTTACCGGCCCAATGGCCGTGTGGGCATATTTAATAGTATTTCACATTGTAGTACACAGGTTTAGTAAGGTGTACTACAACGATGGAAGGTCGGGAGAAGTGCTTATCGCCCAGCACTAATCCGGCCAACGACTAGGTAGGGATGGGCATCGTCACAAGCTGGTGATGTCTTAGTCCCTACCGAACTTTTTTACATATAACCGCATAATAACCCGCTATAGAGTGGGTAATTTAAACAAAAAGGGGGTGAATCTGATGTTTATCTATTTCATGGAGCAAGTGTGGACATTCTCGTTTGGCGACTCCAACCGGCACAACTTCAGGACAGACGAGGTGGGAAGGCTATATTGGGAAGCATGGCACAGTTCTAAGAATATTATTGACTACCAGCAACAGCCTCACATGGTAGAGGGGGTTGACTGGTTGGACTATTAGAAAGGAGAACTATTATGCTGTGGAACATAGACTTCGACGGGGTGTTAGTCCCCAATACAAACGAAGAGAAGCTGTTCTCCCATGCAAAGAAGCAGAAACTAACACTTGAGGACACGAGCCCCCTATGGGATTGGTATGATAGACTAATCCACGATAATCCACTTCCCCTCAACCATTCACTATTGGGGTTTCTCTCCACCCGCAGGGAGATGGGTGATACAATCAAATTATGGACCAACCGCGCATATGCGTTGTGCGGATACACCATGGACAATCTCAGTGATTATGTATCCATATTCGATTCCTCTACATTCTACGAAGGACACAAGTCCAAGTATAAGGTAGAGGGGGTAGTAGTGGACAATGACGTCCGCAACCTGGCCTGCGGTGATACAGGCATTCTTTATGAGTTCTAATGAAAGGAGGTGAATGGACATGGCAGAAGTGCTAATATTCGCAGTCATAGAAGCAGTTCTGTTTCTAGAGTGGTTGAAGACCACACTAGAAATAAACAGACACTACTATTGGGAAGACAGTGAGGAGTCTTATCCTGTGGAAAGGTAGTGAATCTATTGAATGGTGAAAGGAGGCGATACGAATGGAGTGTGTTAAAACTTTCATAGCCGAGTATTACGGCGATACTTGGTTGGCACGGGTCATGCGGTGGTCGGCAGACCTTAGTAAATGGGTTACAGTATGTTACGTGCCACTGGCAGAGGCAGAATCCCACGCAGAGAAGGGGTTCCTAACAGAGCGAGTACACATTAGATCCGCTCTCAAGAAGGCAAGGAGGAATTAACATGGGACTAATAGATTGGGTAGGAGATATTCCCCATGATGAGTATGGGTACTTCTCCGAACGTCCTATTACGGATGACGACGAACACCCTACTGACACATTGATTCGGGAGTTGGAGGAAATTCCCGACGAGGAGGTGTAATGGGCATATACGTACGCACCAACGGTAAGAAGGGTGGCAGAGTAGAGATAGAGAGGGTGTCTGAGCTAGTCGAGATGGACCTCATCAAGGAGACTGCAAAGAAGGTATCGCGTAGTATGCGTACCATTGTAGTCTCTTCAGGTCCACTACATATTCTCAGGCGACCCCGGGCTGCCCTGCTATAGACCCACAATCAGATGGGGTACCCACATGGTTCAAGGAGACTGCGGGGTGCCCCCTCGCTAAAGAGCATGCCAGTAGACGTGTTCTTTATCGAGTATAAATCTAAATAGAAAGGAGGTATAAGACCATGAGTAACAAAAACAATAAGTTCGGGGCCGGCCTTGGTTGGCTTTTGTTGATAATCGTGGTACTAATAGCCATTCCTATGCCGCCGCTGTTGTTCCTGGCTCTCATGATCGTACTGATATTCCGCATACCCAGGTGTTTATGGGACAAGGCTGGAGAGCCAAAAAATTCTATAGAAAGGAGGTGATATCATGGATGCAATTTGGAAAGCCAAAAAAAGAGATGTGAAAAGAACCTTTCCTAATTTGACCAAGAAGGAAAGGTCGCGTATTGAGAAAGTTGTAATCGACTCACAGTATGGGACGGTAGGCCACGTGAACAAATTCGAATGCGTGCTACCTAATGGCGACCGTATCATTGAGTGGCCATAAAGCCGAAAGGGGGCTCAATGCCCCCTCGTCGTGGTGTAGGAGACTACGACCTGATGAGGCATCCTAATCCAATAGAAAGGAGGTGATACCTATGTATAACTTTAAAACCTTCGTAAAGCACATCCCTGATACATGCAGTATCCACGTGCGCATCAGTGATAACCAGTTAGAGGAGGAGGATTGGGGTGTATCCCGACTCACCATTATAGATGGTGTGGTGGTAGGGCAATCCCGCATTCTGGACGGCGCATACTGGATACCTGACATGATGGGTTGGGCCACAGACCAGTTGATAAAATGGTCCTCCTATGATGCTACAGGGCGACACCCCGAGCAGTACAACGAAATCTCTGTGTAAAGGAGGTGATACGATGGGTGTTATTATTGAATACCTGGGTAAGCATACTATGCGTATTGTAGGTAGTGCCGCAGAGCGCCGTGCTATAGTAGTGGCTCATACCAGTACTATACAACGAATGGCGTGGCTGTCTATATCTACAGATAAGTCCGCTAACACAGAGCGGTCGGAACACACCAATCACACAACCACCGGCCCACGGTGTTGGAAGAACCATAAGCGGGGGCAGCCGCACGCTCATAGAGGTTGGCAACGCCATCCTTGCAAGGCAGGTTAGTATCACATTATGGGCTCTCACAAGTACGAGAGCCCATATAGGGACACTATCCCAGAAAGCGAGGTGATATGAATGGCTAGATTGAATTGGGCAAGGCTTGAGAACCGGCTTCCGCATGTACCCAAGGACAATAGACGAGATGCATACGAAAGAAGGCAGATAGCTAAGGTCCTTAGGCAGAGAGAAGCATATAAAGCTCTTCAGCCTAGGTGGGCAAGGGAGGTAGCGTAATGTTCTCTAGAGAACAATGGCAAATATGGAAGTCCCTAACGGGAGAGCAGCGTTTTATAGTCGCGTTGTATATGGGCTACGCTGTCTATCAACTACTTAAGTATTTGGAGGTGATGTAATGACGGTATTGTGTAAGGTTGCTGCTAAAGGTGTTCCTTGTCCCGCCGCCACTCTCAGGTCTGCCTTTGGTCCATTGGCGGTTATGGTGGCCGGTGGAAAATGCGATGTCTATTCGGACGAGGGCGTTGCCTTTCGAAATAGGCATAATGCATGTCCCTTTAAGGCTGTAAGAGAACCCGTAATAAGAGCCGCCAGCGCTAGGTCCAAGCTGAACCCACTTAAGGCCGCTAAGAGGGCACAGAGGGGAGGCGCCGGTAAGGATGCTTAGTAGAGCGTTCTAACTGAATAAGAGAGGGGTAGATGCAGACACATTCTGCTATAACTACCCCTAACACCTATACACACCGACTTAGGTGAGCGTGTATAGTTGTTAGTAAATCCAAGATGGAGGACAAAACAATGGCAAAACAGTTTAAGCACACAGACTTGAGTGATGTACTGTGCTCAAACCCCAAGTGTGCTGAGGTAAATGGCCGCAAAGATGGAGCCCGGCGCAAGATCAAGGAGAATGTGGTCTCCAGAGCCGGCCACACCAGTGGACTAGAGTGTTATCCTTGCTCCAGAAAAAGACGGGGTAAGTAAATCCACCTATAACTAAATCGGAGAGGGGTAGATGTGGATATACCACTATAACTGCCCCTAACACCTATACTCATTGACTAAGTGAATGGGTATAGTTGTTATCAAATCTCTTGAAAGGAGGTGATGTTATGAGAGAAAACCAAAAGCATCTGAGATTAGTGCAGCGTAAGTGGTTCCGTATCTATTACAGCGGTGCATACGCATTGTGGGAATTGGCCTTTGGCCGCAGTGGGCACCATGAGTTTGTCATCCTACTCGGTTGTACAGACAGACTCATCAACTGGTGCCATTACAAACCAATATAAGGAGGTGATATTATGCCAGAAGTAACTGTGACAATGACCAAAGATGATGAGGCGGAGCTCGACAATATACTTCATCATAAAGAGAATAACTTCGTGCGAGCTGAGTTGGATAAATTCATTCACAAAATGATGGATGCATCCTTTATCGAAGGACGCATAGTGAATTAAACACCATGTACCATCAAAAGGAGGTGATATCATATGAATAAAAGCTATAAATAGCCTATAGGTGAACATACATTCGAATAAGAGAGGAGTGGGGGCCGCCATACCCCCACTTCTGTGCCTACCTACTCCTATGAGTAGTTGGACACAGGAGCACAGCTCCTGGAAAGGGGGTGATGTTATGAAATGCCTAGTGTGCAAAAGTGAAATTGATCGGGACATAGTATTGGAGGAGTTCGAATACATCTTTTCCACTGCGGACACTCATGGGGTGGATGCCCTAACCGAAAGAGAGCAAATTGTATACCAATGGCGTATCTGCTCAGAAGAGTGCTTTGAGAAACTGGAATAAAAAGAAAGGAGGTGATACTATGAAAGGATATGTAGAAACGAATAACCCTCTACACCAGGCATGGATTGACAGGAATGTAGGGGAGAAGTGCCAACGGTCATGTCTACCAAAAGCTGATGCTATGGCTAAGGTATTTCCAGAACTCAGGGTAGTAGGTCAGTCGGACCCCCTATCAGGGCATGCATGGTGTGTCACTGAGGATGACAAGGTTGTTGACCCCACCGCTCACCAATTCGATAAGAAATACCCCTACGGCTCAATTAGGTTGGAGAGAGAAGACTTTCCTATTGATAAATGTCCTTACTGTGGGGAATCGCGGTGGAAGGACACACCAGGGGTGAGGAAATTCCTGAAAGAATACGGATACGAAGATATAGAGGAACAGATACATCCTCATACAATCTGTGCGGAGGAGTACATGAGAGAGATGAATGCATGAAGAACATAATATATTATTTTGAAAGGAGGTGATACCATGAAACCAGGGTTCGTGGACAAATCGGCAAAAGTTAGAACCGCGCTAAACTTCCATATGGAGGCATTGTCGGATGCTTACAGACCTGTTCGTTCTATACATAAGGATTGTATAGATGAAATTATGCTCGACTTTCCTGTCGAATTTCTACAGGTTGTATCAAGCTGTACAAGCACCAAGGTATTCAAAGTCTTGGAGGACACAATGCGTGCGGCCAATTCACGGGTAAGAAGAATACCCATAACAATCCTATAGGGAGGTATCAAAATGAAGGTATGGAATAAACCTATCAGGTTCCATTACTGCCGAGCCAAAGTAGTTCTGACAGAAAACGGATATGATCCATTCAATCCCTGGAGGGAAGATTGGGGTGTCACTAATTGGATGGTAGGCACTTGCAGAACCCCCGGAGCACCCTGGGTCCAGATCAATCTCGGTAGAATTGGTGTCCAGATCAAATGGTATGTTATTGTAGGATTACTGTGCATCGGTGGCTTCATTTCAGGGCTTTTGATTTGACGAAATCTTTAGCCTGACCAATCCATGTCGCTAAACTGGACTGTAATGTGGTGGGGTAGCTCCATCACGCGCAGAGGTGTGCGGTCAATACCAATAAGAATCAATAAAACTAGGAGGTGCATACCATGAGCGAGAATCAAGTGAACAAGGAGCATGTGTTGAAGTTCCGCCAGACCTTCAACGTAACCTACAAACGTTGGGGCATACCCAAGAGGTTGGTTGCAGTGGAGGAGATTGACACTCTGACGGGCGTGGTTACTAAGAAGGAGGTGTGGAGAAAGATTACCGGCCTCGACCGCCTCATCACAAAGAGGGACGGTATTAGTTATGCCCTGTGGAGATTACAAAAGCAGATGAATGCTGTTACTGTTAGCTTTGGGGGGTGCGGGGTATGGGAGAGTAAGAAGATTATTAAGGTCGCAAGCAAAACTGACGACCTCCAGTATTCTATCTTCTACTTGACCCTGACCCGCATCAAGAGGGATATGTATGGCGGGATGGATGCCCCGGCGTAACGGGCGCAAAGCCTTCAATACGCGGCGTAATCGAGGGAATCATCAGCGGCGCCGCACTACACGCGGTAGCCGCATGATTTCCAAGTTCGTAAAGTATAAATGGTATGATAAAAAGGAGGTGTAAAATGAGGCACGAGGTGACTAACCTCATGGAAGCTACGGGGGCATTGCTGAAATTCATAGACGAAAACAGTGTTTATGATGAGATGGCAAACGATGGTGATGGATACCTCGACACGTGGATGTCCTCGTCTTTAAGTGAACTGATTGCTTATACACAAGAAAAGCTCGATGAGCTAAAGGAGGTGGCAAATGACACTTAAAGCAAGTTATACATGGGGCGATGGTCCTGACGTTTTGGTGGTATTGGACAATGACGGCAAAGGAGATGTATTCATGCCATATGAGGCACCATTTCATCCTGAACCGCCAAGAGGTGATCCTAAACATGGGTACATCAGGAAAGGATCCATATGTCTTACCGCTACAGATGCAGAGGTACTGGCGGCCCAGCTTATGGATGCCGCGAAACAAGCCCACATATTGGACAGTGAGTATGCTAAACACACAGCACTGGACATGCAGAGGAGGGCTGTCAATGAAGTCGAGGAAGAAAAGGAAGTAAGAGAGAGAAGGATGAAGTTAGCAAACCTAGTAAACCCATTCCTGAATAAACCAAAGATGGAGTGGAAAAATGTTCCTCCGGACAAATCGGAGGGCGTGACCAAGGAGGAAAAAGAGGCCCTAACTAAATCGCATCCAACTAAATCGCATTGGCCGTGCTGCCTTTCGGGAGAC